>ERZ1645187.1184-NODE-1184-length-24411-cov-6.268763_pt1 | contig 24411 bp, 25 predicted proteins | sample MGYA00575352_ERZ1645187 | MGnify/ENA primary metagenome ERZ1645187 (study PRJEB40837, sample SAMN11349314) | freshwater sediment metagenome | isolation source: river sediment | host: Sediment | place: India: Wazaribad , New Delhi | collected 2017-02-21 ...
AAGGCGGTTGAGGCGGCGCGTGGCCTCAACGCCTATATCGTGGAGACACCGGAATAGGCCCGCGCCTCGGCCAAGGCCTCCGATGTGCGGCTGAAGGCAGGCACGGCAGGAGAGCTGGAAGGCATTCCGCTGGGCATCAAGGACCTGTTCGCCACGCGCGGCGTGCACACGCAGGCGTGCAGCCACATCCTCGACAAGTTCCAGCCGACCTATGAATCGACGGTGACCGCGAACCTGTTCCGCGAAGGTGCCGTCATGTTGGGCAAGCTCAACATGGACGAGTTCGCCATGGGTTCTTCCAACGAGACCAGCTACTACGGACCGGTTACCAACCCGTGGCGGCGCAACAATTCCAATGCGGCACTGGTGCCAGGTGGTTCCTCTGGCGGTTCAGCGGCTGCCGTGGCGGCACATATCTGCGCGGCGGCGACGGCGACGGACACCGGCGGTTCCATTCGTCAGCCTGCCGCGTTCACCGGCACCGTGGGCATCAAGCCCACCTATGGCCGCTGTTCCCGCTGGGGCATTGTGGCCTTTGCCTCGTCACTCGATCAGGCCGGACCCATTGCCCGCGACGTGCGCGATGCCGCGATCATGATGAAGGTGATGGCCAGCGTCGATCCGAAGGATACGACAAGTGTTGATCGTCTGGTGCCTGAATACGAAGCCGTGCTCGGCAAGTCGGTGAAGGGCTTGCGCGTCGGTATTCCCCGCGAGTACCGCCCGGATGGCCTGCCCGCAGAAATCGATGCCCTGTGGAACAAGGGCGCACAGTGGCTGAAGGAGCAGGGGGCGGAAATCGTCGAGATTTCCCTGCCAAACACGAAGTATGCGCTGCCTGCCTACTACATCGTGGCACCCGCCGAAGCGTCATCCAACCTCGCCCGCTATGATGGCGTGCGCTACGGGCTTCGCGTGCCCGGTGACGACCTCATCGATACCTACGAGAACACCCGCGCCGCAGGTTTTGGCCGCGAGGTGCAGCGCCGCATCATGATCGGCACCTATGTGCTGTCGGCAGGCTACTACGACGCCTACTACGTTCGCGCCCAAAAGGTCCGCACACTGATCAAGCAGGATTTTGACAGGGCATGGGACAAGGTTGACGTGGTGCTGACACCCGCCACGCCATCGGCGGCCTTTGCACCTGGCGAGATCACCGACCCGGTGCAGATGTACCTGAATGACGTCTTCACCGTGACCGTGAACATGGCTGGCCTTCCGGGTATCGCTGTTCCGGCGGGACTCTCGGAGCAGGGACTGCCGCTGGGGCTGCAGCTGATCGGCAAGCCGTTTGACGAGGAAACGCTGTTCCAGACCGCCTTTGCCATTGAGCAGGCCGCCGGAAAATTCACCGCACCGAAGTGGTGGTAACCGCCGTCACCTTACGGTTTTGACGAAGTGTTCAGCAGGGAAGGGTAAGTCCCTGCCATGCAAGGCCACGTCACACCCACAGGATTCCTGATGCTCGCAGGGCCAGCTGTTCTGGCGCTCCTGCTGATTGTCCTTTCACTCAGCCTGTTCCGTGCAAAGGCGCACGCAGGCTGGCGTTGTGTTACGCCCGGCGTGGGCTATTGGACGGCCGCCGTGTTGTGCCTCGCCCTCGCTGGAGGCATCGGCTGGGTCTGGGGCTTTGTCGGCTCCACCCGTGAGGATGCGCACTTCCAGATGCGCATTGCGTGGTGGCTGTCCATCCTGTTCGGATTGGGCGCAGTATTTGCTGGATGGCGTATTGTCGGCCTGCACCGGCTGGACCTGCGCTGGCGGGGCGAGACCCTGCGCTGGTCCGGCAGCGGCGATGTGCCGATGCGCTCACTCCAGAGTCTGCGGACGAACGTGTTGGGTTTTGGCGCAGCCCGCTTTCAGGGGGGACATATGCTCGCCATCGATCTCGCGGCAGCACAGGCAGATCAACTCGTCGAGAGGCTGGAAGACGTAAACGGCCTGGCGACGGAAGAATGGCCGCCGGAGCACTGATCCACACATGAACAGGCCGGACTGCACGCGGCAGCCCGGCCCATGAATGTCAGGTCAGATCGCAGATCACTTCACGTCGACAAGGCGCAGGTAAGGCTTCTTGGCCTGCCAACCCTGCGGGAACTTTTCCCGCGCGGCTTCGTCCGAGAGCGAGGCGAGGATGATGGCCTGGTCGCCGGGGCGCCAGTCGGCGGGCGTGGCCACCGATTTCGTGGCGGTCAATTGCAGCGAGTCGATCACCCGCAGCACCTCGTCGAAGTTGCGGCCCGTGCTCATGGGGTAGGTGAGGATCAGCTTGATCTTCTTGTCCGGCCCGATGATGAAGACGTTGCGCACCGTGGCGTTGTCAGCCGCTGTGCGGCTCTTGGCATCGCCAGAGGCGTTTGGGTGGATCATGCCGTAGAGCTTGGCCACGGTCATTTCGCTGTCGCCGATCATCGGGTATTGCACGTCGCCGCCGGTCACATCCTTGATGTCCTGCTTCCAGCGGAGGTGGTCGTCAACGCTGTCCACGGAAATGCCGATGAGCTTCACACCGCGCGTCTGGAAGGCGCCGGACTTGAGTGCCATGGCACCCAGTTCCGTGGTGCATACGGGCGTGAAATCCTTGGGGTGCGAGACAAGCACGGTCCAGGAACCGTCGATGTAGTCGTGGAACCTGATCCGGCCCTCGGTGGTGTCAGCTTCGAAATCGGGTGCAATATCACCAAGTTGCAATGCCATGATGGGAGCCTCCTTGTTGGTCTGGTGCAAATATAGGGTGCCTGTTGTTCGGAATAAAGAACAAAATCACCAACCCATCGAACGCAGCGCTCACGCCTTGATGCGCTCGCCTTTCGGGTCATAGAAGGGCGCGAACTGCACTTTGGCGCTGTATTTCTTCCACGCCAGTTCCACTTGCCAGGTGCCGCTGGCGAGCCAGTCGGCCGAGACGCCCGCCTCGTTCTTGACGTAGGCGAGGCCGAGCGAACGGCCTACGCGATGGCCGAAGGCGCCTGAGGTGGTGGAGCCGACAATGACGCCGTTCCGATAGACCGGTTCCTCATGATAGATCATGGGGCAGGTGTCGCTGGTGTCCTCAAGGGCGATGGTCACCATGCGCTTGGGCAGCACCTTGATCTCCCGCTGTTTGAGCAGGGCGTCGCGGCCGATGAAGCCGCCCGGCTTGTCCCACGCCACGCCAAAGCCAAGGCCCGCTTCCAGCGGTGTTTCCTCGTCCGACATGTCGTGGCCCCAATGGCGGTAGCCTTTTTCCATGCGGGCGTTGTTCATGGAATGCATGCCAGCGGGGGCGAGATTGAACTCTGGACCGGCGGCGAGCAGGGTCTCCATCACGTGGGCGGCGAATTCCGCGGGGATGTAAAGTTCCCAGCCCAGTTCACCCACATAGGTGAGGCGCGAGGCGCGCACGCGGGCATAGCCGATCTCGATCTCCTGCGAGGTGCCGAAGGGGAAGGCGACGTTCGAAAGGTCGGCACCGGAGACCTTCTCGAGAAGGGCGCGGGACTTCGGCCCCATGACCGCGATCATCGGCAGGCCCGAAGTCACATCTACGGCCACGCAGTTCCTGTCTCCTGTCTGGCGCTTCAGCCACGCCATGTCGCGGGTCTGCGGCACGGCTCCTGTGACTACCAGGAACTTCTGCTCACCGAGCCGGGTGACGGTGAGGTCCGCCTCGATGCCACCACGTTCGTTGAGCCACTGGGTATAGACGACCTTGCCTTCCGCCACATCGATGTTGTTGGCCGACACGCGGTTCAGGATGGCAAGCGCGTCCTTGCCCTCCACGTGATACTTGGCGAACGAGGACTGGTCGAAGAACACGACATCGTTCTTCAGGCGGTCGGCCTCGTACTGGGCGCAGGGGAACCAGTTCTGGCGGCCATAGGAGTATTCGTACTCACGCTTCACGCCATCGCGGGCATACCAGTTGGGGCGCTCCCAGCCGTTGACCTCGCCAAAGACCGCGCCCAGCTTGTCCGTGTACGGATGGATGGGGGACCGGCGCACGCCACGTGCCGTTTCCGCCTGCCGATAGGGCCAGTGCATGGCGTAGAGCAGGCCGAGAGACTCCGAGGCTCGCTCACGGACATAGCTGCGCACCGACTGGAAGGGGTGGATGCGGCGGATGTCGATGCCGTTGACATCCATGGGCGGGTGGCCGTTCTTGATCCACTGAGAGAGCACGAGACCCGCACCACCGGACGACTGGATGCCGATGGAGTTGAAGCCCGTCGCCACATAGAGGTCGCGCAATTCCGGCGCTTCACCCAGATAGTAGCGCACGTCTGGCGTGAAGCTTTCCGGGCCGTTGAAAAAGAGCTGAATGCCCGCCGTTTCCAGCAACGGCACGCGGTTGATGGCGGCTGCGAGGATGGGTTCAAAATGGTCCATGTCTTCGGGCAGGGTGACGAAGGCGTGCTCGTCATCAATGCCGGGGCCACCCTTGGCGGGCCAGGGCTTGGCCTTGGGCTCAAAGGCACCGACCATCAGCTTGCCCGCGTCTTCCTTGTAGTAGGTGCATTCGTCGGGCACGCGCACCACCGGCATGTTGCGGGGCAGTTTGTCGATGGGTTCCGAGACGATGTAGAAATGCTCGCAGGCGTGCAGCGGGATGTTGACGCCAACGCTGCGGCCGAGATCGCGGCTCCACATGCCGCCCGCCACAACAACCTTGTCTGCTTCAATGGTTCCGATGGTGGTCTCCACACCACAGGCACGGCCATCTTTCGTCAGGACGCGGGTGACTTTGACATTTTCGAAGACCTTGCCGCCACGGGAACGTGCCCCGGCAGCGAGAGCCTGGGTGACGTCGATCGGGTTCACCTGTCCATCCTTGGGCAGGAAGACGCCACCCTTCACGCCTTCGAAGTTATAGGCGGGGATACGCTCCTTCAACTCGCCAAGCGACAGCACGTTGATTTCCAGTCCGAAGTTCTTGGCCATGGAGGCACCGCGCAGGAGTTCCTCCATGCGCCCGTCGTGGAGGGCGAGTGAAATCGAGCCATTCTGCTTGAAGCCGGTGGCCTGTCCGGTTTCCTTTTCCAGTCCCTCGAACAGCCCTGTGGTGTACTTGGCCAGTTCGGTCAGGTTGCGGGAAGCGCGCAACTGGCCGACAAGACCCGCCGCATGCCAGGTGGTGCCCGAGGTCAGCTGCTTGCGTTCCAGAACCACAACATTGGTGATGCCAATCTTGGTGAGGTGGTAGGCAATCGAGCATCCGACGATTCCGCCACCGATGATGACGACGTCGGCGCGGGCAGGCAGTTTGGCAGTGGTCATGGGCAATCCTCTGGAAACAATCAGGACAATACCAGAGGTCGCACCGTCTCCAAGGGCCAGAACGCCGCGCTGCCGTGGCCAAATATTTCACCTCCGTTGTCGCGCAAGCTGGCGCTTGCCATTTGCGGCCCTGCGGCAAACAGGTTAAGAGGCCCGCCAATTCAACCCTCCCAAGACTGATGGTGTGACCATGTACAAGGGCGATATCACCCCTCCCGAAGCCCACGAGCGGCTCAAGAAGAATGCCAATGCCGTGCTGATCGATGTCCGCACGCAGCCGGAATGGACCTTCGTTGGCGTGCCGCAGGTGGACCGTCTGGTGCGGCTCTCATGGCAGGTCTATCCGCAGATGGAGATCAACGCCCGCTTTGTCGAAGAGGTGGAGGCGATGAAGCTGCCGCCCGACACCGAGATCCTGTGCATCTGCCGCTCCGGCGCGCGCTCCGCCTCGGCCGCTTCGGCGCTGAGCAAGTCCGGTTTCAGCAATGTCTGGAACGTGTCGGAAGGCTTTGAGGGCGACAAGGACACCAAGGGCCAGCGCGGCCGGACCAATGGCTGGAAATCACACGGCCTTCCGTGGGTGCAGAGCTGAGACATGACCAAGAAGACACGCACCAAGAATTCGCCGCAGTGGGGCGATGCCACCAAGCTCGTTCGCGGCGGGCTTGACCGCTCACCCTATGGCGAAACGGCTGAGGCGCTCTACCTCAACTCCGGCTTCGTCTATGACGCCCCGGAGACAGCGGAAAACCGCTTCTCCAACAAGGACGACGGCTATGTCTATGGCCGCTACGGCAACCCCACCGTCTCCATGTTCGAGGAGCGGCTGGCGCTGCTGGAAGGGGCCGAGGCCTGCTATGGCGTGGCCTCCGGCATGGCCGCCGTCTATGGTGCGCTGGCCTGCCAACTGAAGACGGGCGATCATGTGGTGGCATCGAAGGCGCTCTTCGGTTCCTGCTACCAGATCATCACCTCGATCCTGCCGCGCTTCGGCATCACCCACACACTGGTGGACGGCAATGACATGGCGGCCTGGGAAAAGGCGATGACGCCTGCCACCAAGGTCGTGTTCCTCGAAACGCCATCCAATCCGACCCTCGAAATCATCGACGTCGCCGCCGTCGGCGCCATCGCCAAAAAGGCCGGTGCCTGTTTCGTGGTCGACAACATCTTCGCCACACCCGTGTTGCAAAAGCCGCTGGAGATGGGCGCCGATGTGATCGTCTATTCCGGCACGAAGCACATGGACGGGCAGGGGCGCGTTCTTGGTGGCGCCATCGTCTCCACCAAGGCCTTCAAGGACGACCTGCTGAAGCCCTTCCTGCGCCACACCGGGCCGTCGCTCTCGCCGTTCAATGCCTGGGTCCTGCTCAAGGGTCTGGAAACCCTCAAGCTGCGCGTTGAAGCCCAGAGCGAAAGCGCCCATACCGTGGCCGAGCATCTCTCCGCCATCAAGGGCGTGACACGGGTCATCTACCCCCACCTCGACAGCCACCCGCAATATGCCCTCGCCAAGCGCCAGATGAGCAAGGGCGGCACCATGGTGACCTTCGAGGTTGCCGGCGGCAAGAAGAAGGCCTTCGACATCCTGCGCAATCTGCGCCTCGTCGACATCTCCAACAACCTCGGCGATGCCAAGTCCCTGATGACCCATCCGGCCTCCACCACTCACCGCAACATCGGTGAAGAGGCGCGCGCCATGATGGGCATCACTGATGGGATGCTGAGGCTCTCCGTCGGCCTTGAGGATGTGAAGGACATTCTCGGTGACGTGACCGAGGCGATTTCCGGCTGATCATTCGCGTTCAGCCCGGAAGGGTGAATGCGCAGCCAATTCCTGCTGGTTTTCGTTGATCGCCGCACGTTCCGATTCCAGATACTCCGCCACGGCCCGGGAAAGTCCGGCGTGGACGAAGTGATGGGAACTGAACGTTTTCACGGGCAGGTAGCCGCGCGCCAGCTTGTGTTCGCCTTGCGCGCCCGCTTCCACCACTTTCAGTCCGCGCGCGATGGCGAAGTCGATGGCCTGATAGTAGCAGGTTTCAAAGTGCAGGAACGGATGGTCCTCGCTGCAGCCCCAGTTTCGGCCATAGAGGCGCTCGGATCCGATAAGGTTCAGTGCGCCCGCAATGGTGCGGTCTTCACGGCGGGCGAGAACGAGCATGACCTGATCCCGCATGGTCTCGTGCAGCCGGTCGAAGAATGCGCGGTTGAGATAGGGGCGGCCCCATTTGCGCGAGCCCGTGTCCATGTAGAAATGGAAGAATGCATCCCAGTGCTCGGGTTTCAGGGAGGCACCCGTGGCATGTTCAAAAGTGATGCCGCGCGCGGCTACGGCCTCCCGCTCCTTGCGGATCATCTTGCGCTTTGCGGATGAGAGCGTGGCGAGGAAATCAGCGAAACTGGCGTAACTGGCATTGTGCCAATGGAACTGGATGTCCTGCCGCTGCAGGAAGCCCTGACCGGAAAGGGCCTGCCAGTCGGGCTTCGGGAGGAAGGTGAGGTGGACGGATGAGGCGCCCGCATCACGGGCCATCTGCTTCAAGCCTTCCGCCAGCAAGTCCCTGTGTTCGGCAGTTGCTGCCAGGAGGCGGGGGCCGGGTACTGGCGTGAAAGGCACCGAAGCCTGGAGTTTGGGGTAGTAGCGCCCGCCCGCCCGCTGCAGCGCGTCGGCAAAGCCATGGTCGAAAACATACTCTCCCATGGAGTGGGACTTGAGATAGCAGGGGACGGCGCCGACGAGCGTGCCATCCTGTTCAAGCACCAGATGGTGTGGCAGCCAGCCCGTTTTGCCGCCGACACAGCCGGAGTCTTCCATGGCGGCCAGAAAGGCATGTAAGACAGACGGGTTGACCGCGGCTCCGGCGGGATTGGCGAGCGCATCCCAATCGGCTGCGGCAATCTCCGCGATGCGCTCGACCACCCGCAGGCGGGGGGCCATCAGGCGCTGTAACCCTCAAAGGTGATCTGGTCTGAATAGCGCCGGGCAAGGCGGGCCTGTTCCTCCGAACGGATCGTCCATGAGATGATGGGGTGTCCGGCGGCGCGGAAGCGCTGCACGGCGGCAAAGGGCAGGTCACGGAAATAGAACGACACGAAATGCGGCCTGGTGCGGTCAAGATGGGTGAAGTTCCTCATCTCCAAGCGGCGGTCGAGTGGCAGATGGCTGTAGTACGAGTCGACCGTCCGGTCCGCCGTGATGCCGCGCACCGTGTGCGGCGAATAGGAGGCGACCGCCGCCACCGCATCGGGATCAAAGGACATGATGCAATAGGGCCCCTGATAATGTTCAAGCACCTTGAGGGCACGCTTCGCCAAGGTTTCATCCCGGTCCCAGTGGGACTTCAATTCGATCACCAGCGGGACCTTGCCGTTGACCTGTTCGAGCAGTTCTGCGAGCGTTTGCATGCGGTCACCGCCGATGCGAAAACCGAGTGCTTTCAGTTCTTTGACCGTTCGTTCCTTGAGCAATCCCTGAGCTTCTGTCAGGCGTTGAAGGGTCTCATCATGAAAGACTATTGCTTCGCCCTCGCGGGTTATCTGCAGGTCGCATTCGATGGCATAGTTGCCGGCGATGGCGGCTGCGAAGGCACTCTCGGTGTTTTCCAGAATGCCGTCGGCCTTTCTGTGCAGGCCACGATGAGCGATGGGACGGTCCACCAGCCAGGAGAGATCGCGCAGTTGCGGGGAAAAACGCATCACTCGATCTCGACAATTGCTTCCACTTCGACGGCGCAGTTGAGCGGCAGCACCGCGACGCCCACCGTGGACCTGGCATGCTTGCCACGCTCGCCAAAGACATCGGCGAACAGGTCCGAGGCGCCGTTCATGACTTTCGGGACATCCACAAAGTCAGGCGTGGCGTTGATGAAGCCGACGAGCTTGACCACGCGGGCAACTTTGCTGAGGTCATGACCCGTGGCTTCGTTCAGCTGCGCCAGAATGTTGATGGCGCAAATGCGGGCGGCCTTCTGGCCGTCTTCGAGCGAGACTTCAGCACCCAACTTGCCGCTGACGGCGATCTTGCCATCCACAAAGGGCACCTGGCCCGAGACAAACACGAGGTTGCCGCTTCTGACGAAACCCTCGTAGCTGGCAACAGGTTTGGCCGGCTTGGGAAGCGTGATGCCAAGGTCTTTCAGGCGGCGTTCGGGTGAGGCCATGATCTTCTCTCAGTTCAGTCTGTCAGGTGGAGTCTTGCCTTCGGCGAAGGCGGTGAGATTGGCGAGCGCCTTGAGCGCCATGTCGGTGCGGGTGCGCAGCGTTGCGCTGCCGAGATGGGGCAGGAGAAAGGCATTCTCCAGTGTGCGGTAGCGCGGGTCTATGTTGGGCTCGTTGGCGAAGACATCGAGACCCGCCGCTGCAACGTGGCCACCCTGCAGCGCTGCAATCAGGGCGTCGTCGTCAACAATGCCGCCCCGGGCCGTGTTCACCACGATGGCGCCGTGTGGCAGCAGCGCGAGTGTGCGGGCGTTGATGAGGTTGCGCGTCTCCGCTGTCATGGCGCAGTTGATGGAGAGGAAATCGCAGTGGGGCAGCATGTCTTCGAGCTTGGCGTGGTATGTCGCGCCAGCTGCCTCTTCGTCCGCCACAGGCTTGCGGTTGTGATAGTGGATGGTCATGCCGAAGGCGCGCGCGCGGCGGGCAACGGCCTGGCCGATGCGGCCCATGCCGAGAATGCCGAGCCGCTGGCCTGAAACATCGTGGCCGAGCGGGGTCACCATGGAGGCTCCTGGCCAACGGTCTTCGCGCACCATGCGTTCTCCCCAGTGGGCGCCGCGGGCGGCCCCCAGCATGAGGAGCAGGGCGATGTCCGCCGTGGCATCGGTCAGCACGCCGGGCGTATTGGTGGCGATCAGGCCCTTGGCCGTTGCCGCTGAAAGATCGACATGTTCGTGCCCCACCGACACCGTCGCGATGATCTTTACCGAGGAAGGCAGGCGGCTGATCAACCCGGCATTGAACTTGTCCATGGAGGTGAGGGCAATGCCAAAGCAGCCGTCCGCCGCCTTGCAAATATTGTCAGGAGAAAGTGCCTCGTCTTCCGGATTGAACTGGCAATCAAACCTTGCCGCGAAGGCCTCTTCGGCCGCGTCGGGCAATTTTCGGGTGAGCAGCAGTTTCGGCCTTTTTTCGCCACGGTCCATGTTATGATAGTCTCAATTCTTTTGACGGCAGTCTTTGACCATGAATCGCCTCATTCTTTCCAGTGCCAGTTTTGTGGTCCTCTGCACCGCACCCGCGTGGGCAGCCACACTGGCGCCGCACCGGGCCTACTATGACCTGGAGATGAAACGTGTCGAAAGCGGCAGCAACATCACCAATGTCACCGGCAAGCTCGCGTTTGAAATCTCGGGTTCGTCCTGCGACGGCTATGCCATCAACTATCGGATCGCCAACCGTGTGCGTTACGTCGAAGGCGGCACGCAGGTGGTGGACATACAAATGACGTCCTGGGAGTCAGGGGACGGACTGCAGCTTGATGTCACGCAGAAGCAGTTCATGGACTCACGGCTGACCTCCGAGAGCCGGATCAAGGTCACCAAGGATACGGCAGAAAGTCCGGGCAAGGGCCTGATCACGAAGGCAGATACCAAGGATTTCGAAACGAAAGCGGCGGCGCTCTTTCCGACGCACTATCAGCTGAACCTGATGGATGCCGCACTGAGGGGTGAAAGCCGGACCGTCGCCACCGTCTACGAGGGATCGGAGGACGAAAAGTCGATGCGTGCCATCAGCTTCATCGGTACGAAGAAGCCGGTAACGGGTCTGCCGCAGGCCGAAGCCGGCTCTCTCTCGCAGGCCACAGCTTGGCCGGTGACGGTCAGCTATTACGCAGAGGATGCGAGGGACGACGAACAGCCGCTCTATCAGGCCAGCTTCCTGATGCTGGACAACGGGATTTCGACCAATCTCGTGCTTGATTACGGAAACTACGCGCTCAGTGGCAAGCTGACCAAGCTGGAATTACTGAAGGCTGACAGCTGCCCGTGACAGCGGCAGCAAGATTTCCCTTTAAACCGCGCCGGGGCACCCTATCTCTACGCGCGACCCGCCTTGCCGCCGGTCAAGGGGGAAAATGATGACGGAACTCCGCAAGACACCTGCTGCAGCCTCATCCGATGGCGATGTGTCGGCTTTTCTCGACAAGGTGAAAACCATGGCTCTTGGAGATGCCAAGGGGCAGGGCCGGTTGATCTTCGCCATGGATGCCACCATGAGCCGCCAGCCGACGTGGGACAGGGCGCTGTCGATCCAGTCGCAGATGTTCGCGGAGACCAAGAAGGTGGGACAGCTGCAGGTGCAGTTGGTCTATTTCCGGGGCTTCAACGAGTGCAAGGCCTCCAGATGGGTGGCTGATCCGGAAGCCCTGGCGCGGCTGATGACGGCCGTGGATTGCCGTGGTGGCAACACGCAGCTTGCCCGCGTGCTTTCACATGTAAAGACAGAGGCGGGGCGGTCCGGCGTCAGCGCGGTGGTTTATGTTGGCGATGCCTTCGAGGAGAACATCGACTCCATCTGTCAGGCCGCTGGCGAGGTGGGATTGCTGGGAACGCGGATGTTCATGTTCCAGGAAGGCAGCGATGCCACCGCTGAACGGGCCTTCAAGGAGGTTGCACGCCTCTCCCGTGGCGCATACTTCCAACTCGACAACGGCAGTCCTTCGGTGCTGGCAGAATTGCTGGGGGCGGTTGCGGCCTATGCTGCAGGTGGACGGAAGGCGCTTGAATCCCGCGCCAAATCCAGCAATGCAAGCCAGGTGCTGCTCAGGCAGCTGAAATAGCCGGAAGAGGACGGGAGCCACCATGCCGCAATTCCTGATCGCCCTGATCATCGTCGTGGGCGGGCTGTGGCTGATCCGCAAGTCCGCGAGAATGTCGCCACAGGGGGCGCGCAACTTCGCGCAGAAGATGGCGGGCGGCGCGATCATCGGTTTTTCCGGACTGCTGGCCTTGCGCGGGCAGATGAACATCGCGGTGCCGGTGTTCCTGTTTGGCGCCGGTTTGCTGGGCAAATCCGCGATCTTTCCCAATGGCTTCGGCTGGGGGCAAAAATCGGCCGGGCAGAAGAGCCGCGTGGCCACCGCCCTGCTGGCGATGGAACTTGACCATGATTCCGGCGGCATGGAGGGTGAGGTGTTGGCTGGTCCTGCGAAGGGAAGACGCCTGTCTCAGCTGAGTGACACTGAATTGTCTGCTTTCCACAAGCTTTGTGGTGGCAGCCGTGACCAGAGCCGTGCGCTGCTGGAGGCTTGGCTGGACCGCAACAGGAACGAATGGCGCGCCAGCTGGGGCAAGGATGCAACGGGCGGTCCTGCCGCCACCAGCGGGCCGATGAGCCGGGACGAAGCTTGCGCTGTGCTTGGCGTAAAGCCGGACGCTTCCGTCGACGACATCCGCGCGGCGCACCGGCGCCTGATGAAGGACTTCCACCCGGACAAGGGGGGGTCTGACTACCTCGCAGCGAAAATCAATGCCGCCAAGGATGTGCTGCTCGGAAGCTGAGTTCAGCCGTTGGGCGAGAGGACCGCGCAGTCCTTGCCCAGCTTGGCAGCCTGTGCGCAGGATTTCTTGGCGGACATCTCGTCATAGCCGGAGACCAGCAGCCGGTAGCGGGTGGCACCGTCCCGCTTGACCATGATGGTCTTGCTGTCCTTGCCACCCAGCTTCTTTGCACCCAGCTTCGCCACCACGTCCGCTGCGCTCTTGCGGGTGCGGAAATCACCGATTTCGACAGCCCATTGCGAGGGAATGGAGGCGACCGACATGGCGTCGACATCGTCCTGGGTAGCAGCCTTCTTCACCTGGAAAGGCGGGTTCTTCTGGGCCTGCGGCGTTGGCGCGGCAGGTGGTGTGGCAGGCGCTTCGCCGTCCATTTCGCCGCTCAGTTCGGCCTGCAACACCTTCGGCTGGCCAGTTCCTTCAGCAGCATCATCATCGCCCTCATCGGTGGACTGTGAGGCGGCATCATTGGCCACGGCGGCGAGGGCCGCGTTATCCGTTTCCGGTTCCGTATTCTCGATCGCCTGTGCCGGTTCGGCCTGGCCCTTCTTCAGCGCCTTGATGGGGTCCACGGCTCCAGCTGCCGAACCGGCCTTGGCGGCCACGGTTTTTCCATTCGCGGCTTTCGGAAAAGCCTTGGTGAGCATGGAGGCCATGTAGGCGTCGCGGCTGGCGCCGGTCCTGCCACCGAGCACCACGCCGACGAGGCGCTTGTCGCCCCGACGGCTGGAGGAGACGAGGTTGTAGCCAGAGGCGTTGATGTAACCCGTCTTGATGCCATCGGTGCCGGGGTAGCGGCCAAGGAGGCGGTTGTGGGTCTTGATCACGCGGCCATTGAAGGTGAATTTGCTGGCGCGGAAATAGGGGTAGTACTGAGGGAAATCGCGCATCAGGCGAAGTCCCAGGGTGGCCTGGTCGCGGGCCGTGGTGATCTGGCGCGGATTGGGCAGGCCCGAGGCGTTCACGTAGGTGGTGCGGCTCATGCCGATGCGGCGCGCCGTGCGGGTCATGCGCTGGGCAAAGGCGGATTCGCTGCCGCCGAGGTTCTCGCCAACGGTGGCCGCAGCGTCATTGGCCGACTTGATGATGAGAGCATAGATTGCCTGCTGCACGGTAATGGTGGAGCCAGGCTTCAAACCCAGCTTTGACGGGGCCATGCTGGAGGCGCGCTTCGAGACTCGCAGCGGGGTGGAGAGCGAAATGCGCTTGGCCTTGAGATCCTCGAAGAGGATATACAGCGTCATCATCTTGGTGAGCGAAGCTGGATGGCGAAGCCCATTTGAGTCGCTGTCAAAGAGAATCTTGCCTGTGCGGGCATCGACAGTCAGCGCGGCGAATTTTCCGCGTGCTTCAGCACCATGCGGCAGGGCAAAGGCCAAGCCCAGGAAGAAAGCGAGAAAAATGGCGGTCAGTTTGTGGGGAATCGTCGAACGCAAAGCTACACCTGTCAGTCCCAAGTCCGTGGCCTTTCCCGGCAAAGTGCCTCCGGGCCCCCCAGCAGCCAGCGGCGAAAGTTAAAGTTTTACGGATACGCTCTTACCATCGGGTAAATTACACCAATTGCCCGGGAATCTGCCGGATTTCTTGGGTGTCCGGCGTTTAGTTCACGGACATCCATGTTGCAACGCAAAAATCTTGCTTGACAATCATGTTGCAGTGCACATATTAGGCTTTCAAAGGACTGGCCATTCCGGGTCAATCCAGGGAGATCACCACAATGAAGTCGTTTGAAGACATGCAGGTTTTTGGCAAGGAAGGCTTTGAAGCCATGGTTGCCTCCAGCACGGCCATGACGAAGGGCATGCAGGCCATTGCCCAGGAAGTTACTGACTATTCGCGCAAGTCCGTCGAACTCGGCCAGGGTGCCTTTGAGAAGGCCACCTCCGCTCGCTCGTTCGAGCGCGTGATTGAAGTTCAGCAGGGTTATGCCAAGGAAGCCTACGAAGCCTTCGTCGCCCAGGCCACGAAGCTCGGTGAAATGTATTCGGCCGCCGCCAAGGATGCCTACAAGCCTTACGAAGCCACCTTCGCCGCTTTCGGCGTCAAGGCTCCGAAGTAACACCGCCCTCACTGATGTGAGATGCAAGCCCGCCGGTCAGCACTGGCGGGTTTTTCATTTCAGGATGATCATCACCGGCACATGGTCTGACGGCTTCTCCCAGCCGCGCACATGCTTGTGGATTTCCGCTGCTGCAAGACGGTCCGCGGCCTGCGGCGACAGCAGGTGATGGTCAATGCGGATGCCATTGTCCTTCTGCCAAGCGCCCGCCTGATAGTCCCAGAAGCTGTAGGCCCCCGTCTTCAGCGGATGCAGTGCGCGATAGGCCTCCGTCAGGCCAAGTGATTCAAGCTCGCGGAAGGCCGCACGCGTTTGCGGCAGGAAGAGAGCATCGTTGCACCAGTTCTCGGGGAACCGTGCATCGCGTGCCTCCGGAATCACGTTGTAGTCACCGCACAGCACCAAGGGTTCCTCCAGTTTCATGGTCTCCACTGCGAAGGCCTTGAGTCGCTGCATCCAAGCCAGCTTGTAGTCATATTTGGGCCCTGGGGCGGGGTTGCCATTGGGCAGGTAAAGGGATGCGACACGCACGGGCAGCGAACCATCGACCACCGTGGCCGCAATGAAGCGGGCCTGGTCATCGGCGGGATCTCCGGGCAAGCCCTTCACCACATCTTCCAGCGCGAAGCGGGACAGGATGGCAACGCCATTGTAGGTTTTCTGGCCGTGGATGGCGCAGGCATAGCCCAGGGCCTCGAATTCAAAGGCGGGAAAGGCCTGGTCCTCGCACTTGATCTCCTGCAGGCAGACGACGTCCGGCTTGGCTTCCTTCAGCCAGGCCAGCACAGCCTCAAGATGGGCTTTGACGGAGTTCACGTTCCATGTGGCGATGCGCATGGGGCGAGATTGCCCGCGCGCGGCCCTCGCCGCAAGACTCAGCCTGATATGAGACGGTAGATTCCGATGCTCATGGCCAAAAGGCCAACGGCGACAGTGAGTGCCCGTTTCGGCGTGATCTTCGAGAGCATGCCGCCGAAGAAGGCGGCGGGAATGCCACCCAGCACAAGGCCCGCCACGGGCAGGGCAACGCTGCGCCAATCCGCGCCGCCTTCCCAGTGGCCAATAAAGAATGCTGTCGCGTAGGCGGAAAACACGGTGACGGCGACAAAGAACTCGGCGAAATTGGTGGAGCCGATGGCATAGCGCGACTCTGTTCCCGCGCCCATCAGGCTGGTGGTGACGACGGGTCCCCAACTGCCGCCAATGCCCTCAATCAAGCCTCCGGCGAAACCGATGGTTCGCTTCCATGCGGCGGGAAGCACACGCGGTGCCACGCCGCGGATGCCGCGGAGCACGATGAGGCCGCCAACGAAGAGCAGGTAGACGGTGATCGTGGTGGTCAGCCACACGCCTTTCAGGCCCGTGAGCAGCAGCATGCCGATGGCGCCACCGATTCCGCCAAAAACACAGAGCGCCACCACCAGCGAACGGTCGATGTTGCGGTGGTAGAGATGCGAGAGTGCAGCGGTCCCGGTTGTCGGGATTTTCGCCGCGTTGACACTGGCCGAGGCGAGCGCCGGTGGAACGCCCAATCCCAGCAGCACGGAGGAGGAAATGACACCAAAGCCCATGCCAAGGGCCCCGTCACAAATTTGGGCGAGGAAGCCGATGACGGCGAAGATCAGAAATTCTTGCATGGGGGTCTTCTTGGTGTCGTACCCGGTTCAGGCTGGCGCGTTCTGCCGCGCCACGGTGCGGATAATGGTACCGTTGGCAGAGAAATGGATGCCGCATTCGGTCTTTTCGCTGCCTTGCCAGCGTCCCGCGCGCGGGTCATCGGCACTGCCGCCTGCCACCGTGCAGGGGGCGCAGCCGATGGAGTGGTAGCCCCTGAGTTTCAACGGGTGCGGAGGCAGGTGGTGCGACTGCATGTAGTTCGACAGGTCGAAAGCGGAGAAGGCGGCGAGCGGCTCCACCTTCAGCTTTCCGTCCTGTTCACTGACGAACTGCAGGTCGGAACGGGCGGCGCCGTGGAAGCGCTTGCGCCCTGATATCAATACATCGAAGCCTTCCGTTGCTCGCGCCAATGGCACGGTCTTGCGGATATGGCAGCAGAGATCGGTGTCACGGCCATGCAGGTCGCCTTGCGGATCGGTGCGTGCGAGATCGGCTTCGTCGGGCGTGATGATGCGCAGGTCGGTCAGTCCAAACTCCCGCACAAGCTGGTCACGGTACCGGATGGTTTCATCGAAGAGTTTGCCGGTATCGAGGAACAGCACCGGCACATTGGGTGCTACCTCTGAAAGCATGTGCAGCAGTACCGATGATTCCGCTCCGAAGGACGAGAGCAGGGCAACGCGGCCCGCATAGTCCCGCGCCACCTGTGCGATGAGATCGCGGCCCTCGATTCCGGCGTAACGCTCGACAATGGCGTTGAATTTCAGATCATCCGGCATGGGGCTGTTCCTCCCAGGCGGTGAAGCCCTGGTGGCGCTCCGACCAGACTTCGCGTTCGCCTGCCTTGCGGAAGAGGCCGCGCTGATAGGCCAGAGACATCTGGCGGGCCGCCTTCGTCCAGGCATCCAGCGGAAAACGGTCGGTGACTTCGAAGGCGTCAAAACCCACCTGCAGCATGAATTGCAACTGGTCCGGCAGGATGTTGCCGGTGGCGCGCAGTTCCGACTGGTAACCGTCGAGGCGCAACTGGCGGGCAATGGAATAGGAACGGCCATCGGCGAAGGCCGGGAAGGGCAAGACGATCAGCGCCAGTTGCGGGACGAAGGGAGAGAGGTCATGCTCCTTCGACGTGTTGCTCAGACGCACGCCCAAAAGACCCGGGAAGTTGACGAGGTCATCCCATTCCCTGACGAGCCGCTCCACAGAAACCGTGACGCGTTGCTGGTCGGCAACTGACTCTTCATCCGCCAGATGCACCCAGTCGTCGGTCACGAAGGCGTTGTTCTTAAGCAGCGGCATAAAGGGCCTCCTTGAATGGCTTGGCGCCGATGCGGCGGTAGGTGGCGAGGAATTCCTCGCCGTCCGCACGCTGGGCCAGATAGGTGTTGAGAATCTTCTCGATCACGTCGGGCACATCCTCGAAGGCAAAGCCTGGTCCGAGGATGGTTCCAATGGCGGCGTTCTCGGAGGAGGAACCGCCAAGCGTGATCTGGTAATATTCCTCGCCGGCCTTATCGAGGCCGAGGATGCCGATGTGGCCGACATGGTGATGCCCGCAGGCATTGATGCAGCCGGAGATGTTGATCTTGATGTTGCCGATGTTCTGCTCGCGGTCGAAATCGGCAAAGCGGCGGCTGATGGCCTGGGCGATCGGGATCGAGCGCGCGGTGGCGAGCGAGCAGTAATCGAGCCCCGGGCAGGCGATGATGTCGCCAGCGAGGCCGTAGTTGGCCGCCGCAAGGCCGTGTTCGGCGAGTTTCTGCCAGACGGCAAAGACATCGTTCAGCCTGACGTGCGGCAGCACGATGTTCTGGGCGTGCGAGACGCGCAATTCGTCATGGGAGTAGCGCTCGGCCAGATCTGCCATGACACGCATCTGTTCGCCCGTGGCATCGCCCGGGATTTCGCCCGGTGCCTTCAGCGAGATGTTGACGATGGCATAGCCGTCGGTCTTGTGGGTGGCCAGGTTGTTCTTTGCCCAGCGGGCGAACTGCGGGTTGGAACGCTTGGCGTCTTCGAAGGCGGGGGCAAAGCGGGAGAGTTTCTCGAATTTCGGATCGGCGAAATAGGCGGAGATGCGCGCCAGTTCGCGCTGTTCGACCTGCGTCTGCTGATGCGGATGGCGGGCGTACTCCGCCTCCACTTCGCTGCGGAACTTTTCGGCACCGATTTCGTGGACGAGAATCTTAATGCGCGCCTTGTACTTGTTGTCGCGGCGTCCATAGAGATTGTACACGCGCATGATCGCTTCGAGATAGGGGATCAGCTCCTTCTCGGGCAGGAAGTCGCGGACGGTGACGGCGATCATCGGGGTGCGGCCCTGGCCACCGCCCACCATGACTTCCCAACCGGCTTCACCCCTGTCATTGCGATGCAGGCGCATGCCGATGTCATGCACCTTGACGGCGGCGCGGTCGTGTGGCGCTCCTGTGATGGCAATCTTGAACTTGCGCGGCAGGAACGAGAATTCTGGGTGCAGTGACGACCACTGGCGGATCAGTTCTCCCACGGGCCGGGGATCAGTGATTTCATCGGCGGCGGCACCAGCCCAGTGATCCGTGGTGACGTTGCGGATGCAGTTGCCTGAGGTCTGGATGGCGTGCATTTCAACATCAGCCAGTGCCTGCAGGATGTCGGCGGCGTCTTCCAGCTTGATCCAGTTGTACTGGATGTTCTGGCGGGTGGTGAAATGGCCATAACCCTTGTCGTACCTGTCGGCGATCATGCCAAGCTGGCGCATCTGCCGCGAGGAAAGCGTTCCATACGGGATGGCGACGCGCAGCATGTAGGCGTGCAGTTGCAGGTAGAGGCCGTTCATCAGGCGAAGTGGGCGGAACTCGTCTTCGCTGAGCGTGCCCGCCATGCGGCGGTCGGCCTGGTCGCGAAACTGGGCGGTGCGTTCCCTTACGAACTGGTGGTCAAATTCATCGTAACGGTACATGGCAATCAATCCTTGAAAACGGGGAAGCCGCCGGCGTTGCCATTGGCCTGCTTGCCAAGGTCGGGGCGGACGCTGGGGCCGAGCGTGCGTACACGCTCGCGGAAGTGGCTGGCGCGGATGCGGCCATTGATGCGCTCGGCATCAAAGAGGTAGTGCCCGGTGACGAGTGTGTTTCTGACGTCGTCAGCGGCGCGGGTTTCAAGGGCAGCCTTGGCCTGCGGCTCCAGCGCCAGAACGGCGTCGTCAATCTTCTCGCTCCAGACGCCAGCGCGGGTGAGAAACACGACTTCACCGTCGCGCAGGCGGTTCGCGGTCATCACCTGACCCTTTTCAACTTCACTCATGATGCAGCTCTCAGGATGGCGTCGCGAATGTCTTCGCGGACAGGGAAGGGGACGATGTCGGCTGACGATTTTGCCTTGGCGAGGCCGACATAGATGATGGACGGACCGTGGATGCCACGGGTGTGGATGGTTTCCCACAGGTGGCCGATGGTGGTCTGGGCAACGCGCTCATTGGGCAGGGTGCCGTTCTCAACGATGGTTACGGGCGTGGCGGGGGCGATCCCGGCGGAGAGCAGCCGCGCCGCCACATCGCCTGCGGCCTGGACTCCCATGTAGATGGCAAAGACCTGGCCCGGCCTCGCAAGCGCGGCCCAATCATGTTCGGCAAGGCCTGTGTCGCCCGCTGCCGTGAGCAGGGTGATGGAACGGTTCTGGCCACGCTGCGTGAGCGGCAGTTTCAGCGATGCAGCACACCCGGCGGCGGCGGTGATGCCTGGCACGACATCGACGGGAATGCCGGCTGCTTCGAGGGCAGCCTGCTCTTCGCCGCCACGGCCAAAGATATATGGATCGCCACCCTTCAGGCGAACGACGTGCAGGCCCTTGCCAGCCTCACGCTGCAGGATGCCGTTGATCTCGGACTGCCTGGGCGAGGCTTCATAGGGCGTCTTGCCGACGGGGATGCGCACGGCATCGCGGCGGGCCAGTTCCAGAACGCCCGGCGAGACGAGGCGGTCATAGACGATGACGTCAGCTTCCTGCAGCTTGCGGTGTGCCTTGAGGGTGAGAAGTTCGGGGTCGCCGGGGCCTGCGCCGACGAGTGAGACGCGGCCCTGCGCAGGCCGGGACTGGGCGTGGATGGCGTCCTGGACGGCCAGTTCAAAGGCGACATCATCACCTTCATCCAGCGCGGAGTTGGGGGTGCCGAAGAAAAATTCCTGCCAGAAGGCACGGCGACGGTTGCCGGCCGGAACGAGACCCGCAATGCGTTCGCGCAGCGTCTGGGCGCGGGCGGCCAGGGCTCCAAGGCTGTGGGGGAGCAGGGCGTCCACCTTGGCGCGGATGCTCTGGGCCAGTACCGGGGCGGCTCCTTCCGTGCCGATGGCCACGACAACGGGATCACGGTCCACAATGGATGGGACGATGAAGGTGGAGATGTCGGCCTCGTCCACCGCGTTGACAGGAATTCCACGGGCCTGTGCTTCGGCGCTGACATGGGCGTTCTGGTCCTTGTCGGCGGAATAGACGAGGGCGGCACCATCAAGCAGGCGGGGCACAAATGTCTCGGCAACGTGGTTGATGCGGGGATTTCCGGCCAGTTCCGGGTGCAGATCGCGTGCCACGACTTCAATGATGGCGTCGGTCTTGAGCAGCAGGCGGACCTTGCGGGTCGCTTCCTCACCGCCGCCCACGACCAGCACGCGGCGGCCCTTTAAGTCCACGAAGATCGGGAAGTAGCGCATCTCTAGTTCCTCGTTCGGTTCACCGGACGGTATCCGGCGATTGACCATCTCTGTCGTTTCCAGTTGAAAAATGCCCCGATATCAGGCATTTTGAAGTTCAAGGAAGCGACAGAACGTGGTGTTCGTTATTCCGAACACCACGTTTAGTGAAGGAAACGGCAGATGTCAAGGCAGGCAGGTGCGGCAGGAAATGGTGGCAAGGGTGCCCGCGGTGCCGCCACCGCCGAAGAGACGGCCGCTGACCTGGGCAAGACCATCCAGCGCCTGCGCAAGGCCTACAACCTCTCGCTCGGCGAACTTTCCGAACAGTCCGGAGTGGCCAAGTCGATCATCTCCCAGATCGAACGCAACGAAACCAACCCGACGCTGTCCACCGTTGTCAAACTCTCGCGCGCCCTCGACACGACAGTGGACGAGGTGCTGCGGGGCGAGAGCCAGTCCCTCTTTATCGAGCACCAGCAGAAGTCCGCCGTGCCCATCCTGGAAAGCCAGGACGGCCTTTGCCGCCTGGCCATTGCCGGTCCGTTGAACCTGATCGACTTCTTCCAGTGGTACGATTTTCACGCCAAACCCACGGGCGTGCTGGAATCATCACCGCATCCGGCGGGGACCATCGAACATCTCTATGTCGTGTCGGGCGAACTCGAGGTGACAACCGGCGGCGAGGCCCGGGTAGCCAAGACGGGAGAAGCGTTGCGCTACCGGGCGGACGTGCCTCACAAAATCGTCAATGTGGGCGGGACACCCGCCCACGACGTCATGATGCTGGAGCTCAAGCAGTTCGGCGCGCAGGTTTGAGCCTTTGCATTCATGCAAACTTAAGTTGATGCCTCCTAGCATGCTTCCCGCATTGTGGAGGGGAAGATGTATCAGCTTTACGCGCTCGGAGCCATGATCGGCCTCGGCGTCTTCTTTCAAGTTCTTGTCAGCGCACCGACGTTGCTCAGTGACTCCAAGTCGGTGCGGGACTCCATCTACCTCGTGATGAAGACCAGTTCGCGCGACGTTCATGACTCGCTTGAAGTTGGCGCGCGCCATTGCGTCGGCAACGTCTACTACAAGAACTCGCCGCGACACTTCAAAGAGGTGGCTGTGGCGGCCTATCTCAGCACCATGCGCATTCCCGGTGTTCCCAGCGGAATTCCGCCCAGCGACGAGGCACTGCGCAAGCAGATGGACGAGCGGATCGAAGTGTCGTGGAAAGCCGCCGCCAAGAAAGATCAATCATACAGTGAACAGGAGCGCGAATTCTTTGACGCGATCCGCAGCTTTCACGGCGGCAACAAAAAGGTGGATGACTGCGTCTTCTCCAAGGCCAACGAATTCCTGACGGAAAAAGGCCTGATCCAGGAGTCGTGAGGCGTCAGTCCTCGTGTGACATCTTTTCGAGATTGTCGTTGTAGCGCTTGGTCGCTGCCTCAAACCGCGCCTCGAAATCCACCATGTTCTTCTTCGGCTCCTGATAGAAGGCCGTGAGTTTCATCAGGCGGATGAAGCTGTTGTTCACGAAGCGGCCCCAGAAGCGCATGGGACGGTCAAAATCAAAGAGCAGAATCACCCGTTCTTCGCCGGTGTCATTCCAGACCTCATGCTCGTAGGTGTCGTCGAAGACGAAGAGTTCACCCGGGCGCCAGACCTTGATCACATCGCCGACGCGTATGCGGCACTTATCGGCTTCCTTAGGAATGATCAGGCCGAGGTGGGCGCGGAGGATGCCCTTGCTCACACCCCGGTGGGCGCGGATGTGATAGCCGGGGCTGAGGATCGAGAACCAGGCCGTCTGGATGTTCGGCACCTCCGAGAGCAGTTTCGCCGTGAAGGGAGCCTGTGCGCAATTCTTCTCCAGCCGTTCGCTGAAGCCGTAGAGGATGAAGGTGCGCCAGTTCTTGCCAGAGGAAATCTTGTGCTGGTCGGGTGAGACATCGTGAAAGGCGGGGATTGCGTCCCTGTGCCTGAGAATGTCCTGCGCTTCGGCGCGGATCTTCTCCCAGTTATCCACGAACACCTGCAGGTTCGGAAAATGGGCTGAGTCAATTACCGGCGTGTCGCCCACCTGAGACTGCCGCCCCAGAAACGCGCCGAGCTTGCGTGTCACCCAGCGTCCGGAGTTCTTGACGAACTTGCGGCGGCGTTGTTTCCAGGTGAGACGTGGCGGGGATACGGTCTGAGACATGGCACCCGGAACTAGCACTTCAGGGCTATTCCTCCAAGTTGTACTGTTCAGGCGGTATTGATGATGTACGCCCCTCAAAATTCTTGCAATCGTCATGGAAGCCTCACATAAGCGCCGCCGAACATCTGATCTGAGCGCCCAAGGAGCCCCACATGACCGCCATTCTTGACATTACTGCCCGCGAGATTCTCGACAGCCGCGGCAACCCCACCGTGGAAGTGGATGTGACGCTGGAGGACGGTTCCTTCGGTCGCGCGGCGGTTCCTTCGGGTGCTTCCACGGGTGCCCATGAGGCCGTGGAACTGCGGGACGGGGACAAGAAGCGTTACCTCGGCAAGGGTGTTTCCAAGGCCGTGGCTGCCGTCAACGGCGAAATCTATGAGGCCCTCGCTGATCTCGACGCCGAAGACCAGATCGGCATCGACCGGGCAATGATCGCGCTTGACGGCACGCCCAACAAGGCACGCCTTGGTGCCAATGCCATTCTCGGTGTGTCGCTGGCCACGGCCAAGGCCGCTGCCGATGCCTCTGCCCTGCCGCTCTACCGCTATGTGGGTGGTGCGTCGGCCCGCATCCTTCCGGTGCCGATGATGAACATCATCAATGGTGGCGTGCATGCCGACAACCCCATCGACTTCCAGGAATTCATGATCATGCCGGTGGGTGCGCCAACCTTCAAGGAAGCGCTCCGCATGGGGGCAGAAGTCTTCCACACGCTGAAGGGCGCGTTGAAGAAGGCCGGCCACAATACCAACGTCGGCGATGAAGGTGGTTTCGCTCCAAACCTGCCTTCGGCCGAGGCTGCACTGGATTTCGTCATGAAGTCCATCGAGCAGGCCGGCTACAAGGCGGGCGAGGACATCTGCCTTGCGCTCGATTGCGCCGCGACGGAGTTCTTCAAGGACGGAAAATACGTCTATGAAGGGGAAGGCGTCACCCGCTCCATCAAGGAACAGGCGGAATACCTCGCCAAGCTGGCCAAGGCCTACCCGATCATCTCGATCGAGGATGGCCTGTCCGAGGATGACTGGGATGGCTGGAAGCAGGTGACGGACCTGATCGGCAGCAAAGTACACCTGGTGGGTGACGACCTGTTCGTGACCACTACCCAGC
>ERZ1645187.1185-NODE-1185-length-24398-cov-6.856386_pt1 | contig 24398 bp, 25 predicted proteins | sample MGYA00575352_ERZ1645187 | MGnify/ENA primary metagenome ERZ1645187 (study PRJEB40837, sample SAMN11349314) | freshwater sediment metagenome | isolation source: river sediment | host: Sediment | place: India: Wazaribad , New Delhi | collected 2017-02-21 ...
ATGTAGATATCGGTGAACTACTAATAAATAAAAAAAAAAACAAGATTGTTCGCATCACTCTCGTAGACCCCGAAGCGGCCAGCCGGGGAAATCACGGCGTTGCGGCTGTTGTCATTACCCTCAGCCAACACATTGCCGGCTGCGTCATGCGTGGCGCTGACCAGCTCGATTTTTTTCGTCTTCAGGTCCACCACATAGATATGGCTGCGGTTCGCCGTGGTGGCGATCGTGGACAGGTTGGTTGCCTCGGACTGGAAGCTGACCCACGCTTGCTTCAGTGTGCCGGCAATGAACGGGTTGGTGCTCTGGTCATTACCCTGTGTCATCACCTTCCAGGCTTCTTCGGTGCTGGCGATATCATTGCCGTCCACGTCGAGCTGGCCCGCCGTGATGCTGCCATCAGCACCATCCATGATGCCGCTCAGACGATAGGTTTTCTTCTTGACGACATCGCGCAGGAAAATATCCGTTTCCGAACCGTTGCCGTTATTGGTATCAGCCGTGAGACGATCCAGGTTGTCGGCCTGCGACTGAAACACCACCAGCTTGCCATCCGATGAAATCGCTGCGTTGGTACTTTCAGCAAAATTATTGCCATCAAACCAGTCTGCCTTGCTGTTCTTGCCTTCCTGCCCCAGGCTGTTGACACTGACACGCGTAATCCTGGTGCCAACGCGATGGAAAATGTCCATCGCGTTATTCCCGTCTTGCAACACCAGGTTGGTGGCATCGGATTCGAACACAGCCTGCAAGCCGCCTTTTGACAGCGAGATATCGGCGCTGTTGTCATTGCCGACGATTTTCTGTGGCGTGATGCTGACCAGAGTGGTGGAGCTGGCCATCGCAGCCGAACCCGTGGTAGCACTCGCCAGCATCACCGAAAGGGCCAGAATATTTTTTCCGAAAGATTTCATGGTCAGCACACTCCCGTTGTCAGCTTGCCAAGGCACACGACAACAATGCCGGTGCATACAAACTATTTAAGCGACGAACCTGACAAAAGCAAGGGATTTCAACCTGACCACCATCCGGCAAATGTGATGCAGTTCACATTCAGGGTTTCAGCGACACCAGCACGCGTGCATCCACCATGCCGACCTGCTTGTCGAGCTTGTCGACATCAAGCTGGTCGAGCTGGATCTGCTGCTTCTCCAGTGCAGCCAGCCAGCGCATGAGCTGGTCAAATTCAGCCGCCTCGATCCAGAGCCGCAATCCGGTCTCTCCTTCCGGCTGGAAGCGCTTGAATACGATACCGAAAGGCTTGGCGGAGGTAGTGGCACGGTTGATCAGCGAGGCATCTGCACTCCCGGCCGTACCGGCGGGCTTGGCCGCCACGACCTGCAGGCGCTGGCGAATCTGCGGCAGGTTTACGGCAAACCAGCGGAACTCCTCACGCATGACCTTGTAGTCGGCCACTGCGCGCTGCTGGTAGGTCCGGCTACTGGCCAGCGAGAAATAGACCACTGTCAGGCCGATCACGGCGAACATCAGCAGCAGCGCGCGGCGGTCATTGGACGGCAGGGCATCAAAGCGCTGGCGCAAGCCGGCAAGGAAAGTCGTCAGGGCATTCATGGTCAGGCTCCCTTGTAGGCGATCTGCATGCGGCCAGTGATGGCGCCGTCATTGTCATTGGCCGATGAAATGCGACCTTCCAGCCCCAGTTTGCCCAAGGCCTGCTTGTACTGGTCGAGCTGGTCTATCGTTTTCGCCTTCAGCTCCAGTTCCAGCTGGCCACGGCCAGCTTCGAAGCGCAATTGTTCGATGGTCAGGCCGTCGCGGTCAGCCAGGCTGTTCAGCGCCTGGACACAGCTGCCGAACAGCGCGGCAAAATTCGCCCCGCCGGTTTCGCCGCTGCCGGCCAGGCGCGATTCCACCCGCTTGCGCGGGTTGCTGACCTGGCGCGCATCCGGAAACAGCTTGCGGTACTCGTGTTCCGTGAGTTTCTGGTTGATCGCCGCTTGCCGCTCAAAATAGAAACCGCTGGTAAGCTGCAAACCGAGCTGGCCCAGCCAGGCAAACAGGAAGACAGCTGCAGCCACATGCCACCATGCCAGCCCCGCCGAGCGCTGCTTGACGGCAAAACGACCCTGCAGCAGGTCGATAGCAGCCACCGGCTGCGCCACCAGGGCGAGACCCAGTGATCCCTCGTAGGTATCAGTGCTGGCCTGGGTTTCCCCGAGCGCCGTGTATTCAGTCGCCAGTTGCTGGGCGAGCAAGGCCTGCTGTTCGTGACCGGCCTGGTAGCGGATGCTGACCTGGCTGAAAGCCGTTTCGCCGACCAGCAAGTGGATCATGCTGCCGGCACTGGCGAGGTCCAGTGCCGTCACCAGCTGCGGTGTGCGCAGCAAGACACGGTCATCATGCATCAGGATAGCGAGCTGCCCTTGCGCCTCGCCACCGGGCAGCAATTGCGCATCGACATGCACAGCCTTGAGCGCCACGCCAGCCTGTTCGGCCAGGTCAAAGACAGTAGCCATGATGGCCAGGTTCATCACCAGCACGGGCCAGCGGCCATCCGGGCGACGGTTGCCAACCACGAGGTGGACTTCCTCCAGGTCCTGGGCCAGTTGCTCTTCGACCACAAACGGCAAGGCCTGCATCGCCTGGCGCTGGCTGCGGGCCGGCAACTGCACAGAATCGAGCAAGCCGAGTTCAGCCGGCAACAACAGCGTCACTTCGGCGCCCTCACCCTGCTGGGCATCACACGCCAGAGCGATGGCGGCAGTGAGCGTCATGGCTTCCCCGACGACCGGCGAAGGCACAGCGGATGGCAAGGTATCCAGCTCGCACTGCCACTGCGCCACATCCTGTTCCTGCTGGGGCCAACAGACCCTGACCACTACCTGCTTCATCAACTCACCTGCTCACTGCGCGCATTTTGCGGCACGGGATCACTCGGATGGCTCATCCGGTGCATTGTCGCCTTTTTCAGGCTCGCTGTCCCTGCCACTGCCACGGTCATCCTTTTTACCCTTGTCGCCCTTGTCGTCACTGCCGACCCCGGTATCTTCGGATTCCAGCTGCATGTCGGAGTTCCCGAATGTGAAGCGCGTACCGCTATTGCGCGACAAGAGGCTGATCTCGCCGGTGTCGCTGTCACGGAACAGCACCGACTCGAGCCAGGCCTTGCGGCCGGCGTACTCGGCAATGACCCTGACACGGAAATAGTCGCTGCTGACCGACAACAGTTCATCCAGATCATCATTCTGGATGCCCATCGAGGTGATAAAGGCATCCGTCGACAACAAGCCATTCACCTGCTGCTCCCGCTTCTGCAGGAATGCCTTCAGCCGCTCGTTCATGCCTGCCCCACCACCAGCCAGCGCGGCCAACACCGGCGGCGATGCGGTGTTGATATTGACGGTCACCGGCACCGGCAACACAGCGAGGAAAGGGCGCACGCGCTCATAGTCTTTCATTTCCATGTCGCGCAGCTGGCGCAGCTCGGTCACGCTGCCAAACTGGGTATCGGCTGCACGATAGGGATATTCGTCCTTGCCATACATGTTGTCGGTATCGTCGCGATAGCTGGCCCAGCGGGCGGCGAAGTCGCCATAGAGTGGCCGCACACCGAGCTCGGATAGCAAGCGTTTGAAGACAATCACCTGCCCGCCATCAATGGCGCCATCCTCGGTTACCAGGTTGTTCAGGTTGAACTGCGACTGCATGTCGTAAATCTCGACCTCAAGATAACCGCCATCCAGCTCCATGCGCTGCGCCGGCAGCGCCCACGGCTCGAACAGGTGATCGACTTTCCTGCCGCTGCGCTTGGCTTCCTCGAAATCCAGCGCCAGTTTCTGCCTGGCCCATGCCTCACCACCCAGTGCGTATTGCCACGCCTGCTGGGTATTGAAATGGTTCTGCGAACGTTTCATGCCCTGGTAGACGCGCATGATCACTTCCGAGCTGATCAGCACGGCGATAGCAAGTGCCAGCAACACGGTAATAACTGCTATGCCCCGCTGCCTCACCGTTTTTTCTCCTGGCCGACTTTCTCCTTGTGCACGACATTACCCGTCTGGAAGAGACGCTCTATACGCCCTTTCTTTTTGGTCTTGATCACCAGCCGGACCGCTTCCGGCAAAAGCCTGCTGTGTTCCTTGTCGTCCAGTTTCTTTTCCGGCCAATCTTTTTTCCAGTCACCTTTTTCATTCAGGAACGATAGTTCGACTTCCTCGACATCGCGCAACAACACCTGCACATGGCCATTGTCATCATCCATAGGATCGACAGCGCTCCAGGTGTGGCGCAACAAGTGACGTGCGTACTTGTCACGTTCATGCGCCGAGTCCTTGTCATCCGGATCAAGCGGCTCCGGGCCGAGCGAATAGGCCACACGCTGCAGGTCACTGCGGCGGAACAGCAACGGGTTCTGCCAACCCTGGCGCGTGAACTGCAGCAGGTAATCATCCTTGTCAGCAATGAACGCCGGTGAACGGTCGTCATTCGGTTCGCGGGCATCGCGCATCACCAGCTGGCCGAGGTCGGTTTCCATCACCCAGAGCGCCCGCTGCAGTTCACGCAGGTCACGCGAATGGCTGATAATCCTGTCCTGCGATTCAACCATCGCCGACAGCACCCGGTAGACACCCGCTGCCACCACGGCGAACACAGCGATGGCCACCAGCACTTCCAGTAGTGTGAATCCCGCCTGGCTTGACCCGCGCCGCAGCATCAGTACTGCCCTATATAGCTGGTCAACGTGACGATATGACCCCCACCAGCCGACTGGCCATCATCAGGCCCGACCAGCACATCGACACGGCGCAGGTTTTCATCAGCAGTATCAGTGACCACTGTCTCGACCTGCCAGTCCTGGCCGGCCATCTGCACAGTGTCGCGATCATTGCGCACCGAGGACCACTCTTCCTTGATTCGCAAGTCAGCGAGCTTGTTTTCCGCAATAATCAGCGCAATGGTCTTGCTTTCGAGGTATTGCTCGGTGCGGATGTTGTCACCGAGCCGTACCAGCAGCGTGACCGACAGCACGGCAAAGATCACCAGGGCGACCATCACCTCCACCAGCGTGAAGCCGTGCTGGGTGTCGCTGGCCTGCGACCGATATTCAGTCATCTGCTGGCTCCGGCATCTGGCGGGCTTCCGCTGCGCGCATGTGGATATCACCCAGGCCATCCCCTTCCAGCACATAGACACTGTCTTTCACATAGGGATGGCGGAACCAGATACTGAACGGCGTGTAATGCCCATCAGAAAAGAACACCAGCCAAGGGATGGCCGGCGCCTCATCACCCGGCGGCAATTCGTCGAGCTTGTACATTTCCCGGTAAAGCGCAGCAAGATCCACCGGTGCACCGTCCACTTCCAACTGCACGCGGTATTGCTCGGGAAAATTCCGGCCGGCAAACCCCTCTTCCTCGAAGGGCTTCCATTCCAGTGCCTCGCTATCAAAGGCGAGGAAACGGTAGGATTTGCCATCGGGTGCAATCCAGAAGCCCAGCTCCTTGCCAGCGAAAGGCGCCTCATCCTGCGCCATGTCCAGCTGCTGCTGCATGCGGGCGACATCGCGGCGGAACTCACGTTCGACATTACCGCCAACACTCATCACGGTCAGGCCGGCCATGATGCCGACCACCATCACCACTACCAGCAACTCCAGCAGGGTGAAACCGCGCTCGCTCCTCTTCACTCGCCGACCTGGCGCTGCAGCCCCTTACAGGCCAACGCTGCTGATATCGCCATCCTCACCCTCACCGCCCTCGCGGCCATCCGCCCCCAGGGTGCGGATCTCGAACGGGGCACCGTCGGCCGGGCTCATGTAAAGGTATTCACGCTGCCATGGATCCTTCGGCATCTTCTTCAGATAACCGTTCGGGTTCCAGTTGCGCGGTTCCGGTGAACCGGAAGGCTTGGAAACCAGTGCCTCCAGACCCTGGTCGCTGGTCGGGTAAACAGAGTTGTCGAGCTTGTACATGTCGAGCGCCTGGCTGATGGCCGCGATATCGCTCTTGGCTGCCTGGATGCGGGCATCACCGGCGCGACCGAGGATATTCGGTACAACCAGGGCACTGAGGATCCCGAGGATGACAATAACCACCATGACCTCGATCAGGGTGAAGCCAGCCTGGCGATTAGCGCGAGATTTCATTCATTCACTCCGTCTGTTTATGCAATCAGGTTGTTCATCTGGATGATAGGCAGCAGGATCGCCAGCACTATCACCAATACCAGCCCCGCCATCACCACCAGCAGGATTGGCGGCAGGATACTCACCACGATACCGATGAAGGCCTGCAAGTCCTGCTCCTGGCTGGTTGCCACCCGCGACAGCATGGTATCAAGCTCGCCGCTGGATTCACCACTGGCGATCATATGCAGCATCATCGGCGGGAAGTAACCGGCGTTCTGCAGGGCATTCTTCAGGCTCGCGCCTTCGCTGACTTTCTGGGTCGCCTCGCGCACGCGTGTCTGCAACCAGCGGTTGGACATGACCTCACCGGCAATACGCATGGCATCGACCAGCGGCACCCCGGAGCTGGTGAGGATACTGAGTGTACTGGCAAACCGGGACGTGTTGATATTGCGCGAGAGCTTGCCAAATATCGGCATGCCGAGGATATAACGGTGCCATCTCAGCTCAATGGCCGGGCGCTGCAGCAACATCCGCGCCAGCATCACGATAGCGAAGGCTGACAACAACATCAGCCACCACCATTTGACAAAAAAATCGCTTGTGGCAATCAGTGCCACCGTGATGCCTGGCAAAGCCTGCCCAGTGCCGCTGAAAACCTCGACCACATTCGGCACCACCTTGATCATCAGCAGCGAGACAATCGCGATCGAGAACAACACCAGGAAAGCGGGATACACCATGGCCCCCTGGATTTTCTGTTTAGTTTCCTTGCTGTATTCGGTGTAATCCGCCAGCCGGTTCAATACAAGGTCCAGGTGTCCGGAATGCTCACCGGCAGACACAGTAGCCCGGTACAGGGCCGGGAAGGCGCGCGGGAACTCGGCCAGGCTGTCCGCGAGCGCATAGCCTTCGAGCACCTTGGAACGAACCGCCATCATCATGCTGCGGATGCGCGCCTTCTCGCTCTGCTGCGCCACCGCCGTCAGCACCTCGCCAATCGGCAAGCCGGCCTGCACCAGTGTCGCCATCTGGCGTGTCAGCAAGGCCAGGTCCCGGGCATTGATGGAAGGCCCGATAGCAAAACCGAAGTTAGGGCCATTGTTTTTGCTGCTGCGACCTTTCGCAGCCGGCTCGACAGACAGCGGCACAAGCCCACGGTCACGCAATTGCTGGCGCACCTGGCGCTGGCTGTCGCCTTCGAGGACGCCCTTGGTCTGCTTGCCCTTGCCATCGAGGGCGACGTAGTCAAATGCAGCCACCGGGTCATTCGTCCTGCGTCACACGCAGGACTTCCTCGATGGTGGTCTGGCCGGCCAGCACGCGTACCCGCCCGTCATCGCGGATACTCGGCCCCCTGGTGCGCGCATAGGCCGTCAGTTCGGCTTCCGACACCCGGTTATGGATCAGTTCGCGCAGCTTGTCATCTACTGCCACCAGTTCGTAGACACCGGTGCGGCCCTGGTAGCCCTGCTGCTTGCATTGCTGGCAACCGACAGCTCGGTAGATGGTGGGCGGCTGCTGCGGGTCAGCCTGCAGGAATTCGCACTCGCCTTCAGTGGCCTGGTGTGGCTCCTTGCAATGCGGGCAAAGCACCCGCACCAACCGCTGGGCCAGCAAGCCGATCAGGCTCGACGACAACAGGAAGGGCTCCACGCCCATGTCGACCAGGCGCGTGACGGCACCGATCGCGGTGTTGGTGTGCAAGGTCGACAGCACGAGGTGACCGGTCAAGCTGGCCTGCACGGCGATTTCGGCCGTCTCAAGGTCGCGTATCTCACCCACCATCACCACATCCGGATCCTGGCGGAGCATCGCGCGCAGGCCGCGGGCAAACGTCATGTCGGCCTTGGTGTTGACCTGGGTCTGGCCGATGCCCTCGATGTTGTATTCGATCGGATCCTCGACCGTCAGTATATTTTTTGTCGCGTCGTTGATGCTGCTGAGGCCGGCATAGAGTGATGTGGTCTTACCCGAGCCGGTAGGGCCAGTGACCAGGATGATGCCATGCGGCTTCTTCAGCAATTCTGCGAACAGATTGAGGTCGCGGGGCTGCATACCGAGCACATTAAGGTTCAGGCGGCCTGCACGCTTGTCGAGCAAGCGCAACACCACGCGCTCACCATTGCTAGAAGGCATGGTGGATACCCGGATATCTACCTCTCGCCCGGCAACGCGCAAGGCGATACGACCGTCCTGCGGAACACGCTTTTCCGCAATATCGAGTTTTGCCATGACCTTGATACGCGACACCAGCAGCGGTGCGAGTGCGCGCTTCGGTTGCACCACTTCGCGCAGGATGCCATCCGTGCGAAGGCGGACGACCAGCCGTTTCTCGAAGGTCTCGATATGGATATCCGAGGCATTCTGCTTGACAGCTTCAGTCAGCAGCGCATTGATGAGCCGGATAATCGGTGCATCATCTTCCTGTTCCAGCAAGTCCTCGGTTTCCGGCACCGAATCGGCCAAGCTGGCGAGATCCATGTCATCGCCAAGCCCTTCGACCATCTGCATGGCTTCGCCGGAATCATTTTCATAGGCGCGGGCCAGTTGTTGTTCAAAGGTGGCTGCATCGGTTTTCTCGAACACGACCGGAGCGGCCACGATGCGCCGCGCCTCTAGCAGCGCCTGCGGGTTCGGATCGTCGCGGTAGAGCAGGCGCACCGGGTTCTCGGTACCCGGCACCACCAGCACACCGTAGCGCTTGGCAAAACCGAAAGGCAGGCGACGCACTGCTGCCTGGCCAGCCTCGGCATGCGTAGCACTATTGTCCATTACCGCCGCATCAGTCATAAGGCTTTACTGCGGCTGCACCGGGGCAGGTTCCGGCGCAGCCGTCGTCTTGGCGTCGCCATGGTCATGCGGCCAGCTGTCCAGTTCTGGCAGCGACCGCTTGATCCGCAGCATATCCTGCCGTTCCCGGTCGTTGAAGGAGCGCTGCGTGTCACGCAATGAGTCGTAATAAGTCGCGGTTTTCTCCGCCACTTCGGCATCGTCTTTCAGGATGCGCGGGTGGATGAAAACCATCAGGTTTTTCTTGACCGTGGACTTGGATGTGCCTTTAAACAGGCGACCGAGAACCGGAATCCTGTTGAGGAAGGGCACACCGTCATCCGAAACCTGTACCTCATCCCGCATCAAGCCGCCCAGCACAAGCACATCGTTATCACGCACCAGCGCCGTGGTCTTGATCTCGCGCTTGTTGGTGATGATATCGGAAGCTCCATCCTCGCCACCGACATTGGCCGACTCGTTGATGCTTTCAACTTTCTGTTCGATTTCCAGGGTCAGGATACCTTCCTGGTTGATGCGCGGCGTCACTTTCAATTCGACACCGATATCCTGACGATCAATCTGCACAAAATCATTGTTGTAAATGGAATTCGTATTGCTGTTGCCATTGCCGGTAACTGCAGTGTTGTTGTAGCGCTCGACACCCGTCTTGAACGGCACGCTTTCACCCACGAGGATACTCGCCTCCTCGTTATCCAGCGCAATTACTGTCGGCGTGGAGAGGACATTGGCATTGGCATCCTTTTCCAGCGCACGCACGAGGCCACGCAGCGTGCCATCACGGAAATAACCGATACTCATACCGCCGACCGACAATTTGTCGAAATCCCCTTCAACCAGCGCCGAAGCCTTGTTGGTAGGAAATATTCCCAGTGCCTCGACGCCATCATTGCCGCGCGTGCCCCAGAACACACCGATTTCGCGACTGACATCCTCGCTCACCTCGACGATCAACGCCTCAACCAGTACCTGCTGGCGACGGATGTCGAGCTTGGCGATGACACCCTTCATCGTGTTCAGCATCGAAGGCGGCGCAGTGATGACCACGGCATTGGTCTGTTCCAGTGCCTGCACGTTGACTTCCACTTCCTGCGGGCCACCGCCCTCCTTGCCTCCGGATCCTTTGGCGCTGCCGCCAATACCTTCAAGGATCGGCTGGATGTCTTTCGCCGTAATGTAATTCAGGTAGACCACCTGGGTATTGCCATCGCCAGCCAGCGGCAGGTCGAGTTTCTCGATCAGCTTTTTCATCTGCATGCGCATGACCGGGTCACCGGTCATCAGGATGCTGTTGGAACGTTCGTCCGAGGTGATATTCAACGCCATTGATGGTGCCGCATCCTTACCGCCGCCGGTCTTCTGCACCAGCTCGGAAAGGATCTTTGCCACATCCTTGGCGCTGGCATACTCCAGCTTGATGATCTCGATATCGATGGTGCCAGCCTGGTCGATGCGGCCAACAATATCGACGATCTGGTCAATGTTGCCGGAACGGTCGGCGATGATCAGCGTATTGGTTTCCGGGTAGGCCGCGAAGTGGGCACTGCTGGGTGTCAGCGGCTTCAGCAGCGAAATCAGCTGGGTCGCCGCCAGGTTTTTCACCTTGACGATGCGGACGACCATGTCCTCCCTGCCCGGCTTGCCGCTGCCATCAGCCAAGGGGATCTTTTCCGTCTTGGCTTCCGGCTCCGGCAGGATCTTCACGGCGTCATCACTTTCCATCACCGCCAGGCCATTCACCTGCAGCGCGGACAGGAAAACCTGCCAGGCCTCCTCGTGCGTCATCGGCTCACCAGCCACCACCGTGATCTTCTTGCCCGTCACACCAGGATGCACAATGATGTTTTTCTGCGTCAGGTCTGAAGCCCAGCGGATCACATCCTTGACGTCGGCATTGTCAAAAGCGATGGTGATTTTCTGGTCAGCTGGCGCCGGATTGCCTGCAGCAGGCGCTGGAGTCTGTGCTTGTGTCTGGGTAACCATCATCACCGCACCCAATAACAGCGCAGCGCCTTGCAACCTGGCTTTGACCATCTTGTTCCTGTCCTGTCTTTTCATCGGGCGTCTCTAGTTTTTTTGTTGGGCCTTCAGCTATTCCGAACCGGGCGCTTTCTGCTGCTGGCGGGGTGTGCGCTGTAACCTTTCCCGCAAGGTGAGGCCCTTCTCGCTTCCCGCAGGCCTGCCGGGTTCCTGTCGCCTGGCTACTGGCACCTGGCCAGTGGGGCTTGTTTCAATGCGCCCCGCTGCAGGAGCCGGCTTCGGCGCAGCAACAGGGGCAGAATCCGCTGGTGAGGTCACTGAAGGTGGAGCGATCACCCCGAATCCCGTCAATGCGGTCTTGATCTGGTTAGCGCTGCCCTCGCCGGCCTTCGGAAAGCCAAGCGTCTCATAGCGGTTTTCCCGTTTCAGTACGACGGAATCATCCTTCACTTCGTGCAGCACAGCACCGCCGGGAATATTGTCGCCCACGTAATAGCGCCGGGTCTGTTTCTCGGCCTCGATCAGAGCACTTGCCCTGGACGGGTCACTGTCGGTGATAGCACCCACCAACAGCAATTTCAGGTCAGTTTTCGGCAATTCTGCAGGCGCGGGTGGCTCAGCAGGCTTCGCAGCCGGGTTGCCAAAAAGGTGCAAGGCAGCGACCTGCTCCAGCCCCATCCTGCCCTCATGGCTTTCGGCCGCGCGCAATTTCAATGATTGCTCATCGATGAAATCGCCACGGCGGACACCCCACAGGCCATACACCTGCCAGGCAAAGGCAAGCAGCATCAGCAGCACACCCGCAGCCAAGACGACCAACCTCGACAACAGCACGCGATCAGCCATCGACACACCGGGTAACACTGCTATTGCCTTGGATATCCAATCACTTATCCCTGAACTGCAATGATAAAAAGGAGCTGATTATACGCATTGGCCGCAACCGGCAACAGCTTGTGACCGGAAGAACCCGGAAAAGTTCGGGGAATGGGCGCTCAGGACACGGCCTTCGGGCACAGCCGGTGGAAATTGGCCCAGACAGTCTCCGCCAGCCGCTCCAGCGGCTCGCCGCGCAACTCTGCGACAAAATGGTAGACATCCGCCACAAAGGCAGGTTCATTCGGCTTGCCCCGATGGGGAACCGGTGCCAGCCAGGGGGCATCCGTCTCCAGCAGCAGGCGATCCGGCGGCACACGTCGGGCCACCTCACGCACATTGTCAGCGTTGCGGAAGGTGACAATGCCCGAGATCGAGATGTAATAGCCCAGGTCGAGCGCCTGGTTAGCCATATCCCAGTCCTCGGTAAAACAGTGCAGGACACCGGCGGCACAGGAATCGGCAGCGCGAATGGCAGCGATGGTCTCCTCCCGTGCCTGGCGGGTATGGACCACCACCGGCAATGACAGCGATTTTGCCAGCTGCAGATGGGCATCGAAGCTCTCGCGCTGGGCGTGCTTCACCGCCTCGTCATCATGGCCCTCATGGTAAAAATCCAGGCCAGTCTCGCCGATCGCCACCACTTTCGGCTGCGCGGCCAGCGCTGCCAACCGCTCCATCACTGCGGGAAGGTTACCGGACAGGCGCGCATCAGCCGGATGGTATTCCGAGCCGCCGAACTCGGAGGGGTGGATGCCGACAGCTGCGTAAACTTCCGCAAAACTATCGGCAATGGCGACCACACCATCGATATTGTCGAGGCCGATACCGATGCACAGCATGCGCCGGACATCACGTTCGGCTGCCGCCCGCAAGGCAGCAGCCAGGTCGCCGCCAAAGGAATCAAGCCTGAGCTTGTCGAGGTGACAGTGAGAATCGAGGAACAAGACCGGTTACATCGTATGGGTAGCGCGATCCGATTCCAGGGAGCCGGCCAGGTAGGTCTCGATCTTGCGCTGGACAATATTGTCGGGATCGTTGAACTGGACGCCAATGCCGGCAGCACGGTTGCCTTGCGCACCCATCGGCGTCATCCAGATCACCTTTCCGGCCAGGGGCAATTTCTCGGCTTCTTCCATCAGCGTGAGCAGCATGAACACTTCATCGCCCAACTTGTATTTCTTGTTGGTGGGGATAAACAAGCCGCCGCCTTGGACGAACGGCATGTAGGCAGCATACAGCACTGCCTTGTCCTTGATGGTCAATGACAGAATGCCCTTACCGGCACCACCGACTCCGATCATGAATCACCCGCTCGTGAAAACTTCATACTGCCAGTTAGCCTAGCGACTTGGCCAGACAGCGTCAAACTGCCTTACAGGGCCGCCAGAATGGCCTCGGCAGAGGATTTTTCCAGTGCCACACCATCCACATTGAGCAGCTCGACCACGCCGTTGTTGACGATCATGGCAAAGCGCTTGCTGCGGGTGCCCATGCCGAAGCCGCTGGCATCCAGGTCTAGTCCCAGAGCGCGGGTCAGCTCGGCATTGCCATCGGCCAGCATCAGGATGTGCTCTGCATTCTGCGACTTGCCCCAGGCACCCATGACGAAGGCATCATTGACTGCCATACAGGCAACCGTATCGACCCCTTTCGCCTTGATGGCATCAACATTGACGACAAACCCGGGCAGGTGGGCGGCCGTGCAGGTAGGCGTGAAGGCACCAGGCACCGCGAACAGCACCACCTTCTTGCCATTGAAGATTTCATCAGTGGTGATATCTGCTGGCCCCTTGTCGGAGGCGTACTTCAGCTTGATGGAGGGAATCTTGTCACCGACGGCGATAGTCATGGGCTGCTCCTGTCTGGAATGATGGGCGATATTACCGGATCACGGCCCCGAACAAAAACGCCGGCTTGTGGCCGGCGTTTTGCTGGATCAGGTACCGCTCGATATCAGCATGTTGCGGATATGGCCGATGGCCTTGGTCGGGTTGAGGCCTTTCGGGCACACATCGACGCAGTTCTGGATGCCGTGGCAGCGGAACACGCTGAACGGATCATCCAGCTTGGCCAGGCGCTCCTCACGGGCCGTGTCGCGGCTGTCCACCAGGAAGCGGTAGGCCTGAATCAGGCCTGACGGTCCAATGAACTTGTCAGGGTTCCACCAGAATGACGGACACGCGGTGGAGCAGCAGGCGCACATGATGCACTCGTACAAGCCGTCGATCTTCTCGCGGTCTTCCGGTGATTGCTTGCGTTCCTTGGCCGGCGCCGGCGTGTCGTTGATCAGGTACGGCTGCACCTTCTCGTACTGGCGATAGAACATGCTCATGTCGACGACCAGGTCGCGGATGACCGGCAGGCCAGGCAGCGGGCGGACGACGATCTTCGGTGGCAGGCTCGCCAGGTTGACCAGGCAGGCCAGACCGTTCTTGCCGTTGATGTTCATGCCATCCGAGCCGCAGATGCCTTCGCGGCAGGAGCGGCGGAAGCTCAGGGTCTCGTCCAGCTTTTTCAGCTTGATCAGGGCATCCAGCAGCATGCGCTCGGAACCGTCGAGCTCGAGCTCGTAGGTCTGCATGTACGGCTCTTTGTCCTTGTCCGGATCGTAGCGGTAGACTTCAAAAATACGCTTGTTGCTCATCTCTATAACCTCTCGAAACCCGGGATCAGAAAGTGCGCGCCACCGGCGGCACGGATTCGGCCGTCAGCGGTTTCATCTGCACCGGCTTGTACTCCAGACGGTTGCCGTCCTTGAACCACAGCGTGTGTTTCATCCAATTCTGGTCATCGCGGTTCGGGCAGTCATTATGCGCGTGTGCACCACGTGACTCCTTGCGCGCTGCTGCAGAAATGATCGTCGCCTTGGCCACCTCGATGAGGTTGTCCAGCTCCAGCGCCTCGATGCGGGCCGTATTAAACACATTGGACTTGTCTTTGAGGTGGATATGCGGGATGCGCTTCTCCAGCTCAAGCACTTTCTGCACGCCTTCGTCCATCAGCTTCTGGGTGCGGAACACACCGGCGTGGGCCTGCATGTCGCGGCGCAGGTCGTTGGCGATATCCTGTGCGTATTCGCCGCCCTTGGTGTTGTTCAGGCGATCAATACGCGCCAGCGTCGCATCCAGCGCGTCTTTTGGCAGTGACTTGTGTGCTGCCGGTGCGTTGCGCACGGCTTCAATGATGTGATTACCGGCTGCCTTGCCGAACACGATGAGGTCCAGCAGTGAGTTGGTGCCAAGGCGGTTGGCGCCATGCACCGACACACAGGCGCACTCGCCGATCGCGTAGAAACCATTCACCACGCTGCGATAGTCACCGTTCTTGGGCACGACCACCTGGCCATGCATGTTGGTGGGAATACCGCCCATCTGGTAGTGGATAGTCGGCACGACCGGAATGGGCTCCTTGGTGGCATCGACATTGGCAAAGTTGTGGCCAATCTCGTAGACCGAGGGCAGGCGTTTCATGATGGTGTCGACGCCCAGGTGCGTCAGGTCGAGCACGACATAGTCCTTGTTCGGGCCACAACCGCGGCCTTCCTTGATTTCCTGATCCATCGAGCGCGACACGAAATCACGCGGCGCGAGGTCTTTGAGGTTCGGCGCGTAGCGTTCCATGAAGCGCTCACCGGCCGCGTTGCGCAGGATACCGCCTTCACCGCGGCAACCTTCCGTCAGCAGTACGCCGGCACCGGCCACACCGGTCGGGTGGAACTGCCAGAACTCCATATCCTGCAGCGGGATACCAGCGCGCGCAGCAATGCCGAGACCGTCGCCGGTATTGATGTAGGCGTTGGTCGATGCCGCGTAAATGCGGCCAGCGCCACCGGTAGCAAACAATGTGGTCTTGGCGTGGAAGACCGAGACTTCACCAGTCTCCAGCTCCATCGCCACCACGCCAAGCACATCGCCTTCGGCATCGCGCACAAGATCCAGTGCAATCCACTCGACGAAGAACTGCGTCTTAGCCTGCAGGTTCTTCTGGTAAAGGGTGTGCAGCAGCGCATGGCCGGTACGGTCCGCGGCAGCACAGGCGCGCTGCACCGGCTTTTCGCCGTAGTTGGAGGTGTGGCCGCCGAAAGGACGCTGGTAGATGGTGCCGTCCGGGTTGCGGTCAAACGGCATGCCCATGTGCTCAAGCTCGTACACCACCTTGGGCGCTTCCTGGCACATGAATTCGATCGCGTCCTGGTCGCCCAGCCAATCCGAACCTTTGACCGTGTCGTAGAAGTGGTAGTGCCAGTTGTCATCACTCATGTTGCCGAGCGAGGCGCCGATACCGCCCTGCGCCGCCACCGTGTGCGAACGGGTCGGGAACACTTTCGTCAGCACGGCGACCTTGAGGCCAGCCTGGGCCAGTTGCAGCGAGGCGCGCATGCCGGCGCCACCGCCACCAACGATGACCGCATCAAACGTCAGCGTACGGATATTGTTTGCATGTACAGCGGCAGCCATCTCACACTCCCCACACGATTGCCAGACCCCAGAGGGTATAAACCACCAGCAGGCCGATGGCAGCGATTTCAAACACCAGACGCAATGCCGTGGCTTTCGGCCCCAGCAGGCGCACGGTGACATAGTCCGTCAGCACGGCCCAGATGCCGATCCAGGCATGCGCCACCACCGACAGCAAGGTCACGGTATTGAAGATTTTCATGCAGGTCAGCTGGTGCAGCGCCTGCCAGGTGGCAAAATCGACACCCGGGTTAGCAACCAGCCAGCCCACGATAAAAAAGAAATAAGCGGCAATGATGACGCCGCTGACGCGTTGCACCAGCCAGTCTGACAGGCCGCTGCGACCGAAACTTGTGACTGCCCTTACCATACCCACACCCCCGCCAGCAGGATACCGACCACAGCGATCACCAGTACCAGTGTCGCCCCGCGCTTGCCGCCTTCCAGCGTCTCGCCAATGCCCATGTCCATGATCAAGTGCTTGATACCCGCCAGCAGGTGGTAGATCACCGCAGCCAGCACCGCCCACATCAGCAGCTTCATCGGCAGAGACGCCAGGCAGGCCTGCACCGCCGCAAAGTCCTCGGCGGACTTCAGCGAGTAGGCGAGCAAGCCGAGCAGGATGCCGAATGCGCCGATCAGCGCCACACCGGAAACCCGGTGCAGGATGGAGACATAGGCGGTGATCGGCAGCCGGATGGTGCCGATATCCAGGTTCACAGGTCGTTTATCAATCACAGGAAACCCCCGGGGTCAAAGTCGGCGCGGATTATAGGGGCATGACTTTTACATGACAAACCAGATAAGGTCGCAATCGCTGCCTGGCCGTGCCTGCCTGCGCGCAGAAGTGCTTGTTTGCGGAAAGCCGCAGGCTCCGGGCGAGGCGCTGCCATTTCATTGACAATGACCCGAATCTCCCTATAGTTGTGCTGTTTCTGCATGCCCCGCTTGTGTGCAGTTTTTTTGCAGGCCCCCGGCCAATCCACCTGATGTTTGCCTGCCGTTCTCTGGCTCAGGAGCTGTCCCATGACTGAAAAGAAAGCCACCCTCACTATCGATGGTCGCGACCCTATTAGCCTGCCCATCAGGTCCGGCACCATTGGCCCGGACGTCATCGACGTGCAGAACATCCTTGCCCAGGGTGGCCAGTTCACCTACGACCCGGGCTTCATGGCCACAGCAGCCTGTGAATCGAAAATCACCTTTATCGACGGCGACAAGGGCATCCTGCTGCACCGCGGTTACCCGATCGAGCAGCTGGCCGAGGAATCCGACTACCTCGAAACCTGTTACCTGTTGCTGAAAGGCGAGCTGCCTGATGCCAAGCAGAAAGCCGATTTCGAGGCCCGTGTCACCCAGCACACGATGGTGCACGACCAGATCCGCAAGTTCTTCGAAGGTTTCCGCCGCGATGCCCACCCGATGGCCGTGATGTGCGGTGTCGTCGGAGCCCTTTCCGCCTTCTACCATGACTCCCTGGACGTGACTGACGCCGAGCACCGGGAGTCGGTTGCCATCCGCCTGATCGCGAAAATGCCGACAATTGCGGCGATGTGCTACAAGTACAACATCGGCCAGCCGTTCATCTACCCGGAAAACAACCTCGATTACGCCTCCAATTTCCTGCGCATGATGTTTGCCGTGCCGGCTGACGAGTATGAAGTGAACCCTGTGCTCGCCAAGGCCATGGACCGCATCTTCATCCTGCACGCCGACCACGAGCAGAATGCTTCCACCTCCACTGTGCGCCTCGCCGGCTCTACCGGTGCCAACCCTTATGCCTGTATCGCTTCCGGTATCGCGGCACTGTGGGGACCGGCCCACGGCGGCGCCAACGAAGCCGTGCTGCAGATGCTCGATGAAATCGGCGATGTGAAGAATGTCGACAAGTACATCGCCAAGGCCAAGGACAAGAACGACAACTTCAAGCTGATGGGGTTCGGCCACCGCGTGTACAAGAACTTCGACCCGCGCGCCAAGGTGATGAAGAAGACCTGCGACGAGGTGCTTGGCGCTCTCGGTATCAACGACCCGCAACTCGAACTGGCCATGCGCCTGGAAGAGATTGCCCGCTCCGACAGCTACTTTATCGAGAAGAAACTGTACCCGAACGTGGATTTCTACTCCGGCATCATACTGAAGGCGATCGGCATCCCGACCAGCATGTTCACCGTGATCTTCGCCCTGGCGCGCACGGTCGGCTGGATCTCGCACTGGAACGAGATGCTGTCATCCCCTTACAAGATCGGCCGTCCGCGCCAGCTGTATACAGGCAGCCCGCAGCGTGACTTCGTGCCGCTGACCAAACGCTGAGCCGGGAGCATCCTTATGACGCAGCCACTGTTTGATCGCATCGGCGGCATGGAGGCCATCATGGCCGCCACCGACCTGTTCTACGAAAAAGTGGCTGCCGACCCGGTCACCAGCCGTTTCTTTGATGACGTGAACATGCCCAACCAGGTGCAGAAAATGGTGGCGTTCATGACCTGGGCTTTCGACGGCCCCAGCGAGTACAAGGGCCGCGACTTGCGTTCGGCGCACAAGCACCTCGTCGCAGAACAGGGGCTTGGCGACGAGCATTTCGATGCCGTGGCGAAGCACCTTGTCGCCACACTGCAGGAACTGAACGTGCCGCAGGCACTGATCGACGAGGCTGTCGGCATCGTCGCCACTACCCGTGATGAAGTTCTCGACCGCTGAGGGATCGCCATGCAACTGATCTTTGATCGCATCTGCATCCAGAAGCCGGACAGCTCCCAGGAGTGCTTTGATCCCGCTGCCTTCGCCAGGGTTCCGTTATCCGAACGCATCAAGTGCGTGCTGGAGAAGCGCATCAGTTTTTTCAACCAGGGCTTGCAACTCGATTCGCGCGAAGCGCTGAGAAACTATCGTGAGTGGTCAGCCACACTGCGCAGTTGATGCGCTAACCTGACCTGACAAAAAAAGCCCGGCAATGCCGGGCTTTTTTATTATGCGCGATGGCGTTGCGGTTTACAGATCCGCCCCGGAGAACAGCTGCACTGAACCCGCGTCCTTGCGCACCGGATCCGCCGGGATATCATCGCCGCTGGCACCGACCAGCAGATCGGCCTTGCCGTCGCCATTGATGTCACCGGCGCTGCAGGCCATGCCGAAGTAGTCCTTCGACGCGCCACCATACAGCTTGGTGATGTCGGCAAACCCGTCCCCATCCCAGACCGTGACACTACCGGTATCCTTGACGAGCTGCGCCATGTCATCGTCATCCTTCGCTGCACCGCCGATGATGTCGGCGTGACCATCACCGTTAACATCGCCGGCAGCCACGCTGGTACCGAGATTCGCCCTGGCCCTGTCACCGAATTTCCGCACCAGCAGGTTGCCCGTGGCACCCGAGTACACCGACACGCTGCCGGCATCCTTCAAGACGATACCGCTTGAGTCGTCAGCCGGCGCACCGACAATCACATCGTCGCGGCCGTCGGCATCAACATCACCAACTGCCACGGCAGCACCGAAGCGCGATTTCACTGTAGAGCCAATTTCTGACAAGAAAGGTAGCGGGTCATTACTCGGCAGACCGTCGCCGGCATTGGCAAGTACTGACAACACGAGAATGTCCGATGACAGATCATACACTGCGACACTACCTTCACCCGGAGCCCCCACCACCACATCATCACCCGCTACCGCATTGATTGCACCAACTGCAATGCCAGTACCAAATCGTGCATTGTCTGCCGCACCGTAAATAGTCAGCCGCTTGGGTAATAACGGCCCGGAAAAAACTGTAACGCTGCCCCCGCGTACGACGCCGTTATCTAAGTCACTGTCTTTCGGGGCACCCACCAGCAGATCAAGCTTGCCATCGGCATTGATATCGCCCACAACCACCGCACTACCGAACAAGGCACCAGGCTGTTCACCACGAAAAACTTGCTGGCGCGCGCCATCAGGGCCGTACAATACGGTGACGCTGCCGGCATCTTTCGCAACCACCGCCAAGTTGTCAGCCTTTGGTGCGCCGACCACCACGTCATCAAAGCCATCGCCATCGACATCGCCACCGCCAGCCACGGCAAAGCCCATCGCATCTTTTGCCTTGCTGCCTTCAATCGACATCAGCTCGGCGCCATTGCGGCCGGAAATCACCACCGCCATGCCGGCATCTTTCAGCAGCACCGGCGACAGCACATCGTGCTTCGGAATGCCGATCACGTAATCGCCATAACCATCCGCATCGACATCACCGGCGAATGCGACTGCCGCGCCAGTGTTGTCCTTGCTGACGCCGCTGGTCACGCCCGGCATTGGCAGCGGATCGCCACAGGCATCACCGGTGCCGTCTTCGTCGTAATCGAGCTGGCTGGCGTTACTGACTGAAGGACAGTTGTCAGCCGCATCCGCGATCGTGTCATTGTCATCGTCGGGATCGGCGTTGTTGCCGATGCCGTCACTGTCACTGTCGGTAGTTTCTGTCGGGTCATTCGGGAAAGCATCCTGCGCATCCGGTGTGCCGTCGCCGTCAGTATCGGTGAGCACAGGCGCGACCAGCGGGTCGGTGTCATCACAGTCATTGGTGCCATCGCCATCCGTGTCGCGCAGCAGCTGCCAGCCCATGTCGCAGAAAGCCGCCGAGGCCAGCGTGCTGTCTTCGGGAGATTCGGCAATCGGCTCCATGACTTCATGCTCGTTGGTGTCATAGAACAGCGAAACATCGAAATGGCTGGTGGAAGAACCCTGCTCGTAGGCAGACGGCGCATAGATGCGCGCCTTGCCGGCCGTGGTGCCCGCCTGCAGCAGGCTGACCATCGACGTGGTCTTGCTGCCGTTCCAGACGAGGTTGTGGTTGTTGAGGATGGACGCGGCGCGCTCGCCCGCTGTCATCGCCTTCCAGCTCTTGCCGGTGCTGTTGTCGAGCAGGAAGGTGCTGTAGTTGTCGATCAAGCCTCCATTAAGCTTGCCGTCATTTTTGATTAAAGAGAGAAAACCGAGACCGTGCATGAACTCGTGCACGGCGGTGCTGATGAAATCGACCTGGCCGAACGCCGGGTTGTGATCAGTGCCGAAATACCAGGTCACGCCGCCGAGGCAGCCGCTGTTGCCGAGGTTGTGGTTGAATTCAGCCTGGATATGCACGCTGTCATCCATCGCAGCGGCATGACCCATATCAGCCGCCTGAGCAGCCACATACCAGACATTACTTTGCGGAGCACCAGGAAAATTTGCATATGCTCCCGAGTCTGTTCTTGACAGCCCGGCAAAACCCAACACGGCACTAAAATCCGTGCACTGCAGCGCCGTAAACGACACGCTGACCTTGATGTTCTGCTTGAAGTCGATGACCTGCTCGATCTCGGCTGCGGCGGCATTCAAAGCCGCCAGGCGCTCGGGCGTGACATTGCTGCCGGGAATGAACGTGATACCGGCGTTGGCAACACCGAAAGGCGCCAACAGCAGCACCAGCAGCGCAGAACGTGCGATCAGTTGCCTCATGGTTGTTGTTCTCCTGTCGTCGCCGTTGGAGTTGCCGATTCAGTTGCCGGTGCCTCCGGCGGCACCATGGATTCGCCGTGGTAGTTGACGCGCACCTTGCCATCCGGGCCGACAGTCGCCACCGGCACCGAACGGAAACGGTTGCCGAGCTTCATCTCCTTCGTGCCATCCGGGTGCTCGATAACCTCGCCATCCCCTTCTGCCGGCTTGCGGATCTCGCGGATGGCCTCGATGGTCTCCGGCGCCAGTTGCCCCGGCTCGTCGTCATGGCCGTGGCCATCGTCCGCCACCGGCGCGGCTGGCACGACTGCGGGAGCCAATGCCGGTTCTGCAGGCACAGGCGCAGCCTCTGCCGGCACCGGTTCAGGAACCGGATCGGACGGCTCGAACGGCGCCATCGGCGGTGCCGGTGCAACAGACACCGCCGGCTGGGGTTCGGCCACCTCCGTGGGCGGTTTTGCCGAAAAAATCCACGCAACGGCAGCGACTGCCGCCGCTATCGCCAACGCGATGACCGGAACTACCACTTTGCTGTTCACGCATTCACCTCACTGCTTGCAGTACAACAACGGCGTTTATCGGATACCTGCCGCTTCCTTGAGCATCGCACCATCATAATTGCTGTTGAGCGGCAAATTGATTTCGGTATCGACCGCCGGATTCAGTGGCTGGGTATCCACGATATCCGGCGCGCCGTCACCATCGTCATCGTGGTCGGCGTTGTTGCCGATGCCATCGCCGTCGGTATCCAGCCACTCCAGCGGGTTGGACGGGAAGGCATCGCTGCTGTCGGGCACGCCGTCACCATCGGTGTCGATCACGGCGGCGACCAGCGGATCGCTGTCATCACAGTCATTGATCGTGTCGCCGTCGGTGTCCTGCAGGATCGGCCAGCCCATGTCGCAGAACGCGACAATCGCCAGCGCGCTGTCTTCCGGGAAATCGGCGATCGGTTCCATCACCTCGTTGTCGCCATTGTCATACAGCAGCGACACATCAAAGTGGCTGGTGGAGGAACCGCTCTGGTACGTGGCCGGTGCGTACATCCGCGCCCTGCTGGCTGTGGTGCCGGCTTGTAACAGGCTGACCATCGACGTGGTCTTGGCACCGCTCCAGACCAGGTTGTTATTGTTGAGGATGGACGCGGCGCGCTCGCCGGCGGTCATATTCTTCCAGCTCTTGCCGGTGCTGTTGTCGTAGAGGAAGGTGCTGTAATTGTCGATCAGGCCGCTGTTGAGGTTACCGTCGCTGCCGATGAACGAGAGGAAGCCGAGGCCATGCATGAACTCGTGCACGGCAGTGCTGACGAAATCCACCTGGTTCCAGGCCGGGTTGTGGTCGGCACCGTAGTACCAGGTGATGCCATCGAGGCAACCGGTATTGCCGAGGTTATGGTTGAATTCGGCGGTGATATGTACCGCATCATCCACTGCATAGCTGATGCCCTCGTTGGCCACCTGCGCGGACACATACCAGGTGTTGGTCTGCGGCGCACCGGAAAAATTGGCATAGGCGGTATAGGGGCCGGCATAACCGAGTACCGCGCCGAACTGGCTGCAGGACAGCGCCGAAAACGACACGCTGACCTTGATGTTCTGCTGGATGTCGAGCAAACCCTGCAGCTCGTTGGCCGCCGCCTGCAAACCGGCCAGGCGCTCAGGCGTGACGTTGCTGCCGGCGATAAAGGTGATGGCGGCCTGGCTGTTGCTGGCGATACCCGACAGCAACAGGCTGGCGGCAATGACGAGACGCTTCATGGGGCTAGGCTCCTTCTTGTTGGTTTGCCAGTCGGGTGCTGACAACTATATAGCAGCCTGCACCGCATAGACTGTGCCGGAGGCGACAAAATACCACCTGTCACACATATATTTTCAATAGCTATCAAAACCATAAAAACAATCCATTTTACGAATCCATAAACCCCGCGTAGAGTGCGCCCATCGAACACTGACTTGCCCGAAGGAGACCCCCATGCTCGACGCCACCATCAAGGCCCAACTGGAACAGTACCTCGACCTGCTTGAGAACCCCATCGAGCTGGTGATGTCGCTCAATGACAGCGACACCTCACGCGAGCTGCAGGGCCTGCTGGCTGATATTGCCGCGATGTCGCCCAAGATCAGCTTGCGCCAGGCGCAGGACAGCAGCCTGCGCGCGCCATCGTTCAGCGTGGCCCGCCCCGGCGAGGAACCGCGCATCCGCTTTGCCGGCATCCCGCTCGGCCATGAGTTCACCTCGCTGGTCCTCGCCCTGCTGCAGACCGGCGGCCGCGCACCGAAGATCAGCGACGAGCAGATCGCGCAGATCCGGGCGCTGGAGGTGGATGCCGAGTTCGAAACCTGGATCTCGCTGTCGTGCCAGATCTGCCCGGAAGTGGTACAGGCACTCAACATCATGGCGGTGCTGAACCCGCGCATCAAACACACGATGATCGACGGCGCGCTGTTCCAGGACGAGGTGAACAGCCGCCAGATAATGGCCGTGCCGACCGTGTACCTGAACGGCGAGCAGTTCGGCCAGGGCCGCATCGAGCTCGATGAAATGCTGGCGAAACTCGATAAAGACAGCGCCGCGAAAGCCGCAGCAAAAATCGCGGAAAAGGCGCCGTTCGACATGCTCGTGGTCGGCGGTGGACCTGCTGGCGCTGCCGCAGCGATCTACGCTGCGCGCAAGGGCATCCGCACCGGTGTAGTCGCGGAGCGTTTCGGCGGCCAGGTGCTGGACAC
>ERZ1645187.1188-NODE-1188-length-24380-cov-9.674203_pt1 | contig 24380 bp, 20 predicted proteins | sample MGYA00575352_ERZ1645187 | MGnify/ENA primary metagenome ERZ1645187 (study PRJEB40837, sample SAMN11349314) | freshwater sediment metagenome | isolation source: river sediment | host: Sediment | place: India: Wazaribad , New Delhi | collected 2017-02-21 ...
GACGGGTACGGTCGCAACTACCTCATTCCCCAGGGTCTGGCACTGCCTGCCACTGAGGGCTCGCTCAAATTGGCTGAATCGATCGGCAAGAAAGCCTCTGAAAAACGCGCCGTCCTCAATAACGAACTCAAGGGCGTTGCCGAAATTTTGGCAACTCTCGAATTGAGCTTCGGCGTCAAAGCGGGCGAGACCGGCAAATTATACGGGTCAGTCACGCCTCAAATGATTGCAGACAAAATCAAAGAGCAAAGTGGTGTGGAAGTTGACCGCCACCAGATCGTAATGGAACCAATCCGCACACTGGGCGAATTTAGCCTGCCAGTGCACCTGACGCTGGACCTCATCCCCGAGGTTCAGGTATTTGTCCGGCGCGAAGGTGAACTGGTCAAAGCTCAGCCGGCCAAGGGCGCTCCCGCCGAAGCTGTCGCTGAAACTGTTGAGTCGCCTGAATCAGCTGCGGCTCCGGAAGAAAATCCTGCTGAAGCCTGATCAGGATTAGAAACTAATTTTTCACACCCCGGCCTGGCTGTCGCAAAATGCTCCAGGCCGGTTTTTGTTAGAATGTACCCATGGCTATGCTGACAGGTGCCTCCCTCAAAAAAATACGTGAAGAGCGCGGTATCCCATTGGAGCGCGTGGCCCAAGCCACGCGCATCCGCCTGGCAATTCTGGAAGATCTGGAAGTAGATGATTACAGCAGCCTCAGCTCTCTTACCCAGGCTCGCGGTTTTTTGCGTCTCTACGCCGATTACCTCGGAATAAACCCTGAACCCGCCCCGCTAAACCCGCCGGCAGAAACATCTCAACCTTTGCCGGCCCCGGCTGAAGCCCCCGAGACTCCGCCTGGCCCCAAGCCACCAAAAGTGCAAAGGAAAGCGGCTGCCTCCAAGAAGCAGGCCTCCAAACCTGCTGCAAACCCTAGTGAGGCATCCCCCTCGGCAGCCAATACAGAATCCCCACAGTCGCTCAGCCCAGCCCAGGAAATTCTGATGGAGATTGGGCGTGAGCTGGCAGCCCGCCGGAAGTACATGAACGTTTCCTGGGAGGTGATCGAGGATCACACTCACCTCAGGCAAGACCAAATCCGGGCTCTGGAGGCAGGAGATCTGGATTTCTTTGCCAATACGATGCAGGCCAAAGGACTGCTGCAAACGTACGTGCGCTTCCTCAACCTGGAATCCCAGCACATCATGAGTCGTTTTGCAGACGCCCTCCAGCAAAAAAGTCAGCAAGCTCGTGGACCAGAAAGCGGCAAGAAGAAGGCAAGCAGGCGCGTCCTTCCCCCCTGGCTGCTTGCGGTCAGGCGCTTCTTCACGCTGGATTTGTTTTTCGGATCGTTATTGGTTTTAGGCATCACTTTCTTTTTGATTTGGGGAATCTCGCGCCTGACCGAGAGCACTGAAACCGCCTCCGGAACCGGTACATTGCCGGCTGTGGCGGATGTTTTGATGACAACGCCTTCCGCACCGGCTTTCGATTTTTTGGCGACGCCTTCAGCCAGCGCGGCAGCGGGAGGTGTGCAGCTTCCCACCATTACGCCTTTTTACACACCGCAAATAACCGATGCGGCCTTGGAACTGATCGTGCTCTCGCATCAAAACACCTGGGTACGGGTTACGGTAGACGGTGAAATAGCTTACCAGGGCCGCCTCAACGCCGGTAACGTGCAAACTTTCACCGCAGAAGAATCCATTCTACTGGAGACCGGCAACCTTGCTGCTGTTGAAATGATCTTTAATCAGGAACCATTCTCTGCAGGCAATCCGGCTTTGGGCGATAGCGCTCGCATATTGTTCGATCTAAATGGGATCACTCGTGAAATTAATCCAGGCGCGGTTGAATCTACACCGACGCCCTCACCTACCCCGCGGCCCACGCCGACAACGCTTCCATAGGAATGCTATGATTAAACCCGATACTTTTCATGTAATTTCTCTCGGCTGCGCCAAAAACCTGGTCGATTCAAGCGTCATCTCCCAGTTGCTCACTCATGAAAATTATTCCCAACTCGAAACGCCCTCCCAGGCAAATTTCATTATTGTTAATACCTGCGGTTTCATTCACGATGCCCGTGATGAATCGCTGACCACGCTCAAAAAATTGGCTCGAAAAAAGAAACCCGGTCAATTTTTAATCGCTTCCGGCTGCCTGTCTCAGCGCTACCAGCAAGACTTGCTTCGGGAAGTTCCCCAAATTGATGGCCTGATGGGTACGCGCAATCTGACGGATATCCTCACGCTCATCACCAAACTCAGACAACAGAAAAACGACCAGCCCCAGGCTTACTTTCCATATTACTCGTCAATTCAACATGTGAGCCAGGCACGGCTCTCAGCCGTTCAGGGGCACAGTGCCTATTTAAAAATTGCCGATGGCTGCCGGCGGTCCTGCGCATTTTGCGCAATTCCCGCCATCAAAGGCCCGATGGTTAGTCGCACTCCAGAAGCCATCCTTGAAGACGCATTGGATCTGCAGGCTCAGGGTGTGAAAGAAATCAACCTGATCGCCCAAGACGTCACCGATTACGGACGTGACCTTGATGGGTGGAATTTGGTGCGGCTGCTTGAAACGCTTTTGCCCCGTCTGGATCATGTTCGCTGGCTGCGGCTGCTCTACACTTACCCGGGGTTTGATTGGGAAGCACTGCTTAATCTTATGGCCGGTTCAGAGCAACTGCTGCCATATCTCGACATTCCCCTACAGCACGCTTCACCGGCGGTGCTGCAATCCATGCGCCGACCCTCAGACATTCATTGGGTGCAAGAGACTCTCGCCAAAATGCGGGAACGCCTGCCAACCTTGGCTGTGCGCACGACCATGATCGTCGGCTTCCCGACTGAGACCGAAAAAGAATTCCTAAAATTGCGCGATTTTGTGGAGAGCATGGGTTTTGACCATCTGGGGGTCTTCACTTACTCGCGGGAGGTCGGTACCCCTGCTGCCGAACTGGGTGATCCAATCCCGCTTGCTGAGAAAAACGCCCGCCGGGCAGAATTAATGCGCCTGCAGGAAGCCATCTCTTTCAAGAAAAACCAGAATCTGCTGGGAAGTCAGATGATGATGCTGGTAGATGGCATCGATGACCGCCAAAAAATTGCCATCGGCCGCACCTACCGTGATGCCCCCGAGGTTGACGGATTGGTGGTTGCCAATGGGACTGCCGCAGTTGGCGACTTGCTGCCCGTGCGTATTACCGGCGCCATGGCGCACGATCTTTTTGCTGAAATCATACCGGCGGCAAAGCGGGCTTGAGTTTGCCTCCGCCTCAGGGGGTTGGCGTCACTTCGGTCGGCACAGGAGGCGTTTCAGTCACCGTCGGGGTGGCTGTCTCTGGCGGTGTGGGCGTTTCCTGAGGGGTGGCACAGGCTTCCGCGTAAAAAGTAGCTGTCACCTGGATATCCGGGTTGGTCCCGATGGCCAGCGACTGCTCATAATAGCTGGCAGCAGTACAGTAATCTCCATTGGCAGCAAATTGGTCCCCCAAACGATAAAGCGCGATGCGGTAGCGCTCGGTAGAAGTCATCCCTGAAGAATCTGAAAGGTAAGGCAAGTTTGCAGCCAGTTGGCTGAAGATGTCTACAGCCGCAGCCCAGTTAGAATCCCAGTAGCTGGCACCCGTCAGGTACATGCTGGCCCAGCTGCGCACACCGTCAGCCTCACCATCCAAAGCGCCCAATTGGTCCGCCAGGGTCAGGTCATAAATACCCTGCTCCAACTGACCGGCATAAACGCGCTCGATACCGCGGTTCCGCAGGGCAATGAAGTAATAGCCGTCCACGGCAACAGTTTTATAGTCATAGTGATTTTCTTTGAGCGCCAAAATGTTTTCAATCGCCGTATCCCACTGCTCAGCCAGCATCAGGCTTTGAATCTGGCTGAAGGTTTCTTCCGCTCCACGGAGGTCGGGTGTGGCAGTTGCCTCATTGGTTGGCATCGCGATTGGCAAAGCCGTAGGAGCGGGAGTGGGTGCCTCCAAATGGAGCAAAATGTCCGCCAGCAGATCCGCTGCGCCAGGGAAATCCGGATAAAGCTGAATGATGTATTCTACGCGCAGCTTTGCGTTTTGGTAATTGCCAGCGTTGATATCTTCGTAAGCCAGCTCCAACTGTTGAGAAATGCGCTCCATTACCGCCGAGTTTTGCTTGTCTAGCCGGCGTTGAATGCCGTTGGAGTAACCCCACCATCCCCCCAGTACCAACAGCAGGATCATTGCCAGAATTGCCGTCCAAACCCAACCTTTGGATGAGTTCCCAGATTTTTGCTTCTTGCGCCGGCCATTTTCTGGCGTTGAACCTCCAGCCGCAGAAGGCGCATCACCTGCGCCATTCAAACCGGCCGGGGCGCTTTCGGGTTCAGTCGGCGCCGGGTGCGGGTTAATTTCCGGGAAAGCCGGTTGATCAATAGAAGGTTCGTTGGGTTTGTTTAAATTCTTTTCCATAAGCTGGATATTATAACCTTTTACTATAACTGGGCCAAAGGCTTAAGATCTTCGCGGATGATGATGGCTGCCACCAGCACACCCACCAATCCACCAGCAATCGCTGCAACCAAGCCCCCACCCAGCATGGGCAGCCAGTGTAAAACGGCGTAAGCCGCTGCACCGCCAAGTGCAGCAGCCGCCAGCGCTCTCAATACGGGTTTACCCAACTCTGAGCCAAATTTCAGTGTTCTGTTGAGCAGGACAAACAAGAGCACAGCCTGCAATGCATAAGCTACAGTATTGGCAGTGGCGATCCCAGCCGCGCCAATCGTCGGCATGAGCAAGCTGCCCAGGCCCAAGAACACAACCAGGGTCAAGAATGAACCCAAAAGTGGGAAGCGCGGTCTCTGCATGGCGTAAAAAGAGCGCACGAAAAGCTCAACCAGAGAATGGCCAATGATGCCGATCAGGAAAATTTGCGTGACCGAACTCACCCGCTGCGCCTGGGCCGGTTCCAGGCTCAGCAAACGCTGGATCACCGGAAAAATGACGACACCTGCGATGACAGCAACCGGTATTGTCAGGCTAAGCATTGCCTGGGCGGCCCGTTCAATTCTCGCTCTCAATTCAGACATGTTGCCGCTGCTGAAAATCTCCGCCAGGGTGGGCAAAATCGCCGTCGCGATGGCCGTACCGATCAACGTCTCAGGCACCTGCATGATCCACCAGCCATAGGTCAGCGCGCTGACTGAGCCCTCAGCCAACCGGGAAGCCAGGTTATCTTGACCCAAAAATATGAGCTGAATGAAAAGCATGCTCAACAGACGGGGTCCCATCAGTTTAAATACCTTTTTGGTTTCGATGTCTCCCAAGTCAATTTTCGCTTTCCAGCGGAACCCAAATTTGACCAGGCCAGGGATTTGTATCAACAGGTGCAGCAAAGCGCCAATAATCACGCCGTACGCCAGGCCTTCCACACCCAGACCGAATGCAGGCAGCGTAAGCGGCCCAACCGAAAGGGCTTCTTTTGGGCTGAGCACCATTGCGCCAAAAATTTGTCCAAAATCGTATAGGATAGGTGCCAGAGCTGGCAGCAGGAAGTGTTGATTGGCTTGCAGGCCGGCCATGACGAACCCACTGATCGAGAAAATGAGGGTCGAGATGAGGTTCAAGCGCATCAGGCGCACGCCCATTTCAACCTGCGCAGCCGAAAACCCGGGTGCAATCACATTTTCAATGATCGGTTTGGCAAAGATCGCCACAATAATCGAAAGTAAAGCCGTGGTTAAAAAAGCAATATTAAGGATGTTGGAAAACAGATCCCAAGCTTTTTGCCGGCCATCTTTGGTAAGCACTTCACTCAAAACCGGAATGAAGGCAATGGCGAGCGCTCCGCCTGAGATCAGCATGAAAAGCATGTCCGGCAGATTATTGGCGGCATTAAACACATCCAGTTCGGCTGAAAGCCCGAACTGGCGTGAGATAACCATCTGGCGCAGCACGCCCAAAAGCTTATCGATGGTGAACAAAACTGCCAACAGCAGCGATACCTTTGTGATCCGGCTAAATTTTTTCATAAGGCTCCCGATAATTCAGAATGTGCGTATTATGCCATATTAACCCGCAAAGCGATTCCAGCCGCAGCTGATTTATAATGCTGCTATGACAAGATTGCCAGAGACGAACCGACAGGCATCCAGTTTTGGCTGCCTCTATGTGGTGGCCACCCCGATTGGAAACCCGGCCGATATTTCTACCCATGCCGTGGCGGTACTGCAAGCTGCCGACCTGATTCTATGTGAGGAACTCAAAGAGGGCAGCCGGCTGCTGAAGCAGCTGGGCATCAGCGCTGCGCTCAAGGAGCTGAACGAACACAATGAAAGCAGCATGATTCAAGACGTGCTGGTGGAATTGATGAACGGGAAAAACCTTGCGCTCATTTCCGATTGTGGCACGCCGGTGTTTTCTGACCCGGGCCGCCAGCTAATTCAAATGCTCTATGAGACCGGAGTGAAAGTTATTCCCATCCCGGGTGCATCTTCGTTGATGAGCGCGATTTCAGTCTGCCCGTTCAACCTCGATGAATTTTACTTTGCCGGCTTCCTGCCCCCCAAAACAGAAGCCCGCCAGGTGGTGCTGCGGCGGCTGGCTGGCAGCACCCAGGCCATCATCCTGATGGATACGCCCTATCGTCTGGGCAAATTGTTGGACGAAGTGAGCGCGCATTTTGGCAAAAAACAGCCCATTTTTCTGGCATGCGACCTGACCCTTCCAGGTGAACAGCTTTTTCTAGGTGAAGCCCAGGCAGTATCGCGCCAGGTTCAAAACCGTAAAGCAGAGTTTATTCTCATCATTGACCGGCCAAGGCACCGGCGGACGCCCCATGACGCAACGGCTTGAACTGCGTGGCCATACCATCCCGCTGCCAGCCTTCCTGCCAGATGCGACCTTTGGCTATGTGCGCACCCTGACCGCGCAGGATCTGCATGAGGTCGGCGTGCAGGCCGTGATGATGAACGCCTTTCACCTAATGCAGAAGCCTGGCTCGTCGGTCGTGAGCGCTTTGGGAGGCTTGCACCGCATGTCCGGATGGGATGGCTTGATCATGACCGACTCCGGAGGTTTTCAGGCTTATTCGCTGATCCGGCAAAACAGCCGTTATGGCAGCATCGGGGACAATGGAATCATTTTTCATCCGGAAGGTTCCGACAGGCGCATTTTGTTGACACCCGAAAAGAGCATCCAGCTGCAAATGTCCTACGGTGCGGATATCCTCATCTGCCTGGATGACTGCACCCATGCCAGCGCCTCATACCAGGAGCAAAAAGCCGCTGTCGAACGCACAATCAGCTGGGCTGCCCGCGCCAAACAAGAATTCAAGCGGCAGGTAGAAACCCGCCAGCTGGACGAAGCTAACCTTCCGCTGCTATTCGCGGTGATTCAAGGCGGTGCCGAGCAGGACCTGCGCCAGGCTTGCGCTGAGGCACTCCTGGAGATCGGATTTGATGGTTTTGGTTTTGGCGGCTGGCCCCTGGACGAGAATTCACAGCTGCTGACCGATATACTTCAGTTCACCCGTTCTGTGGTGCCAGAGGCTTTTCAAATCCACGCCTTGGGCATCGGTCACCCGCAAAGCGTCTCAACCAGCTTTCGAATGGGCTATCAAATGTTTGATTGTGCCATGCCAACACGCGACGCGCGTCATGGCCGGCTGTATGCCTGGTCGGACGAGGCTGCCCGACCTTCAATACAACCGGGCTGGTTTCACTACGTGTATCTCGATTCCGAGGCGCATATGCGCAGCAAAGGCCCAATTTCAGCCAGGTGCACCTGCCCGTGCTGCAGCGAACTCAGCCTGGGCTACCTTCATCACCTCTACCGCATGCAGGACCCGGCAGCGCAGCGTCTGGCTACCCAGCATAACCTGCGCTTTATGACCCAACTGATGGAAGATTTGCGGAGCCAAAGTGGCAGCTGATTCCAGCCCCGAATTTCAGGCTTTTATGTCTGAGCTGCGGCGGCCAGCCAAATACGCGCGCCTCTCGCTCAGCCTGGTCCAAAGAATTGGCGCAGATGAGTTCTCACGCCAGCCTTCAACAGCCCAAGCATTGAAAGCCGCCCGCACCAGACTGCACCAGCTGACCGGTGCTTACCTCCCTGATCATATCAACTACGCGCATTTCTCGGATATTTTCAGCTCTATCCCGGCAGAAGATGAAAACGCTTTTCGCGCGGCCGCCCAAAACATGATGCGCCTGCACGCTTCGACCGCTGAACGCTTGCCGATCCTCGACCATTTCTTCAGAGACTGCCTGGCGGAGATCGCTCCGGTAAACTCCGTTTTGGACCTGGCCTGTGGCTTGAACCCCCTGGCCATTCCCTGGATGCCGCTGGCTGACCATTTCACCTATTCAGCCTGTGATGCCGTCATCCCGCTGGTGGACTTCCTCAACGATTTTTTCAAGACCCGCCAAATCAATGGCCAGGCCGTTGAGTGCGACCTCAGCAGCACAGTCCCCGCTCAACCGGCCCAATTGGCGCTGCTACTCAAAACGCTTCCTCTCCTGGATCAAATCGACCCCACGCTTGCCCCGCATCTGCTCGCGTCACTGCCTGCAGATCACATTTTGGTCTCGTACCCGCTGCGCAGCTTGGGTGGCAAAGGGAAGGGCATGTATCAAACCTACACGCAGCGCTTTACCAATTTAGCGGCCAATCTGGGCAGGCGCTTCCGCACGTTCGAATTTCGGGGCGAGATCGCCTTCCTCCTTTCGCGCTGATGACCACACACACGCAAATGACTTCAATGATTGCAGCGCTGCGCGCTTCCCGTAAGTACCGCCAGATGGAGCTGCCCGAGGAGATGTTGTGGGATATTCTCGCCAGCCTTGCACCCAATTACAGCAGCGCGCTGGCCCTGGAGAAGGCTTTCCGTCAAAAGGTTCACAACGTGATCGCCCCATACCTGGAAGATATCGACTACGGTAACGAATTTCAAAAAGCGTCCGACTTGCAGCAGCGCTCTGTCAGCCCGGCGCAAGTCAAAACCTGGGCGACAGAATTGATGCAAAAACACGCCTCCACGCGCGAACGGCTGCCCCACCTGGACGAATTCTGCGCTTACCTAACCCCATACATTGACCAGGCCACTCTCGTTTTGGACCTGGCCTGCGCGCTTGACCCGCTCATGCTGCCCTGGCTGCACCTGCCCCCGGATTGCAAGTTCGTCGCTTACGATGTGAACAAACCACGCATCGACCTGCTGAATGCTTTCTTTTCAATCAGCTGGCCAAATGCGACAGCCATCCAACAAGACATCTTGCTCAGTCCGCCCAGCGATCACGCAAATTGTGTATTGCTGCTGAAGGAAGCCCACCGCCTTGAAAAGCGTCAGCCAGGAAGCAGCCGGCGTTTGTTTGAACAGCTTCAAGCCGACGTGCTGATCGTCAGCCTGCCCGCAGAAGATTTGAGTGGCCACCATTCTTTGACAGAATATCACAGCCGCCTGATCAGAGATGCCATTGGCCCCAACCCCTGGCCAGTGGTGCAGTCACAAATCGGAAATGAATTGATTTTCGTGATCGAAAAAGCCGGTCACCATGGCTGAAGCTGCGGATATCTATGCTGCCATTGCTCGCTACCAAGGCAGCTTGTCAGAGCAAGATTTCGCCCGGCTTTGCGAAACCGCAGAAGTACCGGCTGGCAGCGCGGTGCGGGCCAATCTGTTAAAAGTGACTGACCCGGCCGCATTTTTGCATTCCGTCGCGCAAAAGTATGGCTGGCAAGTAAACCCCGTCCCTTTTGCTGAGCATGCCCTTCAGATTCGTTCTGCCCACACCCCGCCCGGGCAGACCCTGGAACATCGCCTTGGCTGCTTTTACGTGCAAGACGCGGCATCGATGCTGCCGGCGGCGCTCTTCTCAAGCATAGAACCCGGGCAGTTGCTGCTCGATATGGCAGCTTCACCCGGCGGAAAGACAACCCAATTGGTCGATCGTTTGCGCGATCGCGGCCTGGTTATGGCCAACGACTCCTCCACCAGCCGCCTGCCAGCCCTGCGGACCGTGCTCGCCACTTGGGGAGCAGCCAGCACGCTCATCACGCCTTTTGCCGGTGAAAAGCTGGGCGATTGGTTCCCAGACACATTTGACCGGGTGCTGCTGGACGCACCCTGCAGCATGGAAGGGTTGCGCCAATCCGTCTCGCACCCATTCAGGCCAATCACAGCCAGTGAACGCAGCCGGCTTAGCGAACGCCAGCTGGCATTGCTGATATCCGCCCTGAAAGCAGCCCGGCCAGATGGGGAAGTCGTTTATTCAACCTGCACGCTGGCCCCCGAAGAAGATGAAATGATCCTGGATGCGCTGCTGAAGGCCTTTCCGGAAAGCGTTCGCATCGAGCTCATTCCCGGGCTGGCTGAAGCAGCGCCTGCGCTAACAGAATTTGAGGGCAGCCAGTTTAAACCAGAAGTTGCCCATGGCCTGCGGCTCTGGCCATTTACCTTTGGCACCAATGGCTTCTTCGCCGCGCGCCTGCGGAAAACCGGCCCACTGCCGCACAGCGGCGCGATACCCCCCGCCCGAGATTTTTCCCTGACCGGTTTGCGTCCGGTGACGGCCAAGGAGGATCGTCTGATCGCAGACACTTTCAGCACCCTTTACGGGCTGGATTTGGCGCAGCTGCTGGAGGCCAACCTGCTGCGGGTATTTGCCCGCGGTCCAAATTTGATGCTGCTGCCGGTTCGTTATTTGGAAAGGTTCACGACCCTGCCGTATCATGCCTTGGGGATGCCGCTCGGCCGGCTGATCGGTCCCAATTTTGAGCCGGCCGTCGAGTTTATCAGCCGCTTTGGTCAACTTTGCCCAGGCAATGTCTGGACCCTGCCCGCGGAACTACAGCCCGCCTGGCTGGCTGGCTCAGACCTGCGCGGTGTGTCGGTCACTGGCTGTCAGCCTGGTTCAATTGTCATCGTGCGGGATGAGCAAGGCCTGATCCTTGGGGCTGGCAAACTCAATCCGGGCCGGCTGCGCAACTTGCTGCCACACCGAAATTTGATCACCGCGTGATCAGAAACCGTCCCAGGTTTCTACGATATGCCGTGCCAATGCCGGCGCAACCAGACAAGCCGTTTCCATCCGCAGAATTGAACTACCCAACGAAACCACCCTGAAGCCCCGGCGCTGTGCCAGGCTGGCCTCCGCTTCCGAAAAGCCCCCTTCTGGCCCGACAACCACAAGAATTAGATCTGGCTTCCGTCCGCCTTGGCTGGCAAGCAGTGTTTTCGTCATCCGCAACTGAACGGGGGCGCCTTCCCAGGCGATCAGTCCGACGCAGCCAGCCGGATTGGGGGGCATGGTCAGCTGCTGGAAGGCTAAAACCTGGCGCAAATCCGGCAGACGCGACCGGCCAGACTGCTCCGCCGCTTCACGAATTATCGCCTCCCAGCGCTGCCGTCGGGCCGGGTCAATCGCGCTCTCGCGCGACAGGCTGCGTTCGCAAACCAGGGGCTGAAAAGCACTAACCCCGATCTCAGTACCTTTCTGCAAAATCCACTCTACTTTTTCACGCCGTGTCAAGCTGAAAAAAAGCTGAAGGCTGCAGCTGGGTTCTCTGCTTCCGTCCTGCTGCTGCAGCACCTGACCTGTCAGCCGTCCTTCCCGCAAGCCATCCAACCGGACAAGGTATTCAGTGCCGCTGCCATCGAGCACACAGATTTCATCAGTCAGGATGTTCAGCCGCAGCACCTGTTGGATCTGTCGGCCGACATCGGGTGGCAAGGTGACCACATCACCCCGGATTTGCTCAGGCGGGATAAAGAAACGGTTCATAGCTGAATTGTAGTATAACTTCGGCAGAGAAATAAACATGTCTGATAACCCAACCCCTCCGGAACAACATTTTAAATATCTTGATCTTGTTGCTGTCACCTTTACGGTTGTCTTGCTGCTGAGCAACATCGCTTCATCTGCCAAGTTGATCGACTGGGGCTTTCGCATCGGCCAGACTGAAATGATTTTTGACGCCGGGACGCTTTTTTTCCCCTTTGCCTATATTTTCGGAGATGTTCTGACCGAGGTCTACGGCTACAAGAATGCCCGCCGCGTCATCTGGATGGGTTTTGGCGCCCTCATTTTTGGCTTCTTGATGTTTTTGGTGATCCGCCTGCTTCCCGGCGAAGCGCTCTGGGCTGCAGAAGGCGGACAAGCCGCGTTCGAGCGCGCACTGGGTGGTTTCAGCTCCGGCGGCATCGTTCTGGCCAGCATACTCGGCTACCTGACCGGCAGCTTCAGCAATGCAATCGTGCTGGCCCTCATGAAGCACCTCACCCGGGGGCGCTGGCTGTGGACGCGCACCATATCCAGCACGATCATCGGCGAATTTCTGGACACTCTGGTGTTTGTCTTGCTGGCCAGCTGGACCGCGGTTTTCCCCTGGGAGCTGTTTTGGTCGCTGACGCTCACCAATTACCTGTTCAAAGTCACCATCGAAGCGGTTTTCACGCCCCTCACTTACCTGGTAACGTCTCTTCTCAAAAAAGCAGAAAAGGTGGACGTCTATTCCGATCTTTCAGACCTTAATCCGCTGGCTTTTTGATCGCTTTGACATCCAGCCCAGCAATGCAGACCACATACTCTCCCCGGATGGGTTCGCCCGCAAAAAGTTGGTTCAGTTCTGTTAAGCTCCCCCGGTAGATTTTTTCAAATTTTTTGGTCAGATCATTCGATACACTGGCCTGACGATCTCCAAAGACTTCCAGTGCATCGCGTAAAAAGGCTGCCAACCGGTACGGGCTTTCGTAATAAACCAGGGTGTAAGCTGAACCCGCATCTGCCTGAAGAAAATGCCGGCGGGCGCCTGCGCGGTTCGGAGGAAACCCGCGGAAAGTGAAACTGTGAGCGGGCAGTCCCGAAAGGGTTAGCGCCATAATCGAAGCTGAAGCCCCCGGCAATGCGGTGAATTCCAGATCACGTTCAATCGCAGCATGCACCAACGAGTAGCCCGGGTCCGAGATGCCCGGTGTACCTGCATCGGTCACCAGCGCCAGATTTTCGCCACTCGTCAGGTGTTCCAGCAGCTTGGGCAGTACTTTGGCTTCATTAAAGCTGTTGAATGCAATCATTGGTTTGGTAATTTGGTAATGTTTGAGAAGGATACTGGTTTTCCGCGTGTCTTCACAGGCGATCCAATCCACCTGAGCCAGCACTTCCTGCGCCCGATGGGTTAAATCCCCCAGGTTGCCAATCGGAGTCGCTACCAGGTACAACATTTATCCCTCGCCAAAAAGCAGCTGATCGAGCTGTCGCAGGGTAGTGGCATTGTCTTGATGCCAAACCCCGGTGATCCCGAGCGCCTGTGCCGCTGCAATATTCTCTGGCAGGTCATCCACAAACACTGTGCTTTCTGCCCGCGCCCCCAGCCGCTTTAGGGCAATTTGATAAATCTCCGGTTCCGGCTTAACGAAGCCCTCCTCAGCCGAGATGATGATGTCTTTCACGATGCGGTCAAACTGATTAATGTTTAAAACCGCCTGGCGGGTAGAGTCTCCGGCATTGCTCAAAATGCCCAGGGTGAACTTCCCTTGCAAGCCTTCCAAATAGTCGACCAGCGGCCGGTTCAGGTTGACCGGGGCTGAAATTTGACTTAGGCCGGCTTCTACGATTTCGGGCGGCAGCTTCCAGGCCCGGGCAGTTTCTTCCCAGAAATGGCGCTCGCTCACCCGTCCGCGCATGAGATCCCAAAAGAGCGCGGATTCTGAAGGGTTGAGCAAGGTTTTGGCAACCGGGTCTTCGAGCGGAACGCCGAGCTGACCGAGCCAGGCCACGATCTCGGCACCGGTCGGCTGAAGCAGCAGCACACCGCCAAAGTCAAAAATAACCGTTTCGAACATCTTTTGTCCCATTTGTTGATAATTATAAAGCACTGCTGCGATCCCTCCCGCCGGCGCAAAGCCGCCATTTCTGCGTGTTAGAATTAACCCTGAACCCATCAAAAACCATTGAAAAGAAGGCGCCCCTATGGAAAGAACCGTTCCAATCCGTTCATCCGAAGAAATCGAACTTTATCTACGCACGATTTACTCCCTGCTGCGCTCGACCAACGAAGTCCAGATCCGCTCATTGGAATTGGTCCATGCCCGCATGAACTCATCGCTGCACACATTGGCCGGCGCAGAAACCCCTGATTTTTCAGCTCTCATCTATACCTTGCTGCGCCTGCCGGACTGCATTACCAGCGTCAATAAGGTCATTCTGGGCCAGTCGCTTGAGAGCTTTGCGCTAAACGGTTTTGGCGCGGTTGAAACCTGGCAAGAAGTCGCCGCCAAAGCCCGCCGCCGGCGCTGTTTTTTTGACGGCAGCAGCCAACTGGCTTGTTACATTGCCTCCCGCTCCGATATTGATGACGTCATCCCTTCGCTCACAGCGCTACAGATTGAGTGGAACAAGCTGCATCACCTGCTCAATACCGCCCCGGCCGACCTGCTAAAAAAAGTGGCGGCCGGCAAACACCACGCGCTGAGCGAGTTGGCAGCGGTATTGCTGGTGAGCGAAGACGACCTGCAGCGCCTGCAGACCGTTTTGGGAGGGCGCTTTATCAACATCCTCGAAATGATTGCCTCGCGCGAATCCGATTTTAAGGTCCAGCTTTTAAATGGTTCTCTGAATGATTACCGTAAGGCCACCCAAACCTGGTGGCGAAATGTGGAAGAGCATTACCCCGAAATCAACAGACGGCCAATCTACTTTGTCTCTTCCAATACGCACAGCATCACCAACCTGCTTTCCGGCTATGCCGTCACCCAAAAAGACAATATTTTGGCTTACCTGGCGCGTGAAGAACCGCAGCTGATGGCCGAATGGGAAGCCCTCAGCCAGGAACCGGAACCGAATCAGGCGAATTTTTTCTACTACACGCTCAAAAAGTTCCAGGCTGCCATGCCGGGCGACAGCGCTTGGGCAGATCAATATCAATTTGAACAAGAACGCGGTATCCGGCGGGTGGCCAGCACACATGCATTTGACATCGAAGCCAACATCATCGACCTGGCCGCGCTTGATCCGAACACCATTGATCCGCGCATCGCCCCCTGCCCTCCCGGAGACTGCGGCCAGTGGGACTTCCTCAGCAAAACCGATGCGCTCATCCTAAATATCGACTATCCGCTGGGGTTTGCTGCCTATAACCTGCTGGCAAAAATAGCCGAAAACACACGCCAGATTTTAGGTATCTATGTGATGGGCAAGGCCGCCAGCTTGAATGGAGGCCGTGGCGATGTCATCATCCCGAATGTGGTGTACGACGAGCATTCCAAGAACACCTTCCTCTTCGATAACCATTTCAGCGCACGCGATGTCTCGCCATTTCTGTCGTATGGCACAGTCCTCGACAACCAAAAGTCAGTCAGCGTACTCGGAACCTTCCTGCAAAACTCCACCATCATGGACGTGATCTACCGGGAAGGTTACACAGACATTGAGATGGAAGCTGGGCCTTATCTTTCTGCAGTGTTTGAGATGTACCGACCGCAGCGTAACCCGGTAAATGAAATCGTCAATTTATACAAGGTGCCCTTCGATTTGGGCATTTTGCATTACGTTTCAGACACCCCTTACTCGACCGGGCACAATCTGGGAAAAGGCACCCTCTCCTATTACGGGGTAGACCCAACCTATGCCGTTTCACTTTCCATCCTGCGCCGGATCATGGATCTGGAGATGCAGCGAGTCACGGCCGGCTAATGCCCGTCAATCTCAAAAAGCGCCGGCAGAAACTGCCGGCGCTTTCTGTTCAATACTGCTTAACAATTGACCCGCTCGCGCAGTTTTTGTGCGGTCACACGGTAGGTTTCCAGTTTTTCACGTTCGGCATTGACGACCTTCTCCGGTGCTTTTTGGGAGAAAGGTCCGCTCAGAAGTGCTTCCAGCCGGCTGATTTGGCTCTCGATCTCAGCCAATTCTTTTTCCAAGCGGTCCCGCTCCTGGGCATCATCAGACGCGGAAGCCAACTCGAGCGCAACCTCCAGCTGTCGAACGACAATCGCCGTGCCAGCAAACCCCTCGGGTTGTTTTTCCGCCACAAGGGTTAGCTTCTCTCCATCCAGGTTGGCCAGATCGGTTAGCAGTTCGCGTTGGGAGCGCAGCAGTTCCAGCTGGTCGGCCGCGGCAATGGCAGCACCAATTCGACGGGAAGGTTCGATCTTATACTCGGAGCGAATATTTCGGATGGCGCGGATCAGCTCCTGTACCAGTGAAAAGTCACGGATGGCGCCCTCCTCCCAGCCTTCAAGCGCCATCGCTTCCGGCCATCGGGCAATGATTAGCGCATCTTCCCAGCCCGCTTCCCCATGCAGATTCAAACCGCTCGCCTGGCAGGCCTCTTTGAGGTAGCCCCACAGCGCTTCGGTCACGAACGGGGTAAAGGGGTGCAGCAGCCTGAGCATGATATCCGTCACCCGCGCCAGCAGGTAGGTGGTGTAATATGCCCTTCCGCCGCCCGCAGAAAGTTGCTTTTTGGAAGCTTCAATGTACCAGTCGGCAAATTCATTCCAAAAGAAATCGTAAATTTGCCGCCCGGCTTCGCCATATTGATGGCTGTCAAAAAGGCTGTTGACGCTATTTACCGTTTGCTTCAGGCGCGCCCAAATCCAGCGATCGGCCAGGGTCCATTCCGCTTCACCATCTGGTTTTGCAGGAGCACGATCGACCGCGCTGATCACAAACCGGCCGATATTCCAGATTTTATTGGCAAAGTTGCGGTTGGCTTCCACCTTTTTGACAGAGATATTCATATCATTACCGGGGGTTGAACCCACCAACAGCGTCAGGCGCAGCGCATCCGTGCCATACTCGTCCATGACCACCAAAGGATCGATGACGTTATTCTTGGTTTTGCTCATCTTCTGGCCTTTGTCATCCCGGATCATGCCATGCAGGTAAACCGTATCAAAAGGCACCTTACCGGTGAACTCCAGGCCATCCATCACCATGCGTGCCACCCAAAAGAACAGGATGTCATAGCCGGTTTCCATGGTCGAAGTGGGATAAAAATAGCGGTAATCTGGGGTTTCATCTGGCCAGCCAAACACCGAAAAAGGCCATAGCCCTGATGAGAACCAGGTATCCAAGACGTCTGGGTCCTGTTCCAGCTGGCTGGAGCCACATTTCGGGCAGCTTTGGGGTGCCTCGCGCGCCACGATCGTTTCTTGGCAGTTCTGGCAATACCAGACCGGAATGCGATGCCCCCACCATAACTGGCGGCTGATGCACCAATCCTGAATGTTCTCCATCCAGTTCAAGAAAACCTTGCTAAAGCGCTCGGGCACAAACTTAATGTCGCCAGCCTGCACGGCATTGGCTGCGCGCTCCGCCAGGGAGTTCATGCGCACAAACCACTGGGTCGAAACCAACGGCTCGATAATCTCTCCGCCACGCTGCGAGCGGGGCACATTCAGCGTGTAGGGTTCTTCCCGCAGTACCAAACCAGCCGCACGCATATCCTCCCAGATTTTCTGGCGGGCCGCAAAGCGTTCCAAGCCCTGGTACGGTCCGCTGTTTTCATTCAAGGTGGCGTCTTTGTTGAGGATGTTAATCAGCGCGAGATGATGCCGTTCACCGATCTCATAGTCGTGCGGATCGTGCCCGGGGGTGATCTTCAGCGCACCAGTGCCAAATTCGCGTTCTACATAGTCATCGCCAATCACCGGAATGCTCCTCCCCAAGATCGGCACCAACACCTGTTTCCCGATGAAACGGGCATACCGATCATCCTCAGGGTGCACGGCGACTGCGGTGTCGCCCGGGATGGTTTCAGGCCGGGTGGTGGCCACCGGGATATAGTCACCGGAGCCATCCGCCAGCATGTATTTGAAGTAGTAAAGCGTTCCTGGCTCTTCGGAGTATTCCACCTCCAGATCAGACACGGCCGTCTGCAGCCCCGGCGACCAGTTAATCATGCGCGGGCCTTTGTAAACCAAACCCTTCTCGTACAGCCTGATAAAGGCCTCGCGCACCGCGCGAGACAGGCCTTCATCCAAAGTAAACCGCTCTCGGGTCCAGTCACATGAAGCCCCCAGCCGGCGTAGCTGATGGGTAATTTGTCCGCCGTATTTTTCCTTCCATTCCCAAACCCGTTTTTCGAATGCTTCCCGGCCGATTTGTTGGCGGGATGTGCCCTCACTGAGCAGCATTTTTTCCACCTGCAGCTGGGTTGCAATCCCGGCATGATCGGTCCCGGGGACCCACAAGGTGGGTTCCCCTTTCATCCGGTGATAGCGGATCATGACATCCTCCGTGCCGACAAACAGGGGATGCCCCAGATGCAGACTGCCGGTCACGTTGGGCGGCGGGATGACGATCACAAAAGGTTTAATGTTGGGGTCATGACCCGGCAGGTTGGGATCATTGGCCGGCTTAAAATAGCCTTTGCTTTCCCAGTTTTGATAAATCTTGGCCTCATAATCTTCAAATTGATACGTCTTGGGCAGCTCGGTCATCTTTTACCTCTTCTCCAAAAGGGCCAAAGCCCTGTAATTAATAAAAAAACTTCCGCCTTTTTGAGGGCGAAAGTTGTTCCGCGGTACCACCTCAATTCGGCCGCCAGGCGGCCGCACTTGGGATGAGCGCTAACGGGCTCTCCCGGGCTGGTCTAATTTCCACTGTGGATTTCTTCAGCCTTTACCACGGCGACTTCAATTGCTTCTCCTGTGGGCGCTTACACCACTGCCGCCCTTCGCTGTCAGGGATTGGCGAATTTACTGCTCCGTTCAAATCATTATATCATAAGCAGTTCACGTGCGGTTATTTATCCATGGAAATAACCTGGCTTTCCCAGCGGTGCCAGCCATTAAATTTTTCGTCAATTATTTTCCGGCCCTCGCCCGGGTGCGGCAGGCCGATCAATTCCAGATCTGCATCCACCATGATCCGGACCAGTTCGTGGAACTTGATCTTGGGTTTCCAGCCGAGTTTTTGGTTGGCTTTGGTCGGGTCACAAAGCAGGTAATCCACTTCGGTCGGGCGGTAATAGCGCGGATCAATTTCCACGTACTTGTGCCAATCCAGACCAGCATAACCAAAAGCTTCATCCAAAAATTCCCGCACCGAGTGCGATTCTCCGGTGCCGATGGCGAAGTCCTCCGGCTTTTCCTGCTGCAGCAGCATGTGCATCGCCTCGACATACTCCGGCGCGTAACCCCAGTCGCGTTTGGCTTCAAGGTTGCCCAGGTAAAGCTTATCCTGTTGACCAGCTTTTATGGCAGCCACGGCCCGGGTGATTTTGCGGGTCACAAAGGTTTCACCTCGCCGAGGGGATTCGTGGTTAAAGAGGATGCCATTGACCGCGTACATTCCGTAACCCTCACGGTAATTTTCAACCATCCAAAAAGCATAAAGCTTGGCGGCAGCATACGGGCTGCGCGGGTGAAAGGGCGTTTCTTCGTTTTGGGGTGGCTGGGCATCGCCAAAAAGCTCGCTGGTGGAAGCCTGGTAAAAACGCGTACCACGCGCCACCCGCCGAACGGCTTCCAAAATGCGCGTGGTGCCCAGGCCGGTGACATCTCCCGTGTATTCGGGCATATCAAACGAAACCCGCACATGGCTTTGGGCGGCCAAATGATAGACCTCTTCGGGTTTGGTGTCGTAGATGATGTCTCCCAAAATACCGGTTGCGCCCAGGTCGCCATAATGCAGGAAGAGCCGGCTATCGCCATTGACGACATGCGGGTCGCGGTAAAGGTGGTCGATGCGGCGGGTGTTAAACGTGCTCGCCCGGCGGATAACTCCATGTACTTCGTAGCCCTCATGTAAAAGTAGTTCCGCCAGATATGAACCATCCTGCCCGGTAATTCCCGTGATTACTGCTTTTTTCATCTTCCACCTCAATTATTTGGTCGGCGCTTAGTATACCATCCTCACAATTGCCCGGTTTGCGGCGCCCATAGGCTGGTTGCATGGCCGGCGATTGGTCAATTTAACCTGAATTCGCTCTTTTTCCCGATGAAATCTTGCTTGTTGAGTACATGCGTCGTCGGGACGAAATTCATAAAATTATTGGTTATCACCAGGCTGTTGGTTTTGGCTCCCCCGCCAAAGAAGCTCACACCTTCAAGGACAGCCCGGGTGGTGGTAGTGATCGGCGTCACCGCAGTGGCACAGAAAACCAGGCTCTCTCCGGGGGCGAGGTCGTCCTGGGTATATACCTTTTCCAGATTAATGCCCATGGAGAGCAGACGCTGCCGGTCGGATTCATCTTTTGGCTTGAAGACAGCCTGCATCCGCCCCCCCAGCAGCTTGATTGCTGCGGCCGAGATGACTCCTTCTGGTGCTGCGCCAATCCCCATCACTGCATGCACACCCGTCCCGCGGAAACAGGTAAATACCGCAGGCATCAAATCGCCATCGGCAATCAGGCGCACTCGGGCACCCACCGAGCGAAGATGTTGGATGAGATCCTCATTCCGCGGACGGTCGAGCACGGTGATGGTCAGCTCCCGCGGGTCGTCCCGCTTTAGCGCTGCCGCCAGCCGCCGAACGTTCTCCTCCGGTGGCAGGCGGATGTCTACTGCATAGGCTGCATCCCTCCCAACACAAAGCTTATCCATGTAAGTATCCGAGGCCTGTACCAGGCCGCCCTGCGAAGACGCGGCCAAAACACAAACCGCTCCTGAGTTTAAATTGGCTGTGGCGTTCGTGTTCTCCAGTGGGTCGACTGCAATGTCAATCGGGATTTCACCGCTCCCCAACTGCTCTCCAATGAACAGCATCGGGGCGTCATCCCGTTCTCCTTCTCCGATCTTAATGTTCGTGGTAAAACCATCCATATCCGTCAATGCCCGTCGCATTGCATCAACCGCGGCTTGGTCCGCCAATTCCTTGTCTCCCTGCCCGGCAGCCCAGGCAGCAGCAATGGCGGCATTTTCGGTGACGCGCAAAAGCTGCCACGACAAATGATTGATTATTTCGGGGGTAAAAGCCTTGCTCGAAGTCATGGTTTTGCATTCTCCTTTTGAAATGGTTTTCGATTGGATGAGGGGATCGGGCCAGGTGTGGCACCTGCAGACCAGGAACGAATAAAGGTTTCAGCTCTTGCAGCTCTCACGGGAAGCCTACGCTTTTTTACCAAAAAAGATACAGCCAAATGATTATAACAGCCAGCAGCAGAAGCGGTGCGAGTTGTGTTTTGGCAGCGCTGCTGGCTTGCCTCAGGCATAAGGTTCAGCGCGGAAATGAACGCAGCACTGGGTTATAATTTAATGAAACCAAGAACAAATCTTAAGAAAAACATCAAAATCCAATGAGGTTTTCAAGGAGTAGCATGAAAAAACATTCTGTTCTGATCAGTTTGGTGATCGTCGCTGCGCTGCTGCTGGCATCGTGTCAGAGCGGCACCAGCGGTACCGAGCAACCCACCACAGCCAGCGATGAAACAACGCTGATCGTTTGGGATCAGTTTTACCGGCCGGTTGAATCCCAGGTTATGGAGACTTTAAACCGCGAATTTGAAGCAGCCCATGCCGGTGTCAAGATTCAGCGCGAAGTGAAGGTACTTGAAGACCTGGAACTGACCTTGCCGCTGGCGCTCTCAAAAACCGACGGACCCGATGTGGCCCAGGTGAACCAGGGCCGCAACAGCATGGGTGCAATGGTGGCTGCAGACTTGCTCTTGCCGCTGGATGATTACCTCGCCAAATACCAATGGAGCCAGGTTTTCTCAACATCAGTCGCCAGCCGCAACAGCTTTTCGCCGGATGGTAAAACCTTCGGCCAGGGCAGCCTCTATGGCGTCAGTCCGACGGCAGAGGTCGTCGGCGTTTATTACAACAAAGACATCTTCAAAAGCAATGGCTGGACCATTCCAGCAACTTTTGAAGATTTTGAATCGCTCCTTGGCGAAATTAAGGCCAAGGGCATCACTCCGATTTCATTTGGCTCTTTGGATGGGTGGAATGCAATCCACGAATTTAGTGCCATTCAACATTTGTTGGTCAGCAAAGATTACATCAACAATTTGACCTACGGTGTTAATAACGTGTCCTTTGACACCCCAGAAAATCAACAAGCCGCTCAAATCCTGCTGGATTGGTCGAAGAAGGGTTACTTTACCGAAGGCTTTGCCGGCATCGGCTACGATGACAGCAATAACCTTTTCAAATCTGGCGCTGGTGCAATGACCATCACTGGCTCATGGCTAACCGGCGAGCTGCTGACCGGCACCGATCAGCAATTTGGCTTTTTCTTGCTGCCCGGCTTTAAAGGCCAGCCTGCCATGGCAATTGGCGGGGTGGGCATTCCTTTCGCAATTCGGAAATCAACCGAAAAAGCTGACCTGGCAGCGGAATACCTTAATTGGATGATCAGCCCGCGGGCCGCAGAGCTTTGGGCAGGCGCTGGAATCCTGCCGGCAATGGCGCTCCCCGAAAACAGCCAGTTTGACACCAGCGGTTTGTTTGGCGACACCCTGAACGCCTGGAACAGCATCAACAAGGCCGACATGGTCGGGCATTACATTGACTGGGCAACTCCCACCTTCGGAGACACCTTGACTGCTGAACTTCAAAAGCTTTTGGGCGGCATCAGTACCCCAGCCGACTTCACAGCTGCGGTCCAAAAGGATTACGCCGCCTTTTTGGCCAGCCGGCAGGAATAACCATTTGAATCTAGGCCTGGCTGCTGGCGCAGCCAGGCCTTTTTTCGATAACGGACATGAAACGGCAGAACCATTACCCAGGAGAAAGCCCTTGGAAGGGTTGGCTTTACCTCCTGCCTGCCTTTTCCATTTACCTTGTTTTTACATTTTTGCCGATTCTCGAGACGATCCGCAACAGTTTTTACGACTGGGATGGCATCAGTTTGAACCGCCAGTGGATTGGCTTTGAAAATTACGTCCACCTCTTTCAGGATCAGCAATTCTTGAACGCCTTGCTGCACAACCTGGTGTTCATCATTTTTTACAGCCTGATACCCATTTTTCTCGGTTTATTCCTGGCCTCGCTGCTCAGCCGCGAACCCATCCGCGGCTTCAATTTTTTCAGAACGGTTTTGTTTTTGCCCCAGGTTCTGAGCATGGTGGTGGTTGGAGTGATCTGGCGCTGGGTTTTTAACCCCAGCTTTGGGCCGCTGAATATGCTCCTGCGCTCAATTGGGCTGGGGACGGCAGCCAGAGCCTGGCTGGGCGATTTCACTTGGGCTCTTCCGGCGGTCGGATCCATTGGCAGCTGGGTGCAGTACGGATTCTGCCTGATTCTGTTCCTCTCCGGCATGCAGCACATCCCAGAAGAGTATTACGAGGCTTCCAGTCTGGATGGCGCGGGTGCGATTTCTCAGTTTTGGCATATCACCCTGCCCGGTTTGCGCAGTGAAATTTCTGTGGCGCTGATCTCCACTTTTGTCGCTGCCCTGCGGGTTTTTGATTTAGTGTTTACGACCACACGCGGTGGCCCAGGCGATTCCACCATGGTCACCGGATTTCTGATTTATCGTTCCGCATTTCTGCAGCACCAGATGGGCTATGCCTCCGCAATCGCCACCGTTCTGATGATCATCATCCTCAGCGCTTCGGTCATCATCCGCCATTACCAGCGCAGCGGGGAGGAATAAGCGCCATGCATTGGAAAAAGCTGCTGCCAAGATACCTCATTCTGATTCTTTTTTCACTCGTGGTCGTCTTGCCGCTTTCCGGAATGCTGCTAAGTGCCTTTAAATCAGAAACAGAAGTGAATGCCAGCCCATTCGCTCTGCCAGAACAGATCACCCTGGAGAATTTCTCCCAGGCCTGGTCCGTCGGGCATTTCAACATTTTCTTCAAGAACAGCGTGATTGTCACCACGGTGGTGGTGACCGTCAGCGTGTTCCTCAGTGTTTTGGCAGGTTACGCCATTGGCCAGCTGCCACTCCCCGGACGAAAATGGATTTATCCGCTGCTCCTGCTGGGATATATGGTCCCGTTCGAAGCTGTTATCATTCCGCTCTACAATTTGATGGATGTGCTTGGGCTGCGAGATACCTATTGGGCCTTGATCTTGCCTCAGGTCGGGCTGAGCGTCTCGTTTGGGACGCTGTGGATGACCGCTTTCTTTGAAAATGCGCCCTCAGAATTAGTGGATGCAGCCGCCATGGACGGTTGTTCGCGCTGGCAGACGCTTTGGCAGGTGCTTTGGCCACTGGCGCAGCCTGCGGTAACCACACTGACAGTATTATTTTTCATGTGGACCTGGAATGAATTTCTATTGGCGCTAGTCATGGTGCAAAATGAGAGCATGCGTACCCTGCCGGTGGGTCTGTCCTTCTTCTTGGGGCGCTACAGCGCCAATATTCCACTGCTGGCAGCGGCGTCCATCATTGTTGCACTGCCCACAGTCCTCATTTACATCATTTTCCAACGTTTCTTTATTCGCGGGATGCTGGGCGGTGCGGTTAAAGGTTAGCGGTTTGGCCATCCAGAAGCTGCTTCGGGATGCGGCTGCGCC
>ERZ1645187.1189-NODE-1189-length-24380-cov-6.030668_pt1 | contig 24380 bp, 32 predicted proteins | sample MGYA00575352_ERZ1645187 | MGnify/ENA primary metagenome ERZ1645187 (study PRJEB40837, sample SAMN11349314) | freshwater sediment metagenome | isolation source: river sediment | host: Sediment | place: India: Wazaribad , New Delhi | collected 2017-02-21 ...
CGTCCAGCGTCTTCAGGCGTGGCCGTTCGACATAGCGTATGGACCCGCCACCGGCGAGCAGTTGCTGAGCGATCATCGAGCCGGCGAGCGCCGTCGCGGCCTGCCCGATGGCGGCGAACATCGGCCCGCCGAACGACGAGCCCAGGGCCGCGCCGGCAGCCTGGAGAACAAGAGTAGCCATCAGTCGATCACTCCGGGAAAACGGAAGGCAAGGACGAGCCGCCGCCGCCACAGGCCGAGCGGAACTTCCGTCACCGCCAGCCCGTCATGGGCGTGGATCATGGTTTGCGGCGTCGTCAGCACACCGCAATGCTTGGCCGGCAGGCCGGCCCGCCAGCGGAACAGCACGACATCGCCCGGCCCTGCGGCCGCGACGGGGACAGGCCGGAGAAACCGCGCACAGGCGCGGGCGAGCTGCTCCTCCCCGCCCGCCTCGGCCCAATCGGGCGCGTAGGGCGGCGGCGGCTCCGGCTCCGGCCCGATGCAGTCGCGCCAGAGGCCACGGACAAGGCCGAGACAATCGCAACCGGCCCCGCGCAACGAGGCCTGATGGCAATAGGGCGTACCCAGCCAGCCACGCGCGGCGCCGACCAGCGCGGCCCGCGTCAACAGCGCGGTCACGGGTCCAGCGCCCCGCCGTCATATCCGCCCTCGCCCGGCCGGGCGTAGGTGAGGATGAAATCCGGCGTCGGAATGTGAGGAAAACCGCGATAATTGACGGTATTGGCGAATTTGGCGGCGCAGGTTTCGAACCGCTTGTCGCACCCCGGCACGAGGCGCGCCGTATCGCCCGCGCTGACCGGCGCCATGAACGGCTGCCAGAGGACGATGCGCCCGTCGGCATCGGAGGCCTGCACCATCCGCGTCTGCCCGGCATTGGCGCCGGTGAGCAGCGTCAGCCGCCCGCCGGCATACCAGCCTTCCGGCTCGGCCAGCGCCGCGCAAACCAGCGCCGCCCGCCCTTCCACCGTCGTAACGGACACCGTCCGCGTCAGCGGCTGCAAATCGACCGCACAGCGCGCATCGCCCAGATCGGCGGCGCAATCATCCTGATAGAGCCGGCCGCACTCCTCGTCATACCGGTGCATCGCGCCGCGCAGCTCGGCAGTGAACCCGCTGTCCGTCCGGCGGATTTCGCCGATCGTGGCGGATGACAGCAGCAGCCGCTGACTGACATCCGCCCAGTTGACCAGCGTTGTTGCCACCTCGGCGTCATCATAAAGCCCGGCGGCGATCTCCGCCTCGCTCAGCGCAGCGGCGGAGAGCGCGCCCGCCACTTCGCCCGAGGACACAGCAAGGCCCAGCTGGTGTTCGGCCTCGCTTGGCTGGAGGCCGCTGGCCGCCAGATGGGTCACGCCGTCGAAGGTCAGGTCGCGATCGTGATCGGTAAAGCCGAGGACGGTGCCGTCGCGCCGGGTCAGGCGCCAGCAACGGCACAATGTCGTAGTTCCGCCCGCAAGATGGCTTGCGAGCGCGGCGGGAATGTCGCGCATGGGAAAGACCTCAGGCTGTGCTCAGGGCAGGAGTTCGATCAGCGGAATTTTCGGGATCGCGCCGGCCTCGAATGCTTCGAGGTTGATATCCAACAGGTCAGTATCGAACCGCACCGGCACATCGAAGGCAAAGCCCGCGCTCACCGCCGCGCCGATGGGCGGCTCGGCACCGGGGCGGAAGGTGACCGTTCCGGTCGTGGCGTCGAGATCGAAATCGATGCCTCGCGCCTTTTCGATTCCCGCCACGGCCACGCGTACGCTTGCTTCCACCGGCTTGGTGATCGCGCGGTCATAGGGCGCATGGGCGCCGCCATAGCGCTTAATCAGGCGGAACACCGCGCGCGTGCCATCGCCCAAGCCCAGCGGCTGGTCGCCCGGGGACATTGTGCTGCCCGGCGGGCAGGATTGCCAGTCCAGCCGATCACGGAAGCGAAAGCCGTACAGCCGACCGCGCCGTTCCTCAAAGAACGCAACCACCGCACTCAGCGCCGCGAACGAGCGTACACCGTAGCCGGCATCAAACCGGCGGCGGGAATGCGCCCAGCGCTGGTTGCGCTCCTCACGGCCGGAGGCCAGCACCACCACGTCGGTGCGCCGCTCCGGCCCGCCGCTGGATTTCAGTGAGACGTCGAGTGGAAACCTGACCTCGTGAAAACTCATCGGAACAAAACCTTTGTTTGACTAGACGCAAAGAATTTGGTTTTCGCCTCACCGACTATGCGCGTTGCGTAGAACCCAAACTGGAGACATCATGAGCCACGTACCGCACGAGCTTCACGCCGAATTCCCCGATCTGGCGGATAAGATTCACGCCCTCAAGGTGGGGAATGCGCATTTTTCCAAGCTCTCGGACCAGTATCACGAGATCAACCGCGAGATTCACCGCATTGAATCGGGCGTGGCGCCGACCAGCGACAACGTTCTGGAAGACCTCAAGAAAAGCCGCCTTCATCTGGTTGATGAAATCGCCGCGATGCTGCGCGCGTAAAGTTCAGGTGGCGCGGCGTCCCCGCGCCACTGCCCGGGCCAGCGCGGCGGCCACCTGGCTTTCAGACCGGGCAAAACTTTCGACATCCGGCGTCTGGATCGTCACATAGACCGGCGCCGATGCACCGCCCGAGGCCGCGACGCCCAACCGGCCATCCGCCCCGCGTGACAGCGGCAGGATCGCTTCCGGCCCCGCCTCTCCCGCCAGACCGGTGCCGCGCCCCAGCGGAAAATAGGACGGCGCAGCGATCACCCCGCCGTCGGCGAACGGCATCACCGGACCCGACACTCCGCCCCCGCCGAACAGCGAACCGAACGAGCCGGTCAGCCCACGCGTCAGGCTGCCGAGGGTCGAGGTCACCAGCCCTTCCAGCGGCTGGAAGGCGGATTTCAGCCCGATTTCGATGAATTTCTGGCCGACCGTCTGCAACACCGCATCAAGGCTCTTGCCATGGGCGATGCCGGAGGCAAACGCCTTGGTCATCGCGGTGCCGAACTTCTCGGCCAGCGTATTGAGTTCCACCAGCTTGAGGCGGGTATCGTCGAGCGCCAGCGACTGGCCGGCATAATCGGGGGTATCCATCGTCTCAGCCCTCCGGGTTGATCGGGGTATCGGGGAAGGCGCGCATCAGCCGGGCCAGATGGTCCGCCGCCGGCGCCTCGCCGCCGGCCGGACCGTTGGCAAAACGCACCGCAGCGGCGAGTTCGCGCGGCGTCATCGCCCAGAAAGCAGCAGGCGGCAGCTTCAGCACCGTGAACGCAAAGCCCATCGCCTCCGCCCAGGGGAAGGGGCGCGGCGTCATGTCGCCTCGCCAAAGGTGAGCGCGAACAGCCGGCCGAGTGCATCGACCACAGCCGGCACATCCGCTGCCGTCAGCTGCGCGGCCATCTCCCGGTCGCTCAGCGTGCCGCCGCCGCCGCGCAGGGCGGCCCCGGTGAGCACGATCAGATCGCGCGCCGACAGCGCGCCCGCCTGCATCCGCTGGCCGAGTGCCACCAGATCGGGCGCGGCGAGCGCGGCCTCGATCTCGGCCAGCGCGCCGAGGGTCAGGCGTAACGGATAGCTGCCGGAGGGCAGGACAAGATCGACATCGCCGCGATGCGCATTGGCCATGGGTGCCTCAGAGCGTGGTGAAGGTGAGTTCGCCGGCGCTTTCCAGCGCCAGATCGAAGGTGACCTCGGCGGCATGGTCGGCCCGGTAATCGAGGCTGGTGATCTGGAACGGACCCTGAATCAGCCCGAAATCCGGCACGAACACCTGCCAGGCGCGGATGTCGCCATCAAAGAACACCTGCCGCATCGCCGCATCGGAGACGGCATCCTTGAACACGCCGGCGCCGCTGATCGCCGCGCGCTTGACGCCGGCGCCGGCCAGCAGCTCGCGCCAGCGGCCGGCGGATTCAGCGTGGGTGATGTCCACCGCCTCGGTGTTGAGCGTGAAACGACGGGTGCGCAGCCCCGCGACGGTGACGAACGTGCCGGTGCCGTCGTCAAGCTTGAGCAGCAGATCCTTGCCTTTCTGGGCAGCCATGGGGGTATCCTTCTCGGTCTCGGGGGTCAGAGGACTTCGGTGACGATGCGCAGGCGCAGGGTCATCCGCGTCAGGTCCTTGTCGGGGATGCGCCGCGTCTCGCTGGCGGTGAGGCGGCAGGCGATGCAGCGATGGCCGGCGAGCACCAGCGTCGCGTCATCGAGCACCTCGGCGATCCGGTCGCCGATCTCGATCGCCTCGCGCGTTCCCGCCTGCCGCGACCAGACGACCAGCGTCACCTCGCTGAGGTGCCCGCGATCGGTCGCGGTGCCGTTCTCGCGGGTGAGCATGTCGCCAAAGGCGACGTAGGGCGTCTCCCCCCCGCGCGGCACGGCATCGTACACACGCGGCCCGCCCAGCCGGGCGGCAAGGATGGCATCGCCGGTCAGAACCGCCACGACAGCGGCCTTGATCGCTTTTTCCGGCATCATGGCTGCACCTCCTCGACCGTGACAACGAGATCGCGCCGGCGCCCGTCCGGATCGGCCTGTCCGCGCACGGCGAACCGCCGCGTGCCGGCGGCAAAGCGCATGGCGCCGGTGATGTCGCCGCGCCAGCGCAGAGTCAGGCGATGGGTGACAATCCCTTCGGCGCGCTGTGCCTCGGCCCGGTCGAGCACGCTCGCCGGTTCCAGCCGCGCCCACAGGCTGACGCGGGGCGCAAAGGTGATGGTCGCGCCGCCGATGTCATCGGGCGTGGCAACCGGCTCTTCCAGCACGACGCGCAGGCGCCGCTGGCCGATGGTGGGGTGTTTGCCGCTCATGGCCTACACCCGCGGGCGGCGATAGGGGCCGATCAGCGCGGCGATATCGCCCGGCAGGGCCAGTTCGTCGCCTGCCGCATCCCCGCGCTGCTCATACCAGCGGGCGAGCAGCAGCCGCACCGCGTGGCGCAGCGGCTCGGGCACATCCTGCGATGCGGGGCCGAAGCCGGCGATCACATCGATCTCGATGCCCGACAGCGCCTGCCCCGGCAGGGGCACCGCGCCGGTGACGATGACGAGCGGCGGATCGCGCAGCGCCTCCAGCCGATAGGCCGTGGCCGGCACCGGAGCGGGCAATCCGGCACTGTCCAGCACGCGCACGGCCGTCACCTCCGCCACCGGAGCCATCGGCAGGGGGATGCGCCCGTCCACCGGCCAGCCATCGCGGATGATGCGACAGCCGTGATGGATCAGTGGGGGGGGGGGTGCCGGCTCGACCAGCCCGGGCGCCGCGCCGATGAGCGAGGCGACCAGCGCATCGTCCTCCGCGCCATCGATCCTGAGCCAGGCTTTCGCCTCGGCCAGCGTCAGCGGTTCCACCGCCGGGGGGGTGAGCAGAAGTGGCGTCATGTCGGGTATCCCGGTTTCGCGTTGAAAAGTGAGCGGGCGCGTAGCGGCGCGCCCTTGCCTCGCCGCGCATCAGATGAGACAAGTTCAGGATGATCCGAACCCTGATTGCTTCGTTCCGCGCAGCATCCCGGCACATCTGCCGGGGCGTTTGTCTTGTTTTTGCGCTGGCCTGCGGCGCAGCGCCGGCCCATGCACTGGGCGGCAACGCCGTTTCCACCTCCACCTGGGGGCTGTCGAACCATGTGGTGATGGTGCTCGGTACGCGCGGCAGCGTGTGCACCGGCACCGTGCTGAGCCCGACGGTGATCGTCACCGCCGCCCATTGCACTGCCGGCTCCAAGCAGATCGCGGTGGCCTATTTCGAGGATGGCCGGCCGATCCTGCAACAGGTCTCGGCCGTGGCGCGCAACCCCGGCTTTTCCAGCAATTCGGCGGTCTCGGTCGATGTGGCGCTGCTGCGCCTCAACGAGAGCCTGCCCGGCCGCTTCCGCCCGGTGACGATGGATACCGGCCAGGCCGGCCGCGAAGTGGGCGAGACGCTGACGATCGCCGGCTTCGGCCTCGCCGAGGAGAAGGATTTCAAGAGCGCCGGCACCTTGCGCACCGCGCGGGTCGATCTTCTGCCCAAGCTCTATCCGCGCTTCCTGCGGCTGGGCAAGACCGGAAGCCTCGATGATCTGGCAATCTGCAAGGGCGATTCCGGCGGGCCGGTGTTCACCGGCGGGGCGGTTCTGGTCGGCGTCGTCTATGCGGCGGAGCGGACCGGCAAGGCAAAGACGTGTGGCGCCACCGCGCAGGCCGTGCGCCTTGCCCCGCAAATGAACTGGATCAACGGCATCCTCGCCCGCTGGTGAGGGGCGGCTCAGGGGCGCTTCCGGTCAGGCGCGCATCGCCCGGTTCGTCAACGAGAGATGAGGCCGCATCCCCCCACTCGCCCACTGCCCGCCCTCGGGGCTGCCGGCGGGCTGGCACGGAGGGGCAACCGATACAATTCCAAAGGCCGATAAATCTCAGTCCTGCACAAAATCCTCGATCATGCCGATCAGTGCCGGAACATCATCCAGCACATCCTCATTGCCAGAAAAAACGCTGTATTCGATATGATCATCAAAGAATTCAACCTCGATACGCTTGCCGATGATATGGATACTTGCCATAATTGATTCAGGCCTCAACTTGGAAAGAGTGTAATGTACATTCTTTTTGTCGAGCCAATCGAGGAACGGCAAGAGGTCTTTTATGCCCTCAAGGGTCATGCCTAACTCCTATTTCCTGTAATCATCACGATCGAGCAATTTTTTGCATCGTCTTGCAGTCGCATTTCCCTGCTTTGCGAGAGCAAGGATTTCGGCGATCGGCATTTCCGGAAACTGCCCAGGCAATACCTCGTAGATGCTTCCCCGGCATTTCTCGGCAACGAACTCCTGCACGGTCTTGCCCAAATCCTCCTTGCCGAATCCGCCGGCAAGAAGGAGAGGCGGTAGACTGGAGGCACAGAACGAAACGCCAGAGGTAAGGGTTAGTCGCGGCTCCAGTGTTTGCCAATGAGCGCCAACAACTCTTCTTTGGTGTCAAGAACGCTTTCATCGCCTGAAAAAAAGCTGAAATTCCACCAATCTTCGAAGAATTCCACTTCTACTCTATTTCCTACAATGGTAAAGAAAACAGTCAATCCATCATCTGCATATTTATGAATGCTGTATGTTATGCCTTGTCTTGCCAACCAATTGCAAAACGAAAGCAAACCAGATAGTCCTGGCCCGATATCGATCGTGTTCATTTTCTGAACCTATCCTGTCGAAGAATTTTATAGCAGCGCTGCACCAGCCGATTATGGCTTTTGTTGCTTCTGACAATTCTTGAATTGTCCACTCAAGAAACTGACTGGGGAGCACCGAATAGATCTCTCCCCTGCACTTCTCCGCGACAAATTCCTGCACGGTCTTGCCCATATCCTCCTTGCCGAATTCGCCGGCAAAAAGAAGCGACGGCAATCTTGCAACTGCTTCGCCCAACTGGTCAACGAAATCGGCAAGCCCGCTGCCCCCGCTCGTCCATTGCCCGCCCTCCGGGCTGCCGGCGGGCACGCGGGGCTGGTCTTCGGCGTATTTGCGCATCAACCGGGCGAAACGGCGCAGCGCGTCGGAAAACGCCTCGCCGGCTGCCCAATGGCGCGCACAGGTATCGATCATCATGTTGGCTCCTGCACAGGCTGCCCCGCCGCCATCCCGAGACGGCGACGGGGAGACCTCACCAGTTACGCCGCGAACTTCAGCAGCTTGATCGCCGCAAAATCCTGCACGCCGCCGCCGACACGCTTGGTGGTGTAGAAGAGGACATAGGGCTTGGCGGAATACGGATCGCGCAGGATGCGGATGCCCATCCGGTCGACCACCAGATAGCCGCGGCGGAAATCGCCGAAGGCGATGGCCGAGGCGTTGGCGGCGATGTCGGGCATATCCTCGGCCTCGACGACCGGGAAGGTCATCAGCGTGGCCGTGGCACCGACGGTGGACGGCGGCAGCCAGACATACTGGCCCGAGGCATCCTTGATCTTGCGCACCTCGCTCTGCGTCTTCCGGTTCATCACGAAGCTGGCGTTCTGGCGATAGCCGGATTTGAGCGCGTAGACGAGATCGACCAGCGTTTCGGCCGCATCGAGCGTCGGGAAGGCGCCGGAGGCGCCGGTCTTCACCGTGCCGAGGCTGCCCCAGGCCCAGGAGGTGTTGGCCACCTGCGGCACCGCCATGAAGCCCTGCGGCTTGTTGACCCCGTCGCCGGTGATGAAGGCCGCGCCCTCCTGCTCGGCGAAGGAGACCTCCGCCTCCTCGGCGATCCAGCGCTCGATATCGACCGAGGCATCGTCGAGCAGCGTCTGCGGCGCGGCGGGCTGGGCGAAGAGTTCAAACGTCGGGAAGGTCAGGTCCGAGAGCTGCTGCGGGGCGGCGGCGCCCGGCCCCGGGGCGATGCCGGTCCAGCCGGCGGCGGCGCCGACGGGCGAATATGCCTTCTTGAACGTCGCGGTGGAGACCTGCCGCACTGTGGCAATCGCACGGATCGGCGAGGCGGAGGCCATGCGGCGTAGGATCTCGCGCTCGGCGTTCATCGGCACCAGATAGCCGCCGTCCGGGCCGGAAGCGACGGCCATCTTGGCTTCCAGCCGCTTGAGGCCATCGGCCTCGCCGCCGCGCACATAGGCCTCGAACGCCGCCTTGTGCTCGCGGTTGTCGCCGCTTGCCTTCTCCTCGCCGCCCAGCGCCGGGCGACGGGCCTTGCCGGCCAGCGTCTCATAGCGGCGCAGCGCGGAATCGACCGCCTGATCAATGCGGATCAGCTTTTCCTCGGTGACGACATCGGCGCCCATCCGGCGCTCGATCTCGCCGAGGCGCTCGTCGTTGGTGCTCTTGAACGCCTCGAAGGTGCGGCCGAGCGCCTCATAGGCCTCGGCGACGGCCGTCTCGGCCTTGGTTTCGGGGGCAACAGTCATGGTCATGCACAGTCCTCGGGTTGGTGGGGAAGGTCAGGTCCGCAGGGCCTGTTCGGCCCGGCGGATGGCGCGGATCAGCCGCCGCGTATCGGCTCCGCCGGCGTCGTCAGCCGCTGCGGCGGAGGCAGGCGGCCGGCCGGTCTTCACCGTGCTGACGCGGGCCTGCGGCAGCATGGGGAAGGTGACGAGCGAGATTTCCCAAAGGTCGATGGCGTGGAGCCGGCGCTGGCCGGTGGCCGGGTCCTTCCGCGCGCGGTTGGTCCTGAAGCCGATGGACAGCCCGTCCACCGCGCCCGAGCGCATCAGCGCGTGCAGTTCGCGCGCCTTGCCCACGTTGAGATCGAGCCGGCCGGCGACGAACAGGCCGCGCGCATCCTCGGCGATCGTCTCCCACACGCCGATCGGCGTATTGGGATCATGCTGCCAGAGCATGCGGATGCCGCCGGCGCCCCGCTCGGCCAGCGAGGCGCGGAAGGCGCCGGGCATCACCACATCGCCGGCCTGATCGGCAATGCCGAACAGGCTGGCGTAGCCTTCAAAGGCGCCAGTGGTGCCGGTAGCGGAAAACGAGGCGCCCGCATGCTTCAGGGTGAGCACGCGGGCGCCCTTCGCGGCCGCCGGGGAGGAACGGCGGGGCGCGAAAGCGGGGGAAACGGTCATGAGCGCCCTCCTCGCCCGTCCGGCGTGCGCGCCTTGGTGCCGGGCGCGGCGGGCGGGGGGCCGGGCTTGTCCAGCCGCTCGATCAGATCGAAAAACCGGCGGAACACGGTCTGGTTGTCGCGGGTGGCGCGCTCGGGGGCGGCGCCAGGCCGGCCGGACAGGCGCGGCACATCGTTGCGAGGCCGGATGGGCATCGGTCGGGTCTCCTTCAGGGGGCAGAAAAATCAGTCGTTCTCGCCGGTGCGCTGGTTGAAGCGCGCCAGTTCGCGCACGAAGCCGTCGAACCGGGCGGACAGGCGGAAAATCTCGCGCAAGGTCATCAGCAGCAGCCAGCTGGCGCCGGTTGCCCAGAGAAACAGCGCCAGATGCGCCAGATCACCGCGCAGCAGTACGCTGTCGAGGATTTCGGTCATGACAAACCTCGGCGGCCCCGCGCGGCGGTGGCAGGCTATGGTCAATGTTTCGAAACGGCTTCCGGCGATCACCCCTGCCTGCGAAACCGTTCAATGATATGCCGGGCCGCCGTTGCAGCCCGCTCCGGGTTTGCCGCAAGGCCAAGCTCCTCGATTGAAACCTTGACGAGGAAGGCCTGAAGATCGCTTTCCCGCGCCCCCGTCGCCAGAAGCCGCACGATTTGCCCGGCGTAGGCGTCATATTCGTCGCGAGCGTTCGGCTCGTCGGCAATACCGATGGGGTCCCAGTCTGCAATGAGAATTCCGGCAATATCTGCGCTTGTCTTGTTCATTATTCACTTCCTCCAGGCGGTAACGACCTGACCGGCGGGATTGAGAACAACAACTGCTGCCCCCCGATATAGCGGGTTGTTCCGTTTGCTTGCGGTTCTATCCTGATAGGGTTTTTAACAGCATCGAGCAGATTGTGCGGCGCTATCCCACGTTCAATCGTCCGATTGATGCCATGTTTGGTGAAACCTTCAATGCCGGACACCATATGAATGAGGGGCGCATCGTGCTGGGCGTCTTCCAGGCCTCGCTCCCCCTCTGTCCATCGCCCGTGATCATCGCGCGGCTGGTTGGGGTCGAAGTCCTTACCTGCCACGGCACCCCTCAAGGGCCAAAAGGGCGGCCGCCTTTTGCGGCGGGCGCCTCCTGTCCCGCCTGCAAAACCACACGGTCCGCGCCGGGATCAAGGCTGGGCTTGAACCCCGCCGCGTTGCGCTTCTCATCAACGGAAACGAACGTCGCCGCCTCCAGCCGTTTCCACAGGGCGTCCCGCTCGGGGGCCAGCGCCTCCACCTTGTCGAGGTTCAGCTCCAGCCGCAGGCCGGGGCCATAGGCCGGGGCCAGCCAGTGGGCAATCGCCTGCATGGTGCGCTGGGCGAGCGGGATGATCGTCTGCCGCCACAGGGCGCGGTTGGCCTCGGCATAGTTGGCAAAGGTGTTGTCGCCCGGCAGGCCGAGCAGCAGCGGCGGCACGCCGAGAGCGAGCGCGATCTCCCGTGCAGCGGCGGATTTGGCCTCCATGAAATCCATGTCCTTGGGGCTCAGCGCCAGCGGCTTCCAGTCGAGCCCGCCTTCCAGCAGGATCGGCCGGCCGGCGTTGAAGGCGCCGGAGAAGGTGGCCTCCAGTTCCTCCTTCAGCCGGGCGAACTGCTCGTCGGTCATGTTGGCGCCGTCGGCGGCATAGACCAGCGCGCCGGAGGGGCGCGCCGAATTGTCGAGCAGCGCCTTGTTCCAGGCGGTGGCGGTGTTGTGGATGTCGAGCGCGGTCTGCGCGGCGGCCAGCGGGGCAAGGCCATAGTGATCATCCAGCGGATCGAACATCTTCAGATGCAGCACCTGCGGCAGGGCCACGCCATCGTTGCGCAGGGTCACCGAGTGGCTGCCGACCGCATAGTCATAGGCTTCCGGCCAGCCGTCCGGCCCGGGGATGACGCGCACCCGGTCCGGCCGCAGGCAATAGACCTCCTGCGGGCTCATCCCCTCGGCCACCACCTCCAGGTAGGCATTGCCGAAGCACAGCAGGTTGACGAACAGCGCCTCGAACAGATCCCCGCCGGTCTGGCGCGGGTTCGGCGTCTTCATGAGCGTGCGCAGGGGGTGATCGTCCAGCTCGTCGCTGTCGTGGAAGACATCGTAGTCGAGGCTCGCCGCCCCTTCGGCGATCATGCGGATGCAGCGGTAGGCGACAGCGTTCTTCATGTAGGCGATTTGGGTGAGTTCCGTGCTGTCGCGCGCCGACCAGAGCGGCCGGCCGAGGCCGGAGAGCGCGATCAGCGGCGCGGCGCGCGAGACTTTCGCCTCCGGCTGGCGCGTGAACAGGCGTTGGAGCAAACTCGGCATGGGCAGGTTCCCGTGGCTTGGTGGGGGGTGCGCCGCCCGCCATGGCGGGTGGCAGCGGAGAAAAGCGGCAATTGCTTCAAATTTTACGGATCGCCGGAAGCAAAAATCAGCGCCTCGCCCGGTATGCTCTCCCCTTCAATGAGGGAATGCCGGGAATGCTGGGTCAAGTTTTGCGGCCGATGGCCAAGGTCATGTTCAACGGCGGCACGGAAGAGATGATGCGCGAGCAGTACAAGTCGCTGACGCGGCTGGTCCCGTTCCTCTACATCGTGTGCCTGCTGGCCTGCCTGTCCATCATGACAGCGTTTGCCTCCGGCGCGCCGCACTGGCTGTCGCTCTATCTGCCTGGCGGGCTCGGTGCGGTGATGATCGTGCGCTACCGCTACTGGATGAAGCGCCGGGGCACCGAGACCACCGCCGACATCGCGCAGATCCGCCGCGACATGCGCGGCACCGAATTCCTCGGCCCGGCGCTGGCCTTCGGCTACTCCTGCTATGCCGTGCTGATGATGAGCTATGCCGGCAATCCGTTCCAGCAATCGCTGCTGGTCGTCACGGTGTGGATCACCGCGATTGCCAGCGCCTTCTGCCTGTCGGCGCTGCCGCTGGCCTCTTTCCTGGTGGTGGGCGGGGCGGCCGGACCGCTGATCGTGGCCTTCGCGCTCAGCGGCAATACGCAGATGATCGTGCTCTCGGGGCTGTTCACCATCATTTCCGGCATGATGATGTTCATGCTGCACAACAATTTCCGCACGTTTTCCGAAATTCTCGAGTCCCGCACGCAGCTGGTCGAAAAGCAGCGCCAGACCGAGGCCGCCCGTCAGGCGGTGACGCAGATGGCCTATACCGATGTGCTGACCGGCCTGCCCAACCGCCGCTCCTTCGAGCGGATGCTGAGCGAGCGCGTCGGCCTGGCCGATGCGGAATCGCGGGTGTTCACCGTCGGCATGGTCGATCTCGACGGGTTCAAGCCGATCAACGATGTCTACGGCCATGTGGTGGGCGACGAGGTGCTCGTGCAGGCGGCCAGCCGCATCAGCCGGGCGATGCAGGGCACCGGCGCGGTGGCCCGCGTCGGCGGCGATGAATTCGCCATCATCGTCGACGGACTCGACAGCGCAGGCGAGATCGGCGCGCTGGCGCTGAAGCTGAAAACCGCGTTCTTCGAGCCGATCCGCGTCGGCACCATCACCGCGCGCATCTCCTGCTCCTGCGGCTTCTCGATCTATCCTGTCTCCGGCAACGAGGCCTCGCGGCTGATCGACCGCGCCGACATGGCGCTCTACCGCGCCAAGGCGCTCGATCGCGGCGGCTATGCCATTTTCGATGCCAGCTTCGAAAGCGCGGCCTGCGAGCGGGCGACCATCGAGCAGGCGCTGCGCGATGCCATCGCCTCGGATGCGCTGACCGTGCATTTCCAGCCGCTGATCGATCTTGGCACCGCGCGGCTCGTCGGGTTCGAGGCGCTGGCCCGCTGGACGCATCCCAAACTCGGCACCATCTCGCCGGCGGTGTTCGTGCCGGTGGCCGAGCAGACCGGGCTGGTGGAGGACATGACCGCGCGCCTGCTGAAGAAGGCCGCACGGATGGCGGCCCGCTGGCCGGCGCAGCTGATGCTGTCGTTCAACCTCTCGGCCTACCAGCTCGACAAGCCCGGCGCAGCGGAAAAGATCATCGAGACCCTGCACGACTGCGGCCTGCCGCCCGAGCGGTTCGAGGCGGAGATCACCGAAACCGCGATCCTGAAAAACGTCACCGCCTCGCGCACCACGATCGAAACCCTGAAAACCGCCGGTGTGCGCATCTCGCTCGATGATTTCGGCACCGGCTTTTCCTCGCTCAGCCATGTCAAGGATCTGCCGCTCGACAAGATCAAGATCGACAAGAGCTTCGTTGACCAGATCACCACCGACGAGCGCATCGGCAACATCGTCCGCTCGATCATCAACATGTGCGAGTTTCTCGATCTCGCCTGCGTGGCCGAGGGGATCGAAAGCGCCGACCAGCTCGACTTCCTGAAGGAAAACAACTGCGCCGGCGGTCAGGGCTATCTGTTCTCGCGGCCCATCCCGCACGAGAAGGTCTCGCTGCTGCTGGAAGAACTCCAGAAGAAGGCTCTCGCCGCCCGGCAGGCGCAGGCCAGCGCCCCCGCCCCGGTGCCCGCTGCCGCACCGGCCGCGGAACCGGCGGCAAAGGCGGCCTGATCCGGCATCAGAACCGGCGGACGCGCGGCGTTCCGTCCGGTTCCAGCGCCAGCGCGGTGATCGCCCAGACCAGCGCATCCAGCCGGTCGGGCGAGCGGCCATTGGCCAGCCCGTCGGGGCCGAAGGCGACCATCTCATCCTCCAGATGCGGGAAAGCGCCGCAATGGCGCACCCGCCCCTGGGCATAGAGCGCGGCCACCGGCTCGGCCCGCAAGCGCTTGCCGCGCGTGGCGCGCACCGGCGTCACCGGCACCGAGGCATCGACCGAGCGCATCACCTCGGCCACCATCGCGCCGCCCTGGTTGATCTCGGCGATCAGCGCATCGGCGGACCAGCGATGGTAGGTATCCAGCGCCCGCGCCGCCCAGACATCGGGGCGCGCGCCGTCGAGCGAGGCATCGGCCAGCACGACAATCGTGCCATCGCGCGCCAGCCCGGCCGCGACGATGCCGCAGCCGCCGGCCCGCTTGCCGCCAGCGGGCGGATCGACCGCCACGACAATCCGCGTGCAATCGGGCGCATGGGCCAGCCGCGCCGCCTCGATCATCGCACGGGGGAACAGCGCATCGGGGTTGTCCTCGACGAATTCTCCCTCCAGCTCCTGCCGGCCCAGCCGCGTGCCGGCATAGCGGCCGACGACGGCATCGAGAAACGCCGGCGACAGGTTGTAGGCATTGCGCGCGGTCGGCGCGACGCTGATCGCGGTTGCCGCATCGCCTGCCAGACGCCGCAGCAAGGGAATGGTGCGCGGCGTCGTGGTGATCACCTGACGCGGGTTCGCCCCCAGCCGGAGGCCGAATTGCAGCATGTCAAACGCCGCCTCCGCCTGCCGCCACTTGCCCACCTCGTCCGCCCAGGCGGCAGCAAACTGCGGGCCGCGCAGGCTTTCCGGGTCTTCGGCCGAAAAGCCCTGCGCCACCGCGCCGTTGGGCCAGACCAGCCGGCGGCGGCTCGCCTGCCATTGCGGGCGCTCGTCATCGGGGTGCACCGCCAGCAGGCCGGAGACGCCCTCTACCATCACCTCGCGCAGGTCATCCCGCGTTTCGGCCACCAGCGCGATGGGAGAGACCGGCCGTTCGGCAAACGGCGCCCGCCCGAGCGCGAGGCCGCGCACCCATTCGGCGCCGGTGCGCGTCTTGCCCGCGCCACGGCCGCCCAGCACCAGCCAGGTGGTCCATGCGCTGCCGCCCCGCGCCGTGGCCGGCGGCAGCTGGTCCGAGCGGGCCCAGAACAGCCAGTCATGCATCAGGGCATCCAGTTCACCCGGCGACAGCCGCGCGAGGAGGTCAATCGCCCGCTTCGAGCGCCCCAAGCTCAGCAAGCTTCTGCGCAAGCTCGCGCCGGAAGGTATCGAGATCGCGCGGCGGGGCATGGGGTTCGTCATCCGTCTCTTCCATCTTGCCCGCCCGCGCCGGCGCCTCATCGAGCGCGACGAGATCGCGCACCGTGCGGGCCAGAACCGAAAGGGTTTTCGCATCGCGCTCAAGGCTGGCGGGATCACCGCCCGCCGCGCCCAGCCGGGTTTCGATTTCCGCCACCTGCCGCTCGGCCGTGCGCCACAGCCGGGCGATCAGCGAGGGGCGGGCGCCCGCGACCATCCGGCGGCGCTGGCCCAGCACGGCCTCGCGCCGGCGGGGAATGGCCGGCAGTTGCTCCTCCCCCTCGCCGGCCCCGCCATCGAGCCAGAAATACAGCGTGCCGGCGCCCATGCCGGTCAAGGCACGGATATCGGCCACCGTCGCGCCCTCCGCATAGAGCGCGCGGGCCCTGGCAATCACCGCGGCGGAAAATCTCGGCTCACCGGTCATCGCGCCCTCCCCCGGGGCAGGCCGCGAGCGCCGGCGTTTCGACCACAATTTCCGTGCAGAACCAACACACAGCCGCTTGCGCGGCCGGAAGCGACAGCCGGATCGCCATGGCACCATCCCCATCATGATTGGAAAACCGCTCCCACCGGGGAGGCTGTGCCTCACACCCAATTCCGGAGCATGGGAGATTTATATAGGACCATCGTCACGATGTCAACGGCTTATTTTCCTAGTTTTATGGTCACGCAACCGTGAGCGGCAAAGGCTTGCGGCAGACCACCGCCCGCCGCATCCTGCCCGGAGCCATCGGGAGTCCTGCACATGATCCGCATCCGTCCGGCGCTGGTCGCCGCCTCGCTGTTGCTCGCCACCCCCGCGCTGGCCGATTCCATCGACGGCGACTGGTGTGCACCGGAAGGCGGCAAGAGCCTGACCATCGACGGGCCGACCATCCGCACCCCCGGCGGCAAGACCCTGAAGGGCGATTATCGCCGCTACAGCTTCACCTACACCGCGCCCGAGGGCGACTGGCAGGCGGGGCAGACCATCGAGATGCAGTTTCTCCGCCGCGTCGGCGTGCGCGTCCGGGCTGGCGGGACGGAGAGCGTGTGGATCCCCTGCCCGCCCGGCGTCAGCTAGACAAGCGTCGAGGGTGGCGGCATCGGCGGTCCGTCCCCTCCCGAGCGCGACAGCCATTCCCATATTCTGGGCCAATATGGCGTAAGTTTCTGCCTGATCTTGTCGACCCCATCGATGGCTTTCCCCGCCTTGTCGATTGTTTCAAGCCCCTTGACCACCGCGTTGAAATAGCTTCCGGCTTCCTTTTCGCGCGCCTTTTGCGGATCAATTTCGCCCAAGGGATCGGGCGGAGGCATCGGCGAGCCCGCCGGCAACGGCGCTGCTGGCGGCGGCGCAGGCGGCGCGGGCACAGCACTGGCTTCCGCCGCCGCCTGGACTGAAGGATCAAAATGCGACGGCGTAAAATCGCGGATGACGCCGATAAACCCCTCGCAGGCGTCAATTGGCAGCGGGGTGGTCAAGCTACCGGTGCGAATATCCTCATAGTGGGCGCCGACTTCCGGATAATAGACGCGCAAGCCCTGAAAATTCTCGAGGATTACCTTGAGTTGAGTGGCAAAACCGAGACTGATATCCCCTGCTTCCGCCGCAAACAGTGCGCGCAGATTGCGGGCAAAGGAATCGGCCAAAATGATATTACCTGTTTCCCGCTCCTCGCAGGGAAGCCAGCGGCGCAGCGCCTGCAGATAGTCGCGATATTCCTGTCGGACCTGATAGCGGGCCGTCCCCCGCGCAGGAATGGCAGCCAGCAGCATTCCGAGCAGCGCCTGCAATGCCTCCAGCCGCTGGCGCTTGTCCTGCGCGCCGCTTGATCCTGGCAGGGCAAGACGGGCCAGCGGCCCCGGAAAGGCGGCGAGGAGATTCTGCTCGTTCAGTTTAATTTCAAATGCTGCGCTGAGGTGTGGCAGCGCCGGCGGTAAAACAGGCGCGACGCGCGTCTTGATGATACTATCGGGGCGCAGGCGCGGCGGCGAATAGCCCAAACTGTCGCCCGCCAACATGCTGCCTGCTTGGCTTGGCTTCTGGCTCATCCATTCGCTCTCGAAGCGCTTGACCATCGCGTTGACATGGGCTGGGCCTTTACCCCAGTCTCCCGCAGTGATGTCATCGGCGATGCGCAGCAGTAGCGCGTCATCCCAAGGCGCGCCGGTCATCCAGTCGTTGTACCAGCGCGGCCAAACGTCCCAATCCTCACCCAAGCCATTGAGCGTGCTCGCAAATTCTGTGATCGCCTTTGCTGCCCAATCCGGAACGCCGTTAGGCCAGAGCGGGCTGCGGGCCAGCGCGGCGGTGGTCAGACCTTTCTCCAGCTCGGTCGCATCTAAAGAAAGCGCGGCAGCATAGGCAACGGCGGCGGCAACTCTTGCTTCGGCATGGGCGCTGGCGGCTCTGGCGTCGAGCCTCGAAACAACGGCGAAATCCAAGGCTCCAACTTGAGCGTCGGTAGTGGCAGCAATGGCTAAATCGATAGCTTCAGCTCTAGCAACTCCAGCGGCTCTGACGGCATCGGCGGCGTAATCGATGGCGCGAATTTGAGCATTGGCGGCGGCGGCGGCAGATCTAGCGGCTTCGACAGCATTGTTGACAGCGTGCGCTTGGGCATTGGCAACATTGGAAGCAATTTTGGCAACATTCGCTCTTTCTATATCGAAATCGGAGGCTACAACGGCACCGAAACCGGCAGCTCTGGCGCTGGCATCAGCACTAGATTTGAGATCGTCAGCAACAGTTTTCGCCGCTGTGGCAGCAACATCAGCCGTCCTTTCTCGTAACGGATCCGGCTCATAAGTCTGCGCAATTGCAATGGAGATAGCACGTAACGTGGGCAGGACTAGGTTTTTAGCGACCCAACGTCGCGACCATCCAGGGACATCGTTTGGAAACAGCGTCAAACCAAAAGGAAGAACACGTAAGGCAGCGCGCAGCGACAGCACGCGCTCAGCTTCCAGACGTCGTTCGTTTGGAAAGCCCTTCAACCATGTAACGAAAACGTCTTTGCCCGTGAAATCGACCATAGCGACCCCTTTCGTCAGAGCATGGCTTGCGCGCCCTCTTCGAGCAAGAGGAGCGAGAGTTGACTCAACGAGTGTTCAAGCAATGTCGTGAATGTCCCCCGGGCACAGGCGCGACAATGCCGCGCGAACGAGAAAAAAGGCGGCGGAATTATCCTCTTTAGAGACTACTCTTTCTTTGCCCCGCGCGGCCAGCGGCTGGGCCAGTCGACGATATGGGCCACCGTTTCATCCAGCGTGAAATCGTCCTCGGAGCCTGCCGTGCGGCCGAGGACGGAGATTTTCGCCTCGACAACCGTATCCTGAGTGCCCGAGACCAGCGGATGCCACCACGGCAGGTCCTCGCCGCGCGCCACCAGCCGGTAGGCGCAGGTGACCGGCAGCCAGCCGAGCGTGGGCACGACCTCCGGCGTCAGGCGCACGCAATCGGGCACCACGGCGGAACGGTTGTCGTAATCCCTGCACCGGCAGGTCGCCTCGTCGAACAGCCGGCAGGCGATATCGGTGGAGGCAATCGCGCCGGTGTCCTCATCCTCCAGCTTGACAAGGCAGCAGCGGCCGCAGCCGTCGCAGAGGCTTTCCCACTCCGCGCCGGTCATCTCGGTGAGGCGTTTTACCCGCCAGAATGGCCCGGTCATATGGCATTGCCCTTGCAGTTGGAGACGGAACGCGCCAGACATCTGGCGTTAACCGTTTCTTTACGGAACAGGCATGCGCCCATTCAAGACAGTCGGCTGGAAAACCCGCCTCCATCGCATCTGGCTGGACGCCAATGCGCTGGTGGATTCCGGCATGTACGGATCGTGGCAACGTGTCCTCTCCGTCTATGCCAACTACTCCGCTTTCATGGACCGGTTCAAGGTGACCGGCGGGCGCAAGGCCGGTGTGTTCGTGCTGTCCGAGGGGATGACCTGGGGCACCGCCGGGCTGATGCTGATGACCATGCTGGCGCAGCCTGCCTTCCGCGAGGTGGATGACGACAACTGGCTCAAGCGGCAGGATCTTGCCGTCACCTTCTACGACCGGGCCGGAAACGAGATCGGCAAGCGCGGAATCCGGCATGATGATTCCGTCGACCTCGACAATCTGCCCGATCATCTGATCAAGGCCGTGCTCGCCACCGAGGATCGCCGGTTCTACGAGCATTTCGGCATCGACTTTCCCGGCCTCGCCCGTGCGATGCTGGCGAACGCACGCGCCAACACCGTGGTGCAGGGCGGCTCGACCCTGACGCAGCAGCTGGCGAAAAACCTGTTCCTGAGCAATGAACGGTCGCTGGAACGGAAGGTGAAGGAGGCGTTTCTTGCGCTGTGGCTGGAGGCGCGGCTGACCAAACGGGAAATCCTGAAACTCTATCTCGACCGGGCCTATATGGGCAACGGCATCTTCGGCGTCCAGGCTGCGGCGCAGCAGTATTTCGGCAAGAACGTCAAAGACATAACGCTTGCCGAAGCGGCGATGCTGGCCGGCCTTTTCAAGGCTCCGTCGAAGTATGCGCCGCATGTCAACCTGCCGGCGGCGCGCGCCCGCGCGGCCGATGTGCTCTCGGCCATCGTCGATGCCGGGTTCATGACCGACGGGCAGGTGGCGGCGGCGCGACGCAACCCGGCCTCGGCGATCGAGCCGCCGCATGGCTCTTCCCCGGATTACTTCCTTGATTTTGCCTTTGAGGAAGTCAAACGCATCGCAGAGGAAGGAAAATTTGGCCACGAACGTGTTTTGAAAGTCCGCACAACAATCGATCTCGGTCTTCAGCGATTTTCAGAACAGGCCATTGAAGCCATTTTGCGCCGTGATGGGCCGCAATACGATGTGAAACAGGCGGCCACCGTGATCATGGAGCCGGATGGCGCAGTAAAAGCTGTTGTTGGCGGGCGTGATTACGGTGCAAGCCAGTTCAACCGCGCGACGCATGCGCTGCGCCAGCCGGGCTCATCGTTCAAACCCATCGTCTATGCCGCCGCTCTGGTCCATACAGGGATGAAACCTGCTTCCCGGGTAACCGACCGGCCCACCTGTGTCGGCAACTGGTGCGTCAACAACTACTCGCGCTCCTATGCCGGCACCACTGATCTTGCCACTGCTTTGGCCCGTTCGTACAATACCATTCCGGTGCAGCTGACCACCTTCATCGGCAAGGGCAACAACAAGGCCGGTCGTCAGCATGTCATTGATATGGCGAAGCTTCTCGGCCTTGGAGAGTTGCGGGACATGACGTCTCTGCCGATAGGATCGACCGAAGTGACGGTGATGGACATGGCCTCGGCCTATGCCGTGTTCGCCAATGGCGGCAAGCGGGCGCGCGGCTATGCCGCGCTGGAGATCCGCAACAGCCGCGATCAGGTGATCTACCAGCCGCCCCGGCCGGAAGAGCGGAACCCGCAGATCATCCATTCCGCCGTGGCGGCGGACATGAATTTCATGATGAACAAGGTGACGGAAGAAGGAACGGGCCGCCGAGCGTTGCTGCCCGGCGTCAAGACCGCTGGAAAAACAGGCACTTCCGACGAATACAAGAATGCCTGGTTCGTCGGCTTCACCGGCAATTATGTCGGCTCGGTCTGGTTCGGCAACGACGATTCGTCGCCGACGGAGAACATGACCGGCGGCTCGCTGCCGGCACAGGCCTGGCACGACATCATGCAGTATGCGCACACCGATATCGAACTGAAGCCGATGTACGGGGTGGAAACCGCCGTTCCGGCGCGCGGGTTCCAGCCGCCGGCCCAGGCTGCCGCCGGCGCCAAGCCGCAGCAGCAGGATGCCGCTGCAGCCGCCCGCGGCGCACGGCTGAGCCGCAAGGGCGCGCTGATCATCCAGGATATCGAGACCAGCCTGAGGGAACAGGCGGACAAACCGCGCGCCGCCGGGCCGGAGCGCGCATCGCCCACCTCTCTCGCCGCCGGCTCGACCGCAAAGTTCATCCACCTCAACTGATTGCCGGTGGGTGCCGGCGGTTTTGCCATTTGCAGTGCTGCCCCCTTCGGTTAAGCAGGGGGTGGGCGGTTGGCCCGTCTCTTTCTCGTGGCAGTTGTCGGTCGTGACCCGGATTGTGCTGGCATTTCTCGCAAGCTTGGCCGGCGGCCTCCTCGGGCTGGGACTGACCGCGCTGTCGGTCGAAACACCGCCCGATTTCGGCGTCGTGCAGGCTGGTCCATGGGTGACGCGGCCGAAAATCGGCACCGCCGAGGCGGACCCCTATTCCAAGGCATTGATGGCGGTGCGCGGCGCGCTGCCGATGGCGGCGGCCGAAGGGCTGATGCTGACTGCCACGCGTGATTCTGCCGGGGCAAGCCTCAACGGCCAGTGCACCTACAAGGTGGCCGGGCCGACACCGGGCGCCAGCTACTGGACGCTGACCGCTTACGACCCGGAAGGCGGCAGCGGCGAGCGGCATGGCGTGCGGGCGGGGTTCACCTCGGCCGAGATTGTCCGGTTCGAGAACCAGCCCGCCGCGATCGTCTTTTCCGCCCAGCCCCGGCCGGGCAACTGGGTGCCGCTGCGGGCGGACCGGCCGTTCGAGCTGATCCTGCGCCTCTACGAGCTGCAGGTGAGTGCGAGCGCGCATGCGATCGACGCCACGATGCTGCCGGCCATCGAACGGGTCAGCTGCCCATGATCGGCCCGGCGGTCTATCTCATCCTCGTGCTGGTGATGGCGGGGATCGTGCACCTTTCCACGGTCCTGGCGATGCCGTGGCTGGCGGCGCGCGATGCGTTCGTGCGGATCGGGCAGGTGGCGAGCGACAATGTGATGGTGGTGATCGCCACCGACAAGGCGCGCGAAATCCTGCCCTACGCCGACCCTGCGGTGGCCACCGCGGTCTGTCGTTTCGTGCTGGATCAGGGGCCGGTGCGCGTGCGCATGCCGACCGGCGAGACTCCGATGACGATGATCGTGCTGCGCAAGGGCGCCGGCATCATCCACAGCCTGTCCGACCGGGCGGCAACGCAAGGCGTGCTTGAAGCGGTGATCGCCACCCCCCGCCAGATGGCAACAATCACCGATCTCGATTCCGACGACGAGGTGGTGCAGGAAATCCGCATCATGTCGCGCGATGTCAGCGGGCTGGTGATCCTGCATGCGCTGGTGCCTGTCGCCTCGGAACGGGCCAGCGTCGAACAGGCGCTGCGCGCAGCGAGTTGCGAACCGGAGAGCCTGCAGGACTGATCCCTAGACCTTCCGCACCAGCGGATGGCCGGCAATGGGGCGCCTGCCCGTCTGCGTCCGCCCTTTGACGGCCGGCGCGTCGGCCCATGGCCCGAATTCGCCCGGGCCTGCCACCCCCTGCCCGGCACAGACTTCGCTCACCCGTGCTTCCAGCGCCAGCAGACGGCGCTCGGCCGGGATGGCTGCCACTTCCGGCGCGATCAACACCTGCGTTTCCAGTTGAACCCGGAACGCCCGGGCGCGACTGCCCGCAAGGCGGCAGAAATCAGCGAACAGCAGGGCGTTGTCGGCGCTGACGCGGCCGACATGCGCCTGCGCCTTCTCCTCGGCCTGCGTCAACCCGGCCAGCGCGCCGGCGCGAATCGCAGTCTTGCCCGCCACCTCGGCGCGCAGCGGCTGCAATGCCGCGATCAACGCGATGTCCCCGGCGATATGATCGGCGATGGCGTTGAACCGCGCGGTGGCGCTGGTGGGCGGCAGGGCGGGCACCGTCTGGCGAAAATGCCAGAGCCGGTCGCGCGCCTCGTGCTCGGCCATTGTCAGTGTATCGGGGGCAAAGGGCGGGCCGGGCGGGCGGAGCGGGGCCGGCAGGGCCGCTTGCATCTGATCAGCAAGCGAAGCGACGGGGCGGCCGAAATCGCCGGTGCCGGCGCTGCATCCGGCCAGAAGTGACGCAACGGCAGCGGCAAGGGCCGCGTTGCGGCGCGGGGGCATCCCGCTCGTTGTGCCGGCTGTGGGGGCAGCCGGCGCGGACATCAGGCCCGCTTGCGCTTGCCGCCCCGGTTGCCGGGCGATTTGCGGCCAGGCTCGTGGGACAGGTTCGCGCTCTCCTCGTGCCGCTCATAGCGCACGCCGAGGAAGAGATGGATGGTGGCGCCCGCGCCGGGCGGCGCGCTAGGCGCGGGAGATCGGCGGCGGTATTCGTTCAGGTTCACGACGGTCGACATGTTTCAGCACTCCTGCCGGGCCCCCGGGTTGAGACGACTTGAAACGGTTTTCGCCCGTTATGGTTAACGGCTTGCTAACGCGGCAGGCCGGCGCGGCATCACGGGCGAACATGTGATGCCTCGATTTCGAGAAAGGTGCGCTTCTGGCGGTCCTCGACCTCGATGATCCACAGATCGGGGTCGAATCGGATTTCCCTCGCGATCCGCGCCTCGATGGCGGAATTGTCGAGGGTTTCGGCCTCATGCAGCCGCTGGAACTGCCGGCCGTCGCCGGCTGTTTCATCCACCAACGCCTGCGGGGCGGGGCCATAGAGTGCGCTAGCGCCATCGAGATGATCGATGCGGATGAGGATGGCGCCTGATTCGGCAACGCCGCGGCGGCGGACAGCGACAAACGCGCCGGCCGCCTCGGCCCGGCGCCGGTAGGCGGCGATCCAGATATCGGAACGAAGCCGCATCCCAATCGCCCCTCCCCGCTATTCGATGACAAGGCCGCTGGCGCGGGCCAGCTCTCGCAGGGTGCGGCCCATCGGCTCGCCGCGCACGGCCAGCTTGCGGTCGGCCTCGAACCGTTCCAGCGCCTGCCGCGAGGCGGCACCGTAATTGCCATCCGGCTTCAGCGGACCATAGCCGAGTTTGTTCAGCGCGCGCTGAACCTGCATGATCCGCTCGTTCGCCTCCTTCGCCGGCTCGGCAGCGGGGGCGGCATTGGTCGTGGCGTTGCGGAACAGGCTGTTCATCTGATCGCGCTGGTTGGCAGCGGGAGCCGCGGCGGGTTTCGCCGCCTCTGCCTCGCGCGCGGCCTGCCGCTGGGGACGGGCCGGCGCGGGCGCGGCCTGCGGTTCCGCCATCTGCGGGCGCGCGG
>ERZ1645187.1191-NODE-1191-length-24371-cov-7.239184_pt1 | contig 24371 bp, 23 predicted proteins | sample MGYA00575352_ERZ1645187 | MGnify/ENA primary metagenome ERZ1645187 (study PRJEB40837, sample SAMN11349314) | freshwater sediment metagenome | isolation source: river sediment | host: Sediment | place: India: Wazaribad , New Delhi | collected 2017-02-21 ...
GCATTTTAGAATGCGGGCTTGAAGACACCGCGCCTGCCCTGTTGCCGGCGCACAGAACCGAAGGACCTCAACCATGAAACTGAACCGCCTGCTTCCGCTCGCCGGGGCCGCCCTTTTGCTGTCTGCCACAATGGTGGCCGCACAGAACATTCCCCCGCCGCCCTTCGTGCAGGGTGCGCCCGCGGCCAACAACGCCGCCATCCCCGCTCCCCCCATTCCGGTTGTGCGCAAGCACACGGTGGTGAAGGGCGACAGCTTCTGGAAACTGGCCAAGGCCTATTATGGCAATGGCGGTGCCTGGAAGGTGATCGCCAAGGCGAATCCCGGCATCAAGGCAAAGGGCCTCGACGTCGGCTCTATGATCGTCATCCCGTAACCGGGAAGAACAGGGGCGAAGTCACGCAGGCTTATCCGCGGAATCCCGTCGCCAGAACGAACAGCTCGGCGGAATCATCGCGGCTGGCCATGGGCTTCACATGCCTCACCGTGGCGAAGTCTTTCTTCATTGCCGACAGCAACTGGTTTTCCGTGCCGCCGCGCAAGACCTTCGCGAGATAGGTGCCGCCCGGCTTCAGCACCTGGCGGGCGAAGTCATAGCCCGCCTCCACCAGCGCGATGATGTTGATGTGATCGGTCTGGCGATGGCCGGTGGCATGGCTTGCCATGTCCGACAGCACCACATCCGCTTTCGCCCCGCCCATTGACGCAATGAGAACGGCGGGCGCATCTTCGTCGTAGAAATCCTTCTTGAAGATGGTGACGCCGGGAATCTCATCCATGCCATGCATGTCGATGGCGATGACCTTGCCCTTGCCCTCGACCGACTTCACCCGCTGGGCACTCACCTGGCTCCAGCCACCGGGAGCCGCCCCCAGGTCGACAACAAGGCCGCCGGGTTTCAGGAACTTGTACTTGTCGTCGATCTCACTGAGTTTGAAGGCGGCGCGGCTGCGATAGCCCAGCTTGCGCGCCTCATGCACGTAGGGATCATTGAGTTGCCGCTCCAGCCAGTTCTTCTGTGATACGGTGCGGCCCTTGCCGGTCTTCACCCGCACCTTCAGGCGGCCTCCGCCCATCTTGTCGCGCGATCCGGGCCTGCTCATGTCCGTTTTCCCAAATGGCCGTCGGCCCGCATCATCTGGGCAAGAATGCCCTCGCGCAAGCCCCGGTCCGCCACGCGGATGCGCTGGTCCGGAAAGGCCGCCCGGATTTCATCCAGAATGGCACAGCCCGCCAGCACAAGATCAGCACGTTCCCGCCCGATGCAGCCATTGGCGGCACGGTCGTCATAGGAGAGGCCGCGCAGATGCGAGGTCACCCGCTCCGCCTCGTGACTCTCCAGCCAGCAGCCGTCCACGCGCGACCGGTCATAGTGGCGAAGCCCCAGATGCACGCCGGCGATGGTCGTCACCGTGCCCGACGTCCCCAGCAGATGGTCCGGACCGTTACCCCCGCCGGGCAATGTCTTCACCTGCGCCAGGAACGGCGCCAGCAGGGCCGCAACATCGGCGCGCATGGCATCATAGCGCTCGGGCGCCACGTCGCGCCCGCCGCCGTGGCGTTCCGACAGCGTCACCACACCAGCCGCCATGGAAATCCACGCCAGCACGTCAGCCCCCGTGGCGCTGCGCTTCACCCACATGACTTCGGTTGATCCGCCGCCGATATCGAAGACGACAGCCGTTTCGGCCGCTTCGTCGAGCAGCGGTTCCGCCCCGGCGGCCGCCAGATGGGCCTCGGTTTCGCGGTCGATGATTTCCAGTTCCAGTCCTGTCTCCTCGGCAACGAGGGCGATGAAATCGGCACCGTTGGCCGACAGGCGGCAGGCTTCGGTGGCCACCAGCCGCTGCCGCCCCACCCGGTGCCACTTCAGCTTGTTGGAGCAGACGCGCAGCGCCTCGATGGTGCGCGCCATGGCCGCGTCGTTCAGGCGGCCATGATGGCCAAGCCCCTCACCCAGCCGGACGATGCGCGAAAAGGCATCGATCACCCGGAACCCCTGCGCCGACGGGCTGGCCACCAGCAGGCGGCAATTGTTGGTGCCGAGATCAAGCGCGCCATAGGCAACCCCTGCGGCGAGGTCCCCGCGCTCACGGCGCTGCCCGGCAGGCGGAGTCCGCCCGTGGGGGCCCGCCTGACTGCCGCGGGAATGCCCCGTCCTGGCTGTCGCGTCCACGTTTCAAACCTTCCGGACCGGAGGGCGGCTCAACGGCGGCGTGGCCGGAACCCGCCCAGGGTCTCAAATCATTGCGTTGCCGGGCACCTTACCAGCTTTGCCCCAAGCGTAAAGAAGTTCTGAACGGCGCCACGCAACCGGCCCTGCAGCGTTAACCGGGAATTGAGGTGTTGCTGCCAGAACAGCAAGTTGGGGTACGGTGAATATGCGTGGCATTGGAAAAGGCTGGTTTCGCGAGGGCTCACTCCTTGCAGATTTCGGCGAGAGCATCGGTCAGGGAGTCCGCCAGCAGAAGCAGGCGTTGGCCCTCAATGCCGCCAAGGTCGACGCCGAACTTGCCTCCAAGGCCAAATCCGAATTCATCGCCAACATGAGCCATGAGCTGCGAACGCCGCTCAACGCCATCATCGGCTTTTCCGACATGCTCGCCACCCAGACCGTGACCGGCACCGAAAAGACCGTGCAGTATTCCGCCTACATCAAGCAGGCCGCCGAGCACCTTCTGGCGCTCATCAACGGCATTCTCGACGTCTCGAAAATCCAGGCCGGCAAGCTCTCCGTCGATCCCGAACCGATCGCGCTCTCCGCCGTGCTCGATTCCTGCCTGCTCATCACCGATGCCAAGGCCAAGGAAAAGAACATCTCCGTGGACAGCCTCGTGCCGGACAGGATGCCGATGCTGCTGGCCGACCCGCTGCGCCTCAAGCAGATCCTGATCAACCTTCTCGGCAACGCCGTGAAGTTCACGCCGGAATGGGGCAAGGTGCGCCTTGAGGCGTCGGTGCACACCGCGGGCTTCGCCACGATCAGCGTGACCGACACCGGCCCCGGCATGGACGCTGCCGAAATCGACACCGCCATGAGCCCCTTCGGCCAGGTGGACTCAGGCTTCAACAAAAAGCACGAAGGCACAGGCCTTGGCCTGCCCATCGCGCTGGCACTGGCCCGCCTGCACGGCGGCGACCTTCAGATTCATTCGACAAAGGGCGTGGGCACCCGCGTCAGCATTTTCATCCCGTTGGCAGCAGCATCACCCGGAGCTTCTCCGCCGCCCGCCGCCACACACCTCCATCAGGAGCCGCGTAACCTGTCATGAACGCAACCGCCAAAGCACCTTTGCCGTCCTTCCCTGAAGCCCGCCCGGCCTCCGCCGTCGTGCCCACGGCCGAACTTTCACCCACCGAGCGCATGGGCCGCATCGTGGCCGTGACCGGCGGCCACGCCGTCGTGCTGCTCGATGCCACCGAAGGTGTCTTCGCCAACTCCCTCAAGGGCCCGGAAATCGGCACGCTGCTGAAGGCCGACACGGCCCATGCCATCACGCTGGCCCTCGTTTCCGCCCTGTCGTCGCCCATGCCCTCGCAGAACGCCAACGAGCGCGAGATGCGCATCGTCGAAGTGGAATTCATCGGCGAACTGCCCAAGGGCCCGGACGGCAATCCCAAATCCTTCCGCCGCGGCGTGTCCAACTATCCCTCGCTCGGCGACCCGGTCTTCCGCGCCAACCGCAGCGAACTCGCCATGGCCTATGCCTGCGACACCGACAGCTCGGTGCGCGTCGGCCACATCCAGCAGGACCCGACGATCCCCGCGATGATCAAGGTCGACGACATGCTGGGCAAGCATTTCTCGATCCTCGGCACCACCGGCACCGGCAAGTCCTGCACCGTGGCGCTGATCCTGCGCCGCATCCTCGAAAAGAACCCGCAGGCCCACATCCTGCTGCTCGACGTGCACCGCGAATATGCCCAGTCCTTCCAGGGCATTTCCGAAGTGATCACGCCGGAGAACATGTCGCTGCCCTTCTGGCTGCTCAACTTCGACGAAGCCGTGGAAATCCTCATCGGCTCGCAGCCCAACCGCGATGCCGACGTGGAAATCCTGCGCGAACTCATTCCGCAGGCCAAGATCCGCTACATGAACAACCAGCGCCGCGACAAATCCAACGCGCGCGCCAGCCTGATCGACAACCAGTCGATCGGCGTGGACACGCCCATTCCCTTCCGTACCTCCGATCTCACCGGCGTGCTGGAGGAATACATCGGCAAGCTCGACCTGCGCGGCGAACTGGCACCCTACAAGCGCCTCAAGGCCAAGCTGGAAGCAATCAGCCGCGACCCGCGCTACAGCTTCATGTTCGGCTCGCTGACGGTGCAGGACAACATGGCCGCCGTTCTCAGCCGCATCTTCCGCGTGCCGGTGAACGGCAAGCCCATCGCCATTCTCGAACTCGGCGGTCTTCCTTCCGAAATCATCAATGTCGTCGTCTCGGTTCTCGCACGCCTTGCCTTCGACTTCGGCGTCTGGAGTGCCGGCCGCATCCCCATCACCTTCGTCTGCGAGGAAGCGCACCGCTACGTGCCCAACGACAAGACGCTGGGCTTCGAACCCACCAAGCGCGCCATCTCAAAGATCGCCAAGGAAGGCCGCAAGTACGGCGTCTCGCTCTGCATCGTCACACAGCGCCCGGCCGAACTTGATCCTACCATTCTCTCCCAGTGCAACACCATTTTCTCGCTGCGCCTGACCAACGAGAAGGACCAGCAGATCCTCAAGGCCGGCATTTCCGATGCCGCCGCCTCGCTGCTCGAATTCATGCCCACCATGGGCACGGGCGAAGCCATCACCTTCGGCGAAGGCGTGGCGCTGCCGACCCGCATCAAGTTCGACATGCTGCCGGTGAATGAACTGCCGCGCTCCAACACCGCGAGCTTCACCAAGAACTGGGCACAGGATTTGCCCGACGATGGCTTCCTGCAGGAGATCGTGCACCGCTGGCGGGCCCAGACCTACAATCCCGATGCCGCGGGCTACTCCGCCGAGACGCCTCCGCAGGCAGGCGCACCCGCCGCACAGGCGGCGCAGCCTGGCCATCCAGTCCAACATGCTGCCCATCATGCTGCTCCCGGCCAACCCGTGCAGTCAGCCGCTGCCCTGGCACTGGCCCAGCGCCTCGCCGCCCAGCAGGCGGCACAGCAGCAATTGAACCGTGGCGCGCCCACGGGCTTCGGCCAGGCCGCACCGCCGCCTCCGGCGCAACCGGCCCCCGGCCAGCCCTCGCTCCGCCGCACCCAGCCGGTCAACCCGGCTCCGGCACCGGGCGGCCCCGTGCCCACGTCGCAACAGAATTTGGCAAGCCTTCTCAAACAGTTCCGCACCTAGGCTGAAGCGCCGCGTGAGGAATATGGGCAGGCAACATCCGCCTGCCCCGTCGCCACACGTCAATGCCCTTGCCAGACGGAGCAAGCGCGGCTATCAGCACCCGAACCAACGCGCCGGAGCAACCTTCCGGCCCTTGTTGGGGGATCGTCTAACGGTAGGACAGCGGACTCTGACTCCGCTAGTCTAGGTTCGAATCCTAGTCCCCCAGCCAGTTCCAAGCGGCCTTATGTATCAAGCGCACCATGCGCAGCTCTGTTCAGGCACGCGCCTGTGTGATCAGGACCGCGCCTGCGAAAAGAAGTACTGCGCCAAAGAGTGAGGAGACCGTCACTGGTGTCCCGCCAGTTCGCGATGTCACTGCATCTGCGGCAAGGCCGACGATCAGCTGGCTGGCAACGAGAATGGAAATCGTCGCAGCCGCGCCGATCCGCTGGTAGCCAAACAGGCCTGCATAGACAAAGAATGAGCCAAGCAGCCCCGGGACTATGGCCCACGGGCGCAAACCACCCGCAGCATCGGCCAAACCAGACCATCCCTGCCTCGCGAGCACAAGTGCCAGCAGAAGCGCAAATCCGACCACGGAGTTGACGAGCAATGCCACGGCGGCCGACGATACCGCCGAACTGATGCGGACCATGAGCAGGTTCTGAAGCACCAGAGCGGCCCCTGCCGCAACCAATATGGCGACTGTCACGGGATGGATCATGGGGGCGAACCGCATGTGATCATGACGTGTTGCTCAGCCATCGACGGGCCGCGCGGGCGTTTCCAGCAACAACTGATAGAATGCCAGGTCCAACCAGCGGCCGAACTTGAAACCCACTTGCGGGATTGTGCCGGTGTGACGGAAACCCAATTGTTCATGCAACCTGATGCTGGCCGTGTTGGCCGCATCAATGCCGCCGATCATGCAGTGTTTTTCCTGCCGCTTGGCGGCAGCAATCAATTCACCAAGCACAACCCGGCCCAGGCCTTGGCCACGGTGGTCCTTGTGCACATAGACTGAGTGCTCGACCGAATACTTGTAGGCGGGCCAGGCGCGGAATGTGCCGTAGCTGCCAAAGGCCAGCAATTTTCCGCCGTCATTCTCCAATCCGATGACCGGAAATGCGCCCGCCAGTTTGCCCTGGAACCAGCCCGGCATGCTCTCGATCGCGCGCGGCCTGTAGTCATAGAGCGCCGTCGAATGCGCGATGGCCTCATTGAAGATGTCGAGGATGGCGGCTCCGTGCCGCTCCAGCGTACAGTCAACAGTGGTTGTGGTCTTCATTGTGATGCCCTCGCTACTGCCGGAAGAGTTGTGAGCGCGAGCACATAGCGCGCGGGATTTCGTGACGGGTTGTGGAACAAGAGTTGTTGGCCGAGGACCATGGCGAGACAATCGCCCTCTTGAAGGGACCACGTCTCATCTCCAAGACTGACAGTCATTTCACCTTCAAGCACCCACATCTGCTGGTGGGTCGCGATGCTGCGTGTTGCATTCTCGAACGTGACGCTCTTGCCCGGCGGAAACAGGACTTCCACCAACTCAATGGGGGAGGCAACGCCGGTCGGAGACAGGCTGCGCCGAACATACCCGGACTGCGGGTCTGTCCACACTTTCTGATCCGCAGGCCGGGACACTGGCAGGGCGGCGGATTCCGGCTCACCGGAAAACAGTGCCGGTAGTGAAATGCCCAGCGCATCAGCAAGTTTGTTCAGAACCGCGGCGGTGGGACTGGTCTCTCCGCGCTCAATGAGTGAGATCATGGATTTGCTCACACCGCTGAGTCCAGCCAGTTGCTCAAGAGACAATCCGCGCGTCGCCCGCAGGCCGCGAACACGCTGTGCGATGAACAGATCAATACCCATTCGTCCAATATACTGGATAAAATCCTCCAGTAAACAGGATTCTGTTTGGCGAACCTACACCCTCACCCCAGCCACTTCTCAAAGAACACCCGGTTGAAGCCGTGTTCCCTCCGGCGCTCCGTTTCGCGGTAGCCGAGGTGGGGGTAGATGCTCAGGTTCTCGGTCATCTTTTCGTTGGTGTAGAGGCTGACGCGGGTGAGGCCTTTGTGGCGGGCTTCCGTTTCGCAGAAGGCCACCAGCGCCTTGCCGATGCCCTGCCCCGCGGCGTCGGGTGAGACGGCGACGTTCTCCAGCTGCATGGCGCCCTCATCCTCAAAGAACACGATGAAGCCCTGAAGGCGGCCTTCGCCATCCACCGCCACATGCGCCTCGCCGGCCGCGATGTGCGCCGCATAGTCGGCATCCATGGGGGCGGGCCGCCGCCCGATGGCCGCGACATAGCGGGAATACGCCGCTTCGGCACAGGCCCGGATGGCGGCTTCATCGGCAGGTGTTGCGGGTCTGATCATGTGGCTCTCCGGCCCTGCTGTGTGCCACAGGCAGGCACGGTCGGAAAGCCGCCGTGTCAGCGGATGAGCCGGATGTTCGCCGAGGAGACCTTCTTGCCGATTGTCTCGAAGGCCTTGACCAGTTCCGCCGTGTTGATCGAGGAATAGAAGTGCTCGATGTCGGTGCCGCAGGACTTGAGCATTGCGGTGGCAACGGCTTTTTCCTTCGCTGTCAGCTCGTTCAGCCCGAATCCCACGGTGTAGATCTCGATGCCCTTCTTCTTCATCTCCGCGCACATGGCGATGGCATTGGTGGACTGCACGTTGATGTCCTGGTCCTTCCAGCCGCGATAGGTGTTGTACACGCCATCGGTCATCAGGATGGCGATCTTGCGCAGCTTGGGCGAGCCCGTGTCGTTCATGTCCTTGAGCAGCGAATAGGCCTTGGGCTGGCTTGAACCGCCCCACACGCTTTTCCAGTTGGGTGACAGCATGTACCAGGAGAAGGACGTGCCCAGCACGCCGCCGGTCGCGCCATAGGCCTCAAGCCCGTCGATCTTCTTCTTCAGGTTCGTCTTGTCGTTGGTCAGCGGCAGCACTTCATTGGCGTTGGCCACGTCGTAGCAGTAGCCGGTATCGTCATAGTTCCAGTGCTCGGCCGGATCAGTCTTCTTGTTGCCCAGTCCGGACGTGGCCTTGGTGTTGGTGCTGTCCACATAGGTGGGTCCGCGCGAGCCGTCGTGGGCGTTGAGGTATTTGCCCGGGCCGGGCGCATCATCGGTGAAATCGAACTTGCCGGAGGAATTGTAGAAGCGGTCGGTGACGCAGGGCATCACTTTCCAGTTGGAGTATTTCTGCACCTGCGTCTTGTTGCAGGTCCAGTTGCCGCCGGTTTCGCTGGCACCCGAGCCCGAGGCATCGATGCACATCTCGTACCATCCGGTCCAGCCCGCGGGCATGCCGGCCATGGTGGCCATGGCTGACGTTCCCGCCCCATCCTGGCCCACGCGCACCCGGGTGGAAAACGGCACGATAGCAATGCGCGACGTGTAGGTCGACTGGTCGTCCCAGACTACTGTGTCCACGAGCTTGTTCGCCGCCTGCTTGAGACCTGTGAGTTTCGTCGATGTGGTGCACGGGCCTTCGCCGTCGTTGCACATGGAGCCCGTCACGTCGAGCATGACGGACACTTCAAGGTCGCCGCCGGGATTGCCAGGCGTGTAATCCGCTTCCACCGCTTCCGAAGCACTGGATGCGAACACATCAATTTCTTCGAGGCCGACGACCTTCAGCAGGCTGGTCTCGATCGTCGCCTTGCCCGTGGCCTTCACGCCGGTCTTCTTGTCATTGAGGGAGAAGACAACGCTGTTCTGGCTGAGAGGCACCTGGCCCGTGACCACCGTCTCATAATATTTCGCCGCGACCGCAAGCGCGGCCTCACCGTCGCCGTCGCTTTCCACCAGTTCCTGCGTGCCCGCCAGCACGGCCGCGTCAACGGCAGCGGCAACCTGCACATGCGCGTCATTCCAGCGCCCATAATCCATGGCACCCCCCGCGGCTGCCAGCAGGGGCACGGCGCACAGGGCAAAATTCAGTGAGATGCTGCCACGCAGGTCTCGCAGGAAGCGCGCGAAAAGACGGGACACTGGTTTCATTCTCCGATGTGGCGCCCCCGCATCTCCGCCATAGCACCGCACATCTCAGTGCGGTCTTTCGCAATTTGCTCAAATTTGAGGGAACAGACGGGAAAGCCGCCGCTCAGCCGGAGATCACGACCTTCGAGGCCTTCAAGTCGTGCAGCAGCGCAAAGCCCTCGCTTGCCCGCGTGATGGGGAGCCGGTGGCTGATGGTTTTTTCGAGCGCATAGCCGTCACGCGCCAGAATGGCCATGGCACGCGCAAGGCCTTCCGGCGTGGCCGAGTAACTCGTGGTGATGCTGACCTCGCGGCGGTACAGCTGCCACAGGTCTACCGGCGGCATCATGCCGGGCTTGACGCCAAAGGGCAGGATGACGCCGCCATCGCGGACGGAGTCCAGTGCCAGGGCGATGGTCGCGGCATTGGTCGCCGTCAGCAGGACGAGATCAGCCCCGCGCCCGTCGGTTGCCGCCTTCGCGCCCTTGGCCACGTCATCCGCGCCAACCAAGAAACCCTCGGCGGCACCCCATGCCGTCGCGGCCTCCAGGCGTTCACGACGTGTGTCTGCGGCCAGAACGGTGACGCTGCGGTCACGCAGAAGCGGCAGGAAGAGAAGTCCGATGGCCCCCACGCCGACGATCAGCACCGTGTCGCCTTCCCGCAAGGTCACCCGGTCCAGCGCGCGCAGGCAACAGGCCAGCGGTTCCATGCAGACGGCGCGCTCATCCGGCATGTGATCGGGAATGGGCACCACCGTGTGCGGCACAAGGTCGGCAGGCACGCGCACCACCTCGGCAAAACCCCCGGGCGAGACGTTGCTCTTCTTGAAGTGCGGGTCCTGCGTCGGGCTGCCACGGCGGGCATAGTGCGAGCCATAGTCCGGCGCGTGGTGGGCCACGCCCACCCGCTGCCCCACGCGAAAGCGCGTCACACCCTCGCCCAGGGCGGCGACACGGCCCACGATCTCATGGCCCAGTTGCACGGGCTTTGGCGTGTCGGGGTCATAGACCTTCATCAGGTCCGTGCCGCAAACGCCACACAGCGCCATGCGCACAAGGATTTCGCCGGGGCCGACAACAGGCTCCGGCACATCAACAGCTTCAACAGCGCCGGTGCGCGAACAGGTGAGGAGTTTCATGGGGCGCTACTCACCATGAAAAAACGGCCCGCGCAATCCGCACGGGCCGCAAGTCACATCTACTTTGCAGATTTGCTCAGAGCCAGCCTGTGGCCAACCCCGCCCCGGCAGCGGCGATGGCCGCACCACCCACGCGCACGATGCGGCTGTCAATCACCCGGGCGAGACCGAGGCCGCTGCCGACACCAGCCGCATGCAGCAGGGCCGTGGCGGCCATGAAGCCGAGGGCATAGGCGGCACCCGAGGAGTCAGCAGGCATTTCCGAGCCATGGGCATGGCCATGGAAAATGGCGAAAACGGCGGCCAGCGCCATCGCAACCGCCAGCGGTGCCTGCCAGCGCAGGGCGACAGCAGCACCAAGCACGACCACTGACAGCGCGATCCCGGCTTCCACATAGGGAATCTCGACACCGGACATGCCAAGCCCGCCGCCCACCAGCATGAAGCTGACAAAGCTCGCAGGCACCAGCCACAGGGCGCGGCCACCGATCACGGCGGCAAACAGGCCAACCGCCACCATCGCCAGCACATGGTCAAGGCCACCCACGGGATGCATGAAACCGTGCACAAGGCCTGCCGCGTGGTCCACGCCCGTATGGGCGAAGGCGCTGCCGCTCAGTCCTGCGAGGATGAGGGTTGAGGTGAGAATACGCTTCATCATGTGCCGCTCCTTTGCTCTGGCCGGGCGCGGACATCAGTCCGTCCGCCCTTGTTCTGGACCGTCATAGCAGCCGAAAGCCCCCTGTCCAGCGGTCAAAAACGCCGCGCCACGGGAGAAATGCGAACGGCACTTCAATAGCCTGCAGGCGTTGCCTTGTGGAAATCCGTCGCCTCCTCGAAGGCCTGGCAGACGCGCAGCACCGTCCGGTCATCAAACATCCGGCCGACAACATGCAGGCCCGCCGGAAGTCCGGCCCTGGTAAAGCCGCAAGGCACGCTCGCCGCCGGTTGCTGCGTCAGGTTGAAGGGATAGGTGAAGGGCGTCCAGTTCACCCATTTGCCCCGCTTGTCCGGATCGGAAGGCTGCAAGATCCCCGCTGCAAAGGCCGGGATGGGCAGCGTCGGGGTGAGCAGCGCGTCATACTTCTCCATGAACAGACGCATCTGCGTGCCCAGCAAGCCGCGCGCCCGGTTGGCATCGAAGACATCCTGCACGGTGATTGAGGCCGCCTGCTCCACCACATCGGCCAGCGCGGGGTCGAGCAGCGCCTTCTTCTCCGGCGGCAACTGTCCCAGCAAACTGCGCGCGCCCGAGAACCAGATCACGCGGAAGCACTCCGCCGGATCGGAAAAGCCAGGGTCAACTTCCTCAACATGGGCACCGAGGTCCGCCAGTTTTTCCACGGCGGCCCGGACCAAAGCCGCAATCTCCGGATCGACCTCCACATAGCCAAGGCGCGGGCTGTAGGCGATGCGCAGGCCCTTCACCCCCTTGGACAGGCCCTTCAGATAGTCGGCGCCATCAGGAGGCAGCGAGAACCAGTCCCGGTTGTCGGCCTGGGTGATGGCATTCATCATCAGTGCGGCATCCTTCACCCGCCGTGTCATGGGGCCGACATGCGCCACCGTGCCGAAGGGCGAGAGCGGCCATGCGGGCACCCGCCCGAAGGATGGCTTGTGGCCAAAGGTGCCGGTGAAGCCTGCCGGAATGCGGATGGAACCGCCACCATCGGTGCCGATGGCAAGCGGTGCATAACCCGCCGCCAACCCCGCCGAGGACCCGCCGGAGGAGCCTCCGGGCGTTGTCTCCGTATTCCACGGATTGCGCGTGATGCCAGAGAGCGGACTGTCGGTGACGCCCTTCCAGCCGAACTCCGGCGTCGTCGTCAGGCCAAGGAACACCGCCCCCGCCTCACGCAATCGCGCGACGCACGGCGCATCATTGTCCCACGACTGATTGCGGTCCACTGTCCTGGATCCGCGCAACGTTGGCCAACCCTTCACCAGCACGAGATCCTTGATCAGCACCGGCACACCATCAAGCGGCGACAGCGGCTCACCCTTCTTCCAGCGTTTGGCGCTGGCCTCCGCCATCGCCAGCGTGGTGGGCTCGTCAATGAGCGACATGGCATTGAGCGCAGGCTCGTGACGCTCCACCTGCGCCAGACAGGCCTTGGCCACCTCGGACGGCGAAAAATCCTTCTTGTGATAGCCCTTGTTCAGCTTCGTGGCCGACAGCCAGTTCAGGTTCTTGCTCATGTCACGCACTCCCTAAGCGTCAAGAAAAGCAGGATTTTTTGTCACAATCACGGGAATTCTGAGAGCAGCCAAAGGGTCGCATTCATGAACGGAAAATGAATGCCGCATTCAGCGTGGGTTCGCTGAAGCCCCACTAGAACCGGTCTCACGCTCGGCGCTGCCGGGTGAAACAAGGAGGTTCAAGATGATCAGATACACGCTTCTCGTTCTGGCCGTTGCCGGTTCCGCTGCGACTGCCATCGCCTCGATTGCTCCCAAGACCCAGGTCTCCACCCCCGCCAACATCACGGTGGTGGCCAAGAACCAGGCCTTCCCGCAGTTCGGTCCGCTCGAATTCGAAGAGTGTGCCGTGGAGGACTGCTCGGAAGAGTAAGAGTTTTGCCGCACGGTCCCGCAAGGGATTGTCCGGCACCCGCGAACCGGGGCTGGCCAACAGGCCTGATCAACCCGCCCCCTCGCCAGACCCAAGGCTGGCCCCGGTTCCGCAACTTTCCCAGACTGGCCCCCGATCCCCTGCAAATGATCCCACTGCCAGCCCTAGAGAACCCCGGACCCCGTTCCGGGGTTTTTTGCCGTCCGCCCCCGTCTGGCCCCGTCTGGCCCCGTCTGGCCCCGTCTGGCCCCGTCTGGCCCCGTGATGCTTCAAGACGTGCGGGCTTTGCTCATACAACTTTAATCCTGAAATGTTCAGACGCACGCCACATCAAGTCGCGTTAACCTTTGGCCGCCAGATAAGGTTGCATCACTTTCTGGGAGTATGCGTGATGAACAAGTATCTTTTGGCCGCCGCCACCTGTGTATCCTTCGCCCTTGTGCTGCCGACCGCGATGGCCGGTTCCCTGGGCGACAACGACCTTGTCGCCCTCCAGGCCGCCATGCAGAGTCACATCGACCAATCCGTCATAAACGGTGCCCTTCTCGCCATCGACGCAAAGACAGGCGAACTTGAACACTACTATCCCACTAAGGCCCACCCCAAGGTGATGACCATGGGCGACAACTTCGTGATGTGCGCCGAGATGGTGGACGACGACGGCAAGGAAAGCATGGCCAACTTCTATGTGGCGCGTGAGGGCGGCCGCTACGTGGTGTTCCAGTCCACCTTCGGAGCCGACCCTGCCCTTGAGCAGATGATGAAAGACGGCCGTGTGGCCATGGCCAACTGACGGAGCGGGGCGCAACAACCTTGCTGAATTTCCTGCCAGAAACGACCGGGACGGCGCGGCTGCTCAACCGCTTCCTGCGGCTCTTGCTGCCGGCCTTCCTGCTCGCGTCCTCGGCAGGGCTCTATCTGCTGGGTGCTGCCACCTTTGGCAACGAACGTAATACGATCGTCACGCGTGTCGGCAGCATCACGGCCCGCACCGCCACGGCGCTGAACAAGCTGCCACTGGGCAATATTCAGGTCCAGCAGGATGCGATCCTGAGCCTGCTCCTTGCCGACAACGCGGTGACCTGCGCCCAGCTGTTTGATGCCAACCGCAAGCTGATCGCAACCGCACCCGTGCGTGTGGGTTGCCGCGGCCTCTCGTCGGCGGCCGTGGCCGAGGTGCCGGTGCAAAGGCCTGAGGGCGCAAAACTGCGCGTGCGCTACAATCTCACCGAGCTGGAAGAACGCAGCCAGGTCTTCCGCATCTTCACCCTTATCGCCCTGCTTGGCAGCCTGATGGTGGCGGCGGCGGCCAGCTGGTTTTCCTTCCGGCTCACTGTCGGTCGCCCGGTCAAGGCCCTGCTGGATGCCATCCGCGCCACGCAGACATTGGGCAAGCCAACCAGGATCGACGACATCCCGGATGACGAACTGGGCAGCGTCATTCTTGCCTTCAACGACATGCAGGCAAAGCTGGAAGACGAAGCCGGCCGCAACAGCGAAGCCTTGCGCCGCCTCGACTACATCTACAACGAAACACCGGCCCTCATGTTCTCCATCGACGAGAACGGCACCATCATCACCGCCAGCGGCCATTGGCTCGACGAGACCGGCTATCGCCGTGAAGACATCATCGGCGCACCCCTAGCGGATTTCCTCACGGCACCCGCAGGTGATGATTTTGCCACCATCCTCACGACCATTGTCTCGGCCGAGCGGCCGTTGCGGGACATTCCCTTTTCGCTTGCCTGCAAGAGCGGCGCACGCCGCGACGTGTTGATGGCCGTCGTTCCGGACATCGACGCCAAGCATGTCTCCAAGCTCTGCGTGCTGAGTGACATCAGCGGCCTGCGCGAGGCCCAGGTGGAACTGCGCCGCCAGGCTGTGACCGACCATCTCACCGGGCTTCCCAACCGCCAGGGCCTGTTCGAGCACCTGACACTGCTGCAGGATGCCTGCCCCAGCGAGCGGGCCAACTGCGCCCTGCTCTTCATCGACCTCGACAACTTCAAGACCGTGAACGACACGCTGGGCCATGAGGCCGGCGACCAGTTGCTGCGCGCCGCCGCCGGCCGCCTGCGCAACAGCATTTCACGCAAGGACTTCCTCGCCCGTCTCGGCGGCGATGAATTTGCCGTCGTGCTGCACGGCATGAGCCGCGCCAGCGACGCCACCATCGTGGCCAACCGCATCATCTCGTCCTTCGCCAATCCCTTCCGCATCGGCGAGGCCGTGGCCAACGTCGGCACCTCCATCGGTTTTGCCAGCTTCGCCGACAGCAACGGCAGCGATGACATCCTCCGTCTGGCCGACCTCGCGATGTACCAGTCCAAGCAGGCCGGCAAGAACTGCGTCACCCGCTTCTCCGACGAGCTGACATCGCGGGTCGCGGCACGCGAAAGCATGGTCCGCCGCATCCGTGAGGCGCTCGCGAACAACCATTTCTGCTTCCATTTCCAACCGATCCTGAACCTCGACACCCTGAAGCCTGTTGGTGTTGAGGCCCTGCTCCGCCTGCAGTCCGCCGATGGCGGGCAAGTCTCGCCCTCCGACATCATCAAGGCGGCCGAGGAAACAGGCCTGATCGGCGGCATCAGCAGCTGGACGGTGGCGGAGGGCATCACCATTGCCGGTCGCGAACAGAAGCAGTTCGCGGCGAGCGGCCGCTACCTCGCCATCAACCTCTCGCCCAAGCAGATCACCGAGAGTTTTGTCGGTGACCTCGTCAATCGCCTGCGTGCCAACCCGCAGGTCGCCAAATCACTGGTCTTCGAGATCACGGAAACCGCCCTCTTCCGCCAGGACGAGGATGTGGGCGCCATGCTCGCCAACCTGCGTTCGACCGGGGCCCGGATCGCCCTCGATGATTTCGGCACGGGCTATTCCTCGCTCGGCCACATCCACCGCTTTCCGGTGGACCTGATCAAGATTGACGGCACCTTTGTGCGCGGCCTTGCCGACAACGACGATGACGCCCTGCGCCGCCGCGCCGTCATCAAGGCCACCGCCGCGCTGGCCCAGGAACTGGGCATGCGGATCATCGCCGAAGGAATCGAGGATCACGAATCCCTGAACATTCTCAAGAGCTTCGGCATCGGCTACGGCCAAGGCTACCTGTTCTCTCCGCCGGTGCCCGTGAGCGCCGCCATGGACTGGCTGGAAGCCTTTGACCGCCCCGCTGCCGCTGGCGGCAAGGTAATCCCACTGCCCCGGGCCAATCTAAACGCCAGATGAACGGCCCATTCAGCGTGGGTTCCTGAAGCGCTCGCTAGTGTCCTCCCATAATCGAACCAGGGAGGTTCACATGATCCGCTACACACTCTTCGTTCTCGCCGTCATCGGTTCCGCCGCCACCGCCGTGGCCTCGATCGCCCCCGCTGACGTGGTCTCCAACCCGGCCAACATCACCATCATCGAAAAGAACCAGGCCTTCCCGCAGTTTGGCACCCTCGAAGTCGAGGAGTGCGCTGTTGAGGATTGCTCCGAGGAATAACCCTTCACCAATCATCCGGGCGCTGGACGGCAGCACGGATGCATGAACCGGGGCCGACGCCGAAAGGCCTGTTCAACCCGCCCCCTCGCCAGACCCAAGGCTGGCTCCGGTTCCTCCCCCTTCTCCCTCATCTTTCTCCTTCAGGCGTCCCCGATCCCCTGCAAACCGATCGATCCCTCCCCGCCTGAAACTCCAGCCCCGGCCCTCCAGCCGGGGTTTTCTTTTGCGCGGCGCTTCCGCTGCGAAATATTGTTGCTATAGAGGCCGTCACCATGGCCAAGCTCGACACCATCGACTGGAAGATCCTGCGTGAACTGCAGAAGGACGGGCGCGTCACCAACGTGGACCTGGCCCAGCGCGTGGGGCTTTCGCCGCCGCCCACGCTGAGGCGCGTGCAGGCACTGGAAAAGGTGGGCTACATCAAGGGCTACCGCGCCCAGCTTGATGCCGAAATGCTCGACTATGGCGTCAAGCTCTTTGCCCTCGTCGGCCTCAAGAGCCAGGCCCAGAGCGAAATGGCGGATTTCGAACGCCGGGTGAAGGGCTGGCCCATCGTGCGCGAGTGCCATGCCGTGTCCGGCGGCGCCGATTTCATCCTCAAATGCGTGGCCCGCGACATGCAGTCGATCCAGGCCTTTGTCATGGGCGCTCTCGCCAAAGCCCCAAATGTCGAAAGCGTGAAAACCTCGCTCATCCTGCATGTCGCCAAGGATGAGCCGGAAGTGCCTCTGCCATGACCACGAAAACAGCCAGCACCGGAAGCCCCGGCACAGGAAACCCCGGCACCGGCAGCCATTGGGCCTCGCTCTTCTCGTCCGCCAAGGCGGCGGTGATCGTGGGCTTTGCCTCCACCATTCTTGTGGTGATCGAGGGCCTGCGGGCCGTCGGTGCAAATCCGGAACAACAGGCATCGGCGGCAGCGGTGCTCTGCTTTGCCATGGCCATCACGTCATTCATCCTCGCTGTCCGTTACCGTTTACCCATCATGGTGGCGTGGTCCACGCCCGGCGCCGTTCTGCTGGCGACAAGTGGTGGCGGCATCACCTTCCCGCAGGCCATTGGTGCCTTCATTGCCGCAGGCGGCCTCATGGTCCTCACGGCCGTGATCACACCACTGGCCCGCGCCATCGAACGCATGCCGGCCTCCATCGCCGCCGCCATGCTTGCGGGCGTTTTGCTGCGTTACGTGCTGGGCGTGCCGCCTGCCGCACTGGCCTCGCCGCAATATGTCGTGCCGCTTGTGCTCGCCTTTTTTGCGCTGCGTTTCGTGGTGCCCATGTACACGGTGCCGGTGATCGTGGCGCTGGGCCTTCTCCTCGCCGGACTTGGCGGAAGTTTCTCCGGCAGTGTGACAATGGCCGTGACGCCACTGACCTTCGACTGGCCCGAGTGGAACCTGCAGGCTGTGATCAGTATTGGCCTGCCACTGTATCTCGTCACCATGGCCTCGCAGAACCTGCCGGGCTTTGCCGTGTTGCGCGCCAATGGTTACCAGCCTCCGGTCAGCGCCTGCCTGTTGGTGACGGGGATAGGCTCCATTCTGGCAGCGCCTTTCGGCAGCCATGCCGTCAACCTCGCGGCCATCACCGCCTCGATGGTGGCAGGTCCGGACGCACACCCCGATCCGGGCCAGCGCTGGAAGATGATTTATCCGTACACGGTGCTTTATGTGATCTTCGGCCTCGCCGCGGGAACCTTCGTGGCCCTGCTCGGTGCCCTGCCGAAAGACCTCGTCACCGCCATCGCCGGCCTCGCGCTCTTTGCTCCCCTCATGGGCGGCATTTCCGCCATGATGAAGCAGCCGAAGGAAATCGAGGCGGCCTTGGTCACATTCCTGACCACGGCCTCCGGCATCACTCTCTTCGGCATCGGCGCTGCCTTCTGGGGCCTTCTCGCCGGACTGGCACTCTGGGCCATCCAGCGCGCCGCGCGCCGCATCTGAATCAGCAAGCACACAGGACCCATAATGAGTGGCACATCGTCTGACCGGAGCAAGACCCTGGCGGTCTGGGGCGTGATGTTGCTCGTCGGTCTTGCCCTATTTGAAACCGCCCTGCGCATCTCGCCAGGCCTGATCAGCCTGCCCTTCCTTGCCAAGTTCGACCCCAACCTGCGCGCCTCCATCGCGGCGGCATCCGGCCTTCCGACAGCGCGCGAATACCGCATTCTCAGCAATGCGGAGCGCAAGGACAAGGGCCGCGACATCGCCCTGTTCGAGCCAAACGCCACATACCTCTGGCCCGCCGACACCGCCGACCGCGAAGCCGGCGCTTTGGAAGTACAGACTTCGGACGCCTATGGCTTCTGCAACCCGAAGGGTGCCTACGAGGCAGCTCCGCTTGACGTGCTGGTTCTCGGCGGATCCGTGCCCAGCTGCACCGGCGTGCAGCCGGATCAGACTTTCGCCGCACAACTCGGCAGGATCACCGGCCTCAAGACCTACAACATGACCGTCGGCGGCGTGGGGCCCGACGACTATGTGGAAGTGCTGCGTGCCCACGGCCTTGCACTCAAGCCGCGCATGGTGGTGATGGCCTATGCTGAATCCAATGACGTACGCGACTGCAAACTGCACAAGGCCTTTGTGACAAAAGGCGAAGGCCGCACCATCGAGCGCCCCTCCTCGGCGTTCAACCCCATGCGCTACAGCTACGCCCTCAACTTCCTCTACGCGGGCAGCAATGCCGTTGTGAAATCCTTGCGGCGCAAGACGGCTGAAGACTTCCGCTTCAGTGCCACGGTGGAGGGCAAGCCTTTTGCCTTCAACATCCGCAACGGCGACCTCGACGAGCTGAAACTGGCGCGCGAGTTGCTGGCCGATCCGGCCCAGGTGGAAGCCTGCAGGCCCGCGCTCACCGAATTCGTTGCTCTGGCACGCACCAACAATTTCCTGCCCGTGGTGATGCTGGTCCCGGCGGCCTACACAGCCTACGGCGCAACGACCCGGTTCAACGATCCTTCCATTGCACCGGCCATGACAGCCCTTCACACCACCCAGCGTGACTGGCTGGCGAAGGAGGCCGCCACAATCGGCTACACATTCATCGATGAGACAGGGGCTTACACCCAGGCGATCAACGGTAAGCCTGCCGCCTTCTTTCCATCAAACGTGCACTTCTCGGCATTCGGACAGGAAGCGTTGGCGCAAACCCACGCATCCGCACTCACGCGGCTGCTGTCCACGCCATGACAGACGTGGCGGCGCTGATCAGCGCGCCACCGTGACCGCGCAATCTGCCGAGGCGGCGACGGTGGCAGCAACGGAACCGAGCACAAGCCGCTTCACGCCACGCGGATCGCCGGTGCCGGTGACGATATGGTCAAAGCCTTCTCGGTTGGCATAGGCGACGATGGCATCAGCCACCTCGCGGGCGTCAAGTTCGATGGCGCTCACATCTTCCGCGCCAGCACTCCTGGCCATGGCAACCGCATCCGTCAGCAGTTTGGAAATCTCGCGGTCAGAATGCGCGTAGACAGCAGGCCCGCGAATGCCGCCGGACATCATGTTCACCGTGCAGATGGAAAGTGGCACCTTCTCAAGCGACGCCATGCGCGCCGCAAAGGCCACCGCCTTTTCGCCATGGGATGTGCCATCGGTTGCACAGAGAATCTTCTTCATGAAACAGCCTCCGCAATGTCGGGAAGGCCATTCATGCGTCAGGCGGGGGCACATGTGCCTTGATGTAAGTCAACATCCCTGCCCTGTTGCAGCGCAACAGGGAACAGCCCGGAGACGTCAGCCCCAGGCCACCTTGTCAATTTCGTAGGACTTGCCACCGCCGGGGGTAGCCACTTCCACGCTGTCGCCCTTGCGTTTGCCGATGATGGCGCGCGCAATGGGAGACGAGATCGAGATGCGGCCCTTCTTCACATCGGCCTCGGAGTCGCCCACGATCTGGTACATGACCTTGGCTTCGGTGTCCTCGTCGATGAGGGTGACCTTGGCGCCGAACTTCACGGTATCGCCCGAAAGCTTCGACACGTCGATCACCTCGGCACGCGAAATCTTGTCTTCCAGTTCGGCGACGCGGGCTTCGTTCCAGCCCTGGGCTTCCTTGGCGGCATGATACTCGGCGTTTTCCGAGAGATCGCCATGGGCGCGCGCTTCCTCGATGGCGCGGATGATGCGCGGGCGTTCCACCGTCTTGAGGATTTTCACCTCATCGATCAGGGCGTTGTAGCCATCGGCGGTCATCGGCACTTTTTCCATCGTCGTCACTTCCATCCGGCAAGGGTCCGCCCGCCCCGGAAACCCAAGGCTCACTGGCGGCGACCTGAACAAGAAAACACCCGGCTCAAGGGCTCACGCCCGCCGGGTATTCCTCAATGTGGCCCATTCCCGCTGATTTTGCAAGGGGTGGCTGGAAGGAGAGCGAAACGGCTTTCCCTCACCCCAGCTTATAAACACGGGTTGCTTCCGGGTCGCCCATGTCCACCGGCAGGGCGGCAAGATCATTCCACAGGACTTCAGGGATGGTGTGGGCGGCCCAATCCATGGTCTGCTTCACGCGCTCGGGCGAGGTGACACCGATGATCGTGGAGGCCACATGGGGCGAGCGCAGCGAGAACTGCAGCGCCGCCGCCCCCATGGGAACGGCGTATTTCGCGCACAGCGCCTCAATGGCATTGGCGCGGGATTTGATGTCGTCGCTGGCCGGCATGTATGAATACAGCGGCTGCTTGGACGCACCTTTCGCGAGAATGCCGCTGGCATAGGGAGCGGCATTGATCACAGCCACGTTGCGCGCCTTCGCCAGTTCGAACATCGGCACGGCGTGGTGGTTCAGAAGCGTGTAGCGGTTGTGGCTGATCAGCACGTCAAAATCGAAGTCGCGCAGCAGCGGCATCATGACGTCGGTGCGGCCGGCGGCGAGCCCGACGGCACGGCACAGGCCCTCTTCCTTCATCTTCATGAGCGCCTCGATGGCACCGCCCTTCTTGGTGACGTCCGAAAGGTCGGAGGCATATTCCGGATCGTGCAGATGCAGGATGTCAACCGATGCGATGCCCAGTGCCTTGAGGCTTTCCTCGATGGAGCGCCGTGCCTGCGCGCCATCAAACTTGTTGTCCGCATCACGGTCGAGCTTGGTGGAGACGATGAAGCCCTTGGGCAGGCCTCCGCGCGCCTTGAGCGCCTCGCCGATGCGTTGCTCGCTGCGCCCCATGCCGTAGTTGCGCGAGGTATCGATGAAGTTCACCGGACCATCGAGAATGGCATCCAGCGTGCTGCGAGCGCGGGCGTCATCCACCGCGTAGCCGTAAGTGTCCGGCATGCTGCCCAGGCCAGAGGTGCCAAAGCACAGGGCCGGAATCACATGGCCGGAGCGGGCGAGCGTGGTGGTCTTCAGGGCAATGGTCATCGTCTGCGTTCCCTTCTCGAGCGTTTATGCGAAATAATCCTGCAGCGGCTTCACCGTGATCGTGCCGGCTTTTTGCGCGGCAATGGCCTTGGTGACCGAGAGGATGCCAGGCAGCGTGGTGTAATACGGCACCTTCTGCATCACGGCGGTCTGGCGGATCGACTTGGAATCCGATTCCGACGATTTGCTCTCGGTCGTGTTCAGCACCAGCTGGATGTCGCCATTCTTGATGGCGTCCACCACATGCGGGCGGCCTTCCTGCACCTTGTTGATCTTGGCCGTGACGATGCCCTTGCTTTCCAGATAGGCATGCGTGCCGCCCGTGGCGCGGATGGCAAAGCCCAGTTCGGCCAGCTTCTTGATGGCGGGCAGCACGCGGGTCTTGTCGCTCTCCTTCACTGACACGAACACCGTGCCAGCCAGCGGAATGCGCATGCCCGCCCCCAGCTGGCTCTTGGCAAAGGCCATGTCGAAATTCCTGTCGAGGCCGATCACCTCGCCGGTGGAGCGCATCTCCGGTCCCAGCAGAACGTCCACGCCGGGGAAGCGGTTAAAGGGGAACACAGCCTCTTTCACGGCCACATGGGCCAGCTTCTTGGGCTTCAGCTTGAAGCCGCCGAGCTTTTCGCCAGCCATGACACGCGCCGCAATCTTGGCCACCGGCTCACCGATGACCTTGGCAACAAACGGCACGGTACGCGAGGCGCGCGGATTCACCTCGAGGATATAGACAACATCATCCTTGACCGCGAACTGCACATTCATCAGGCCTACGACCTTGAGCGCAATGGCGAGTTTCTTCGCCTGCTCTTCCAACTCCGCGATGACGGAGGCCTTCAGCGAATAGGGCGGCAGCGAACAGGCACTGTCACCCGAGTGGATGCCAGCTTCCTCGATGTGTTCCATGATGCCGGCGACATACACGTCCTTGCCATCGGCAATCACGTCGACGTCCACTTCCGTGGCATTGGAGAGATAGCTGTCGATCAGCACCGGCGAGTCGCCCGAGACGACAACGGCTTCGGTGATGTAGCGCTGAAGCTGTGCGTCATCCCTGACGATTTCCATGGCGCGGCCACCCAGCACATAGGACGGCCGGATGACGACAGGAAAGCCGATCTTCTTGGCGATCTTCTTGGCCTCAGGCCCGGAGCGCGCGATGCCGTTCTCCGGCTGGCGCAGCTTCAGCTTCTTGATCAGCTTGGCGAAACGGTCGCGGTCTTCCGCGAGGTCGATGGCGTCCGGCGTCGTGCCGAGGATGGGCACTCCAGCCTCTTCAAGCGCGCCCGCGAGCTTCAATGGCGTCTGCCCGCCGAACTGCACGATCACGCCATGCAGCGTACCGCGCTTCTGTTCGGCATGGATGATTTCGAGGGTATCCTCAGCCGTCAGCGGCTCGAAGTACAGGCGGTCCGACGTGTCATAGTCGGTGGACACGGTTTCCGGATTGCAGTTCACCATGATCGATTCGTAGCCCGCGTCATGCAGCGCGAAGCAGGCATGGCAGCAGCAATAGTCGAACTCGATGCCCTGGCCGATGCGGTTCGGTCCGCCACCGAGGATCATCACTTTCTTCTTGTCCGAGACCTTGGCCTCGTTGCCGTCATCACCGGCAAGACCCGTCTCATAGGTCGAGTACATGTAGGCCGTGGGCGATGCGAATTCGGCGGCGCAGGTATCGATGCGTTTGAACACCGGGCGCACGCCGAGCTTGCGCCGGTGCGCCGCAACCTTCGCTTCCGTGAGCCTCACAAGCTGTGCCAGCCGCTTGTCCGAGAAGCCCATCGCCTTGAGTTTGCGCAGGTTCTCAGGATCGCGCGGCAAGCCCTTGTTCCTGATGGTTTCTTCCATGCGCACGATCTCTTCGATCTGGCGCAGGAACCACGGCTCGTAGTGGCACGATGCATTGATCTGTTCGACTGTTGCACCGTGGCGCAGGGCCTGTGCGATTTTCAACAGACGGTCCGGCGTGGGCTGGCCCAGCGTCGCACGGATCGCCGCCATGTCATCGCCTTCGCCGAGGCCGGGGATCACCACTTCATCGAGGCCGGAGAGTCCTGTCTCCAGACCACGCAACGCCTTCTGGAAACTTTCCTGGAAGGTCCGGCCAATGGCCATGACTTCGCCGACAGACTTCATCGCGGTCGTCAGCAGTGGCTGCGCGCCGGGGAACTTCTCGAAGGCGAAGCGCGGAATTTTGGTAACCACGTAGTCGATGGTCGGCTCGAAACTCGCGGGTGTCGCACCACCGGTGATGTCGTTCGCCAGTTCATCAAGTGTGTAGCCGATGGCAAGTTTCGCCGCGACCTTGGCGATGGGGAAGCCCGTGGCCTTGGAGGCCAGCGCCGAGGAGCGCGACACGCGCGGATTCATTTCGATGACGACGAGGCGGCCGTCGGCGGGATTGACCGCGAACTGAACGTTGGAGCCACCCGTCTCAATGCCGATCTCGCGCAGCACCGCGATCGAGGCGTTGCGCATGATCTGGTATTCCTTG
>ERZ1645187.1193-NODE-1193-length-24355-cov-123.911235_pt1 | contig 24355 bp, 21 predicted proteins | sample MGYA00575352_ERZ1645187 | MGnify/ENA primary metagenome ERZ1645187 (study PRJEB40837, sample SAMN11349314) | freshwater sediment metagenome | isolation source: river sediment | host: Sediment | place: India: Wazaribad , New Delhi | collected 2017-02-21 ...
CAGCTGATCCGCACCCACATGAACACCCTGGCGATCGTCGCCGGTCTCGCCATCGTCGTCATGGGCCTGCACTTCCTCGGCGCCTTCCGCATTCCGCTGCTCTACCGCGAGGCCCGTGTGCAGGTGGAACGCAAGCCGGCAGGCGCGATCGGCGCCTATGTGGTCGGCGTCGCCTTCGGTTTCGGCTGGACGCCGTGCATCGGTCCGGTGCTCGCCGCGATCCTCGGCGTCGCCGCCAGTCGCGACACGGTGGGGCAGGGGGCGATCCTGCTGGCGATCTACGCCGCCGGCCTCGGCGTGCCCTTCCTGATCGCCGCCGCCTTCTCCGAACCGTTCATGCGCCTGATGCGTCGCTTCCGCACCCACATGGGCACCGTGGAGAAGATCACCGGCGTCCTGCTCGTCGCCACCGGCATCGCCTTCCTCACCGGCGGCATCGAACGCCTGTCGTTCTGGCTGATCGAGACCTTCCCGGCGCTCTCCACCATCGGCTGAGCCGGCCGCCGCCGGGCTAGGCGCTGCTCCGCGGAGGCCCCGGTCGACCGGCGCCTTCGACGGGGCGCCCGCCCGGAGCAGGGCCGACGCTTTCCGTCCGCGGCGTCTCAGCGCAGGCCGCCGAGCGCTTGGCCCGAGTGGGTGGTCACCGTACAGGTGGCGCCGACCGCCCGCAGCCTCAGGCACACCCGCGCCGCCTCGGTCTGGTCGGCGAAGGGGCCGGCGAGCAGGCGCGCCTCCATCCCCGATTCGGTCTCTCGGAGGCGGGCGAGCGGCTCCAGCCCCTTGGCGAGATCGCCGTGGCGGACCGTCATGTCGGACCATGCCCGCCGCAGCGAGGCGAGGGTGCGGAAGCCGCCGAGGTCGACCGCCACGCCGCCCTGACCGGTCTTCGCAGCGGGTGTCGAGCCGGCTTGCGGATCGGACGCGGCGGCCGGCTGCACCGCCGGCGTGGCCGGCTGAGGCGGCGCCGGTGCGATCGCCACGGTCTTCGTCGTCGTCGCAGAGGCCGGGGCCGCTTCTTCGACCGGGGGGGAGGGCGGCGAAGCGGGCGCGGTCGCCACGACGGCCGGTGCCGCCACCGGGGCCTTGGCCCCCTTCGGCGCCGCATCGGACTTCACGACCGCGTCGGTCTTGACCACCTTCGCGTCGGGAACGTCGATTCGTTCGACGGCTGAGGAATGTTTCGGTACGGCTCCGGTGATGGTCGGTCCATCGACGTCGAACCCGGTCGTCGGCGGCGCCGGAGACGCCTCGACGGGCGGCCGCGGTTGCGGCAGCGGCAGCCGTTCGGCGTAGGGCACCGGCCGGTCGGCGGCGGCGACCGCATCCTGATTCTTGGCCGTCTCACCGACGATCGCCGGCAGCGGTGTCGCGACGGGTGACGGCGGGGCCGCGGGTGCGGCCGCGCCGGTCGCCGCCATCGGGACGTCGCGGGCCGCGAGGCTGCTCACCCGTTCCTCGATGCGGTCGATCCGCCGCGACACGCCGTCGCCGGACATGCCGATCTGGACGATGCGGCGCTGGATGTCGCGCAGTTCGGAGCGCAGTTGATCGATATCGCGCGTGGTGACCAGCGTCTCGTTGCCGGCGAGCGGCATCGGCTGCACCCGCCCGGCGCCCACCACCCGCGACGGCTGGACCATCGTCTGGCCGCGGTCCGAGGAGGCGATCGAGCCGGTGATCTCGGTGGGATCGGGAGATTGTCCGTCGCCGCGCGCCGTCTCGGTCGGAGCCGACCGGGGCGGGGCGTATTGCCAGGAGGCGAAGGCGAGCACGACGGCGACGACCGCGGCGAATCCCCAGCCGACGAGCGCCAGCCCGCCGCCGTTCCCCTCCGCCTCGATCAGGTCGCCGATCGCCACGTCTCGTCTCACCACGCCCGGTTCCTCGTCCGGCTGCCGTCGAATCGCCACGACAGGATAGCATCTCCGCGCCCGACCGCTCCCGTTCCACGTCTCCTCTCGGAGCGTGTGATGCCGAAACCGAAAAGAAACGCGCCTCGGCTAAGAAGATCCGGGGTAGTGAGACGGAGAGATTTCCACATGACCGACAGGTCGTCGCTCGGCATCGTCCTCGCCGCGGGCGAGGGGACGCGCATGAAGTCCCGAATGCCGAAGGTGCTGCACGAGGTCGGCGGTCGGCCGATGGTGGTCCACGCCATGAAGACGGCCCAGGCCGCGGGCATCGCGCGGCTCGCCCTGGTGGTCGGCCCGGCGATGGAGGCCGTCGAGAAGGTCGTCCGGACCGCCGGCGCCGACGAGATCGTCCACCAGACCGAACGTCTCGGCACCGCCCATGCGGTGCTGCGCGCCCGCAGCGCCATCGCGGAAGGCGCCGACGACGTCGTGGTGCTCTACGGGGACACGCCGCTGGTGCGGCCGGAGACGGTGGCCCGCGTGCGGGACAAGTTGGCGCAGGGCGCCGATCTGGTCGTCCTCGGCTTCCGTGCCAAGGTCCCGACCGGCTACGGCCGTCTGATCGAGGACGGCGGCCGTCTCGTCGCCATCCGCGAAGAGAAGGACGCCACCGACGCCGAACGCGCCGTGACCTTCTGCAATTCCGGCATCATGGCCTTCCGCGGCGGCGTCGTGTTGTCGCTGCTCGACGCCATCGGCAACGTCAACGCCAAGGGCGAGTACTACCTCACCGACGCCGTCGAGATCGCCCACCGTCGCGGCCTGACCGTGGTGGCGGTCGAAGGCGAGGAGGAGGAGTTCCTCGGCGCCAACGACCGCGCCCAGCTCGCCGCCTGCGAGGCGATCTTCCAGAAGCGTCGGCGCGCCGAAGCCCTGGCGAAGGGGGTGACGCTGATCGCCCCCGAGACCGTGGTCTTCTCCGCCGACACCGAGATCGCCGCCGACGTGGTGATCGAGCCCAACGTCGTCTTCGCCCCCGGCGTCACCGTCGAGACCGGCGCCCGCATCCGCGCCTTCTCCCACCTCGAGGGCACGCGCATCGGCGAGGGCGCCACCGTCGGCCCCTATGCCCGCCTGCGCCCCGGCGCCGACATCGGCCGCAACGCCCACATCGGCAACTTCGTCGAGGTCAAGAACGGCCGCATCGAGGAGGGCGCCAAGGTCAATCATCTGACCTACATCGGCGACGCCCGCGTCGGAGCCAAGGCCAACATCGGCGCCGGCACCATCACCTGTAACTACGACGGCTTCGGAAAGTACCTCACCGACATCGGCGCGGGCGCCTTCGTCGGCTCGAACTCGTCGCTGGTCGCCCCGGTGAAGATCGGTGACGGCGCCTATGTCGGCTCGGGGTCGGTGGTCACACAGGACGTTCCGGCCGACGCGCTCGCGGTCGCTCGCGGGCGTCTGATCCTTCGGGAAGGCTGGGCCGCGTCGTTCCGGCGCCGAATGGCCGCCGCCAAGGCGAAGGGCTGACGTGCCGACGGCGCCCGGCCGGCACGTCACAATGCGAAACACGAAGTGATTTCGGTTCGTGCGATCGCACCCGTTAGAAGATCGCATCGGACCGAACTGAAGAAGGTAGGCCCTCCATGTGTGGAATCATCGGCATCGTCGGGCTCGAACCGGTCGCCGGCCATCTGGTCGAGTCGCTGAAGCGCCTCGAGTACCGCGGCTACGACTCGGCCGGCGTGGCGACACTGGAGCCCGGCGGGCAACTCACCCGCCGCCGCGCCGAGGGTAAGCTGCGCAACCTCGAGGCCCGCCTCGCCAAGGAGCCGCTGGTCGGCCTCGTCGGCATCGGCCACACCCGGTGGGCCACCCACGGCGCACCGACCGAAGCCAACGCCCATCCCCATGCCACCGCCCGCGTCGCCGTCGTCCACAACGGCATCATCGAGAACTTCCGCGAACTCAAGGACGAACTGATCGCCGCCGGTCAGGTCTTCGCCTCGGAGACCGACACCGAAGTCGTCGCCCAGCTCGTCGACCATCATCTCGCCGCCGGCCTCTCGCCCGAGGATGCCGTCGCCCGGTCACTGAAGCGGCTGAAGGGTGCCTTCGCGCTCGCCTTCCTCTTCCCCGCCGACGACGATCTCGTCATCGGCGCCCGTCGCGGCAGCCCGCTGGCGGTCGGATGGGGCGACGGCGAGATGTATCTCGGCTCCGACGCCCTGGCGCTCGCCCCCTTCACCGATCGCATCACCTATCTCGAAGAAGGCGATTGGGTGGTGATCCGCCGCGCCGGCGCGGTGATCCACGACGAGACCGACGCCGTGGTCAATCGGCCGATCGCCGTCGTCTCGGCCTCCGCCTTCCAGGTCGATCGCGGCAACTATCGCCACTTCATGGCGAAGGAGATCCACGAGCAGCCCGAAGTCATCGGCCACACGCTCGCCCATTACCTCGATCTCGCCGGCGAGAAGATCCGTCTGCCGGTCACGCCCCCCTTCGATTGGGCGAAACTCGACCGGCTGACCATCGTCGCCTGCGGCACCGCCTATTACGCCGGCCTGACCGCCAAGTATTGGTTCGAGCGCTTTGCCCGCCTGCCGGTCGAGATCGACGTCGCCTCCGAGTTCCGCTACCGCGAGCCGCCGCTGGTGAAGAACGGGCTGGCGATCTTCGTCTCGCAGTCCGGCGAGACGGCCGACACGCTCGCCTCGCTGCGCTACTGCAAGGAGCACGGCCTCCACACCGCCGCGGTCGTCAACGTGCCGACCTCCACCATCGCCCGCGAGGCCTCGGTGGTGTTCCCGACGCTCGCCGGCCCCGAGATCGGCGTCGCCTCGACCAAGGCCTTCACCTGCCAGTTGGCGGTGCTCGCCTCGCTCGCCGTCGCCGCCGGCCGGGCCCGCGGTCACCTCTCCGAGACCGACGAGCACACCCTGGTGCGGGCGCTCGGCGATCTGCCGGGTCTGGTGTCGCGCGCGCTGCGGCTCGAGCCGACCGTCGAGCGTCTCGCTCGGCAGATCGCCAAGGCCGAGGACGTCATCTACCTCGGCCGCGGTTCGAGCTTCCCCGTCGCCCTCGAGGGCGCGCTGAAGCTCAAGGAGATCTCCTACATCCACGCCGAGGGCTACGCGGCGGGCGAGCTGAAGCACGGCCCCATCGCCCTCATCGACGAGACCATGCCGGTCGTCGTCATCGCCCCCCACGACCGCATCTTCGAGAAGACCGTCTCGAACATGCAGGAGGTGGCGGCCCGCGGCGGCAAGATCATCCTGATCACCGACGAGAAGGGTGCGGCCGAGGCGGCGGTCCCCACTCTGGAGACCATCGTCCTGCCCGACATGCCGGCGACGGTGACGCCGCTCGTCTATGCGATCCCGATCCAGATGCTCGCCTATCACACCGCGGTGTTCATGGGCACCGACGTCGATCAGCCGCGCAATCTGGCGAAATCGGTCACGGTGGAGTGACCCGGGGTCCGGACGATCGGTCCGGACCGCGATCGACACCGGCGGGAGTTCGCGCGACGTCGCGAGGTCCCGCCGCCGAAGACCGGACGGCCCGGAGCGCGCAGGCGGTCCGGGCCGTCGACCTCTCGGAGCGGTGGGGAAGGGGCGTCAGCCGGCCGCGGCCTCGGCGTCCGCCTTGGCGTCGCGCTTGCCGCGCCCATGGCAGGCGATCCAGCGCTTCAGTTTGGCGGCGGCGAGATTGCGGGCGAGCAGCAGATGCAGCATCGCCGAGCCGTGCGGCCCGAAGTTCTCCGCCACCAGCCACAGCGGCTCGGGCGTCACGCCGAAGGCGAACTTGTAGGGCTCCGAGCCGATGGTGAAGTCGAACTCGTCGAGCCCTTGGTCGATCGCCCAGGCGATGGCGTCCTCGACCACCAACTGTCCCGGCGACCAGTTCTTGAAGGCCTCGTCGTGGCCGATGGCGAGCAGGCGGAAGGCCTTCGGCTCGATCACGCCGAAACCGGCGCTGATCGGCCGCCCGTCGAGCGACAGCCACACCACCCGCGCCGGATCCCCGGCCGCGATCAGCCGGCGATAGAAATCGGTGGTGATCGGCTGATCGGCGTAGCGCTCGCCGCGCCAGGCCATCACCTGCTCGAGGAGGCCGCTCGCCTCCGGTCCGGTGGCGACGTGGAATTCGAGCCGGCCCTTGCGGCCGAGTTTGCGTCGCTTGCGGGTGAGCGAGCGGACGTTGGTCTGGCAGAAGCGGCTGTCGCGCAGCGTCGCATAGTCGGCGTCGAGCCGCAGCGGATGGCGCATGACGTGCGAACGGCGCACCCCGCCGAGACCGGCGAGCGGTTCGAACCGTCCGCCGATGTCGCCGGCGACCTTGTCGATGTAGAGGAACGAGGCCTCGCTCGGCAGCGCCGCCGTCATCCGCCGCCACAGCGTCCGCATCTCGTTGGGAGAGGGACGGAAATCGGGTGCGGTCAGCGTACCGTTGTAGTCGGAGACGCCGAAGTCGAGCGGCACCCAGCAGTGGGCGGGTCCATAGGTGTCGCGGGTCAGCGGCAGGACCATCAGCGCGCGGCCGGTCTCGGCGCACTCGACCACCAGGGTGACGATCCGGCGCTCCGTCCGTCCGTCCGTGGCGAGCCAGGAGCGCACCCAGGCCGGATGCTGGAACGCGGTGCCGCGCATGTCCGCCGGCAACGTTTCGAGCAGCGCCACCAAGGCGGCGGCGCCGTTCTCCACCCTGACGCGGGTTTCCGACGCGTTCATCCGTGTCCCCCGATCCGCCGCGGAGCCCGTCACTCCCATCCGGCACGTCGCCCGCGATGCGGGCGGACGCTCGCGACTGTATCCACCAGGACTGAACAGGCGGTTACGACCACCGGATGTGAACGCGAGAAACGTGATCGCACAACCGAGGCGGATCGGCGGGCCGTGCCGACGCGTGGCGATACATCGCCGGTCACGCATTTGTCGCAATGCGAAAACGAGATAGACTTCGTGATGGTGCGATGCCGGAGAAAGGCCAGATGGACGAGAAGACCGACATCCCGTCGCTTCAAGCCACCTGGGCGGCGCGGCTGAGGAATCACTTCGTCACCGGTCTGGTGGTGGTCGGTCCGCTCGCCATCACCGTCTACATCGCCCGCGGCTTCCTCGACTGGGTCGACGCCACGGTGAAGCCGCTGATTCCGGCCGCCTGGAACCCCGACAGCTATCTGCCCTTCGCCGTTCCCGGCTTCGGCCTCTTGGTGGCGCTGATCGGGCTCACGGTGCTCGGTGCCGCCACCGCCAGTCTGGTGGGGCGGACGCTGCTCTCCTACGGCGAGGACCTCGTCGGCCATCTGCCTTTCGTCCGCCCGGTCTACAAGACGTTGAAGCAGGTCTTCGAGACCTTCGTCTCGTCGCGCGACCAGTCCTTCCGCGAGGTCGGGCTGATCGAATGGCCGCGCCCCGGCGTCTGGTCGCTGGTCTTCGTCTCCGGCCCGGTGCGCGCCGAGGTCGCGGCGCGTCTGTCGCAGACCCGACCGGAGATCGGCGTCGACGACTGGCTCACCGTCTTCATCCCGACCTCGCCCAACCCGACCGGCGGTTACGTCATGTTCCTGCCGGCGGTCGACGTCCGCATCCTCGACATGAGCCCGGAAGACGCCGCAAAGTTCATCATTTCCGGCGGCATCGTCACGCCCGACTGGCTGCCGGTCACGGCGCAGGCGGCGACGGCGGAGGAGGGGACGGCGGCGGCGGAACCGCCCGTTCCTGCATGATCTCGATCTGCATCTGTTGGATTTCGGCCAGCCGCCGCCACTGATGCGTCAGCAGGTGGTCGAGCTTCTCGTGCAGATACCGGATCTCAAGTTCCGCCTTGAGATTGACCCGGTAGTCGCTCTCGGAGCGCAGCCGGTCCTTCGTCTCTTGGCGCTTCTGGCTCATCATGATGATCGGCGCCTGGATGGCGGCGAGACACGACAGCACCAGATTGAGCAGGATGAACGGATAGGGGTCGAAGGCCCCCGCCGCCATAGCCACGTTGACCGCCATCCACCCGACCAACACCGTCGCGAAGACGATGATGAAGGTCCAACTGCCGCCGAACGAGGCGAGCCCGTCGGAGAGCCGCTCGCCGAGCGTCCGCGCCTCGGCATAATCGGCCGCGACATTGGTGGAGATCGTGTCGGCCGCGGCGATCGAACGGGCGACTTCGCTGTCGAGCGCGCTCAGTTCGCCGCGTTCCTCGGCCAGGAGGTCGCGCAGATGGCGTTCGCGCAGCCGCGCCACCTCGCGTCGATCGATGGTCGCATCGAGCCCGATCTCGGGGCGTTCCCGCGCCAAGAGCTCGACGAGCCCGCTCGACAGCGCATGCACCGGCACCAGATCGCGCCACGGCAGTTCCCGGCCGGTGAGCGCACACACGCCGTGGGTGGCATGGGTGGGGTGGTGCCGGTTCGACATGTCCAACTCCTCGGGCTCAGCCCGCCTTGATCAGTCTCACGCCCTGGTCCTGGTCGAAGAGATGCAGCAGGACGCGCAGCGCCCGCCCCCGTTCGCTCGAAAGCTCCGGATCGCGGGCGAGAATCAGCCGGGCGTCGTCGCGGGCCGTCTCCAGGAGATCGGCATGGAGATCGAGGCGGGCGAGGCGGAAGCCGGGCAGGCCCGACTGCTTGGTGCCCAGCACCTCGCCGCCGCCCCGCAGCTTCAGATCCTCCTCGGCGATGAGGAAGCCGTCTTCGGTCGACCGCATGATCTCCAGCCGGGCCCGAGCCGTCTCGCCGAGCGGCGCCTTGTAGACCAGCAGGCAGGAGGAGGCCTCCGAGCCGCGCCCGACCCGGCCGCGCAGCTGGTGGAGCTGAGCGAGGCCGAAACGCTCGGCGTGTTCGATCACCATGATCGTGGCGTCGGGCACGTCGACGCCGACCTCGATGACGGTGGTGGCGACGAGGAGCCGCGTCTCGCCCTCCTGGAAGGCACGCATCGCCGCATCCTTCTCCTCGGCCTTCATCCGCCCGTGGACGAGCCCGACGATCGGCCCCAGCGCCTGCGTCAGCTCCTCGTGGCGGGCCACCGCCGCGGCGAGATCGGAGGTCTCGCTCTCCTCGACCAGCGGCGACACCCAATAGACCTTCTGCCCGTTGGCGATCGCCCGGCCGAGCCCCTCGACGATCTCGCCCATCCGGTCGGCCGAGGCGATGCGGGTGGCGATCGGCTGGCGACCGGCCGGCTTCTCGGTCAGCCGCGACACGTCGAGATCGCCGAAGAAGCTCATCATCAGGGTGCGCGGGATCGGCGTCGCGGTCATCACCAGGAGGTCGGTGGCACTGCCCTTCGAGGTCAGCGCCAGCCGCTGGTGGACGCCGAAGCGGTGCTGTTCGTCGACCACCGCCAGTGCCAGATCGGCGAATTCCACCGGCCCTTGGAAGAGCGCATGGGTGCCGACGAGGAGGCGGATCCGCCTCGACGCCAGCCCCTCGAGGATGCGTTCGCGAGCCGCCCCCTTCTCGCGGCCGGTGAGCACGGCCCATTCGATGCCGGCGGCCTCGGCGAGGGGGGCGAGCGAGCGGGCATGCTGGCGGGCGAGGAGATCGGTCGGCGCCATGATCGCCGCCTGCCCGCCGGCCTCGATCGCCATGGCCGAGGCGAGGACGGCGACCAGCGTCTTGCCGGCGCCGACGTCGCCCTGGAGCAGGCGCAACATCCGCTCCGGCCGCGCCAGATCGGCGCGAATGTCCTCGACCGCCCGCTCCTGCGAGCCGGTCGGCGCATAGGGCAGGGCATCGAGGATGCGGCCGGTGAGCTCGCCGGTGGCGATCCGCGGCGGTTTCGCCGACCGCTTGGCCGAGGCGCGGACCAGGGCGAGGGTCAATTGCTGGGCGAGGAACTCGTCGTAGGCGAGGCGGGCGAGCGGGAGCGCGTCGCTCGCTTCACCGGGCGCGGCCTCGGGGTGATGCGCCGCGGCGAGCGCCGCGCCGAAGTCCGGCCAGCGTTGCCGGGCGATCCACTCCGGGTCCTGCCACTCGGGAAGCCGGGGCAGGCGTTCGAGCGCGCCGCTCACCGCCTTGGCGATGCCGCGCGAGGTCAGGCCCTCGGTCTGCGGATAGACCGGCTCGATCAGCGGCAGCGTGGCAAAGTCGGCCTCGCTCACCACGTGGTCGGGGTGGACCATCTGCGGTGCGCCGTTGAACCACTCGACCCGCCCCGACACCCAGCGCACCTCGCCCTCGGGCAGGAGTTTGGTCAGCCAGTCCGCCCGGGCCGAGAAGAAGACCAGCGCGATCTCGCCGGTCTCGTCCCATCCGTAGACGCGATAGGGCGCGCGACTGCCGCGCGGCGGCGCCCGATGGCGGTCGATGGTGAGCCTGAGCGTGACGATCGCCCCTTCCGGCGCCCGGGCGACGCCCGGCCGCAGCCGCCGGTCGATGATTCCGGTGGGCAGATGGAACAGGAGATCGACGATCCGCGCCCCCTGGCCCGCCTCGACCCCGACCCCGTCGAGCAGCCGATCGTAGAGCAACGCCGTCTTCGGCCCGACCCCGGGCAGGCCGCGCAGCGAAGCGAAGAGGGGCGTGAGGATGTCGGGTCGCATGGCGCGGCTCGCGGCGAAACGGGTTCTCGAACCGTTCTAGCAGGCCCGGCCGGAGACGGGGAGGGGGCGGCCGAGACGTGAAAAGGGCGGCCGCGTCGCCGCGACCGCCCGTCGACGAATGCTGCGAGCGATCACTTCTTCAACGTGAACGCGCCGTAGCCGACCGCGTTGTAGGTATCGTAGTCCGAAGCGGTGACCGTCAACTGGACCTCGCCGGGGTCGGAATTGCCGCGGCGAACGTCGAGAGCGACGCGGCGCGTCTCGCCGACCGCCATGTCGAATTCGATTCGGGACGTGTTCGACGGACCGACGCAGGCATTGGACGCGTTGACGACACACATGCTCATCACCACCGCCTTGTCCTGGTAGGTGTCGTCGTCGGCGCTGATTTGGAAGTAACCCGAATAGGCGCCGGTGTTCTTCAGGTCGACGTAGACGCGCTTGGAGCCGAAGTCGGCGAGTTTGATCTCGCCGAAGACGTTGTCGGTGACCGGCCGCACCTGGACGCTGGGATGGATACCGTAGAAGGCATCGGGTTGCAGGTATGAGCTCTCACGATTGACCCAAGAACCGTAGTTGTTGGCGCATTGCAGGGTCAGATAACGATAGGACGATTCGTTGGAGACGCGGCCGGAAACCACGAATTTCCGCGTTGCCCCGGGCAGGATCGGGAAGATCGGATTGAGGCTGCCCATGGTGCCGTTCGCCAGAACCTCGCGTGCCTGGATGGCGACCATGGCGTTGTAATAGGAATAGCTCACATCGAAGCGGCAACCGAGGGCCGTCGTCTTGCCGGTGTTGCGAACGTTGACCACCGACTGAGCCCGACCGGCGATCGGCGTACCGGGCATCGGATCCTGGAATCGGGCTTCGAGGTCCGGCTTGTTGGTGTATTCCGTCGTGACGACACGAAGCGGCACGGAATTGATGCCGAGGACCGAACTGTTGGAGGTCGCCTTCGAGATCAGGTCCAACGAGCCGGTGTGTACGCTTCCTTCCGCGAAGTTGTTGTAGAGGTCGGAAAACGAGAAGACGGCGACCTGATTGACCTTCAGCGTCGTGGTCGTCGTGTCCACCGAAATCATGTTGTTCATGTTCGAGAGGCCATAGGTGACCGTGATCGGACCGGTATGACCGTTGGCCACGAACACGCGACGGCGTTCGTCGAAATCACGCTCCTGGAAGATCAGGAGTTGGTTGGCGAAGGCCGCGAGCTTGCCCTTGGTACCGACGGGCTGAACGCCGAGGAGGAACGTCGTGACGTTTCCAGACGCCATCGGCGCACGATCGATCTGGATGTAATAAGTCGTGTCCTTGACCGCGTCGAAACCGACGGCACCGCTGTAATCGGTGTCCGTTCCGGCGACCTGCGTCGAACCGAGTCTCTTCAGGTCGGCATAGCTCGTTCCACCGTAGACGGCCACCTGGAAGGGCGCCGCGTAGTAGCGTGCCGTGAGGAAGGCGACGGCGCGGCCGGTTACGGTGGCCTTGTACTTGTACCAGACCGTCCGGCCGATCGAGGCCGTGCTGATCTTCGGTTCCTTCAATTCCCGCGTCGTGTAGCTGAGATCGCCGGGAACGAGCTGCAGGTCGGCAATCAACGTCTCGGCCTTGGCGAAATCGTCGTTGGCCGGCCCGAAGTTCTGCATCTGAGGGGCTTCGGTCGCGCGCGCCTCGGTCGGCAGCATTCCGAGCGGGGCGAACGCCAGGAAGGCGAGACAGGGAATGAGTATGGCGAATCTCTTACGAAACATGGTGGCTCCTCCGCGTGCAACACCGATTGCAGTGACAATCTATGCGAGAAGGCGCGTTGCGGAAGTACCGAGTTGCATTCGGACCGGTTGAAATCGAAGATCGCAACCGTCGACACTTTGTTGATCGCGTGGTGTTGCGGCGGGATCACAGGTACGGATCCCGTTGCCGACATCGAAGTCACTCGCAGGTCGGCCCCGGCGAAGGCGCCGAAGCGAGGAGCCCGGTGATGCGGGGTCTCTCGGGGGACGCGTTGCCGGAGAGGCCATGCGGCACGACGGCGTGATGTCGGTCGCGATCCGTGGAGGACTCGCCGGCCGCAAAGGCGCCGGATGGAGCCTGACCTGCGTCCCCATTGTGCAACTGCGAGATGGACTGATCATAAAAACGGCGTGACATTTTGGTGGGCACACCGCAGCATCGGTACACCCCCGGACAGATCTTCCGGCATGTCCAATGCCGGAGAGAGGGAGATCTGGAAGGAGAACGCCGATGGGTATTCCGACCGCCGCCGTATTCGGCGCGGACGCGGGTGGCCGCGTACGCGAGACGCATCAGACATCCGTGGTTCCCGAACCCCGCGCCAAGGCGAATGCCGAGATGGCGCTCTTCGGAATCTACGAAATCTCGAAGATCCTGACGACGCCCGCGCGTCTCGAGATCGCCTTGTCCAACGTCGTCAACGTGTTGACGTCGTTCCTGCAGATGCGCCGCGGCATGATCGTCGTGCTCGACGATCCCGGCGAGATCGAGATCGTCGCCGCCGCCGGCTGGACCCGCCAAGGCGACGTCCGTGCCATCGACAGCCTGCCGCGCGCGGTGATCGACCGCATCGTCGCCACGTCGACGCCGCTCGTCGTCCACGACGTCGCCCGCGAGCCGTTGTTCGCCGGTGCCAAGGGGCTGATGGCCGGCGAGAGCGATGCCCGCGTCTCCTTCCTCGGCGTGCCGATCAAGGCCGACGCCAAGGTGGTCGGTACGCTGTCGATCGACCGGGTATGGGACGGCCAGACCCGCTTCCGCATCGACGACGACCTGCGTTTCCTGTCGATGGTCGCCAATCTCGCCGGTCAGGCGGTGCGGCTCCACCGCATCCTCGCCGCCGACCGCCAGCGGCTGCTCGACGAGCGCGGGGCGCTGGAGAAGGCGCTCGGCGACGAACTGGCGGAGAAGTCGAAGCTGCCGCCGCCCAAGGTCGAGGGCATCGTCGGCGAGAGCGAACCGGTGAAGCGGGTGCTCGCCACCATCGCCATCGTCGCCAAGTCGAACTCCACCGTGCTGCTGCGCGGCGAGAGCGGCACCGGCAAGGAGCTCTTCGCCCGGGCGATCCACGATCTCTCCCCGCGCAAGCACAAGCCCTTCGTCAAGCTCAACTGCGCCGCGCTGCCCGAGAGCGTGCTGGAGAGCGAGCTCTTCGGCCACGAGAAGGGCTCCTTCACCGGCGCCGTGGCCACCCGCGCCGGCCGCTTCGAGATGGCCCACGGCGGCACTCTGCTGCTCGACGAGATCGGCGAGATCTCGCCCGCCTTCCAGGCCAAGCTGCTGCGCGTCCTCCAGGAGGGCGAGTTCGAGCGGGTCGGCGGCAACAAGACGCTGAAGGTCGACGTCCGCCTCGTCTGCGCCACCAACAAGAACCTCGAGGAGGCGGTCGCCAAGGGCGAATTCCGCGCCGATCTCTACTATCGCATCAACGTGGTGCCGGTGTTCCTGCCGCCCTTGCGCGACCGACCGGGCGACATCCCGCATCTCGCCCGCGCCTTCGTCGAGCGTTTCAACGCCGAGAACGGCCGCCATCTGACGCTCGCCGCCTCCGGCATGGAGATGCTGAAGCGGTGCTATTTCCCCGGCAACGTCCGCGAGCTCGAGAACTGCGTCCGCCGCACCGCGACGCTCGCCCATGGCGAAAGCATCGTCGCCGCCGACTTCGCCTGCCACACCGGCAACTGCCTGTCGGCGCTCTTGTGGAAGAGCGCCCCGAAGCCGCCCACGGCGCCCGATCCGATCGACATGCTCGCCTCCGGTGTCGTCGCCGTGGCGCCGACCCCGACCTGGAGCGCTCCGCCGGCGGTCGCCCCATCCGACGTCCCGGCCGGCGTGGCCTCGGAGATCCCGCCCGGTCTGTGCGAGCACGCCACCGACCCCGCCTGTCCGGCGCTCGGCGGCCGCCAATCGGAGCGTGAACGGCTGATCGACGCCATGGAGCGCTCCGGCTGGGTCCAGGCCAAGGCGGCGCGCATCCTCGGGCTGACCCCCCGACAGATCGGCTACGCCCTGAAGAAGCACGACATCGAACTGAAGAGGTTCTGACCGCCGAAGTTCCTCCCGGCGACGAAGAAGGGGCGGCCCGGAGCGATCCGGGCCGCTTCTTTCACGCGGACGCATCATACGAGCGCACGAAGTTTCGACCTTTTCGAAACGTCGTGTGCGAAGGCAAGCCCGAACGGGCGTCGGCCGGTCAGGCCGTGACACGGATGAAAGTCGGACGAGTCCGACTTTCATCCGCCCGGTATCATCCGAGCAGACATTCCACTCCTACGACGGAAGATTGCGACGACCGGAGTTGCCCGACAGAGACGAAGAGTGAGCACCTTTTTCGGTCGGTGCGGCCGGAGCTGCTTCGAATGAACTACCGAGAACGAAGTCGATGGCCATTGACCGGTCGATCCACGTCGGCTCTATTTCGCCATCTGGGATTCTACGGAGGGCACCATGGTGGGTACCGGGATCGCGAAGTCGGGAATCGTCTCGGGGCTGACCATGTTGGTCGTTGCCGCCGCCTCACCGGCCGAGGCTGCCGCGACCCTCTACGAGAAGGTCGGCAACTGGACGGTCTCGGCCTTCTCCACCGGCACCGGTTTCGCCTTCTGCACTGCGTCGCTCGGCAACGGACGGGCCGATCTCCAGATCGCGACCGACGGCAAGATGTGGCAGGTCGGCGTTCCGTTCCGCGGCAAGGGCCGGAAGATCGAGGCCTACTACGGCTTCGGTATAGCCGGCGAGGTCGGCAACTTTTCCGCCGCCGGCGACGGTGTCGCGGTCATGCGCATCTCGTCGGATCAGGTGAAGGCCTTCGGCGATGCCCCGTCCTTCGACGTCTCGATCGGCGGCGCCGATTTCAGCTGGAAGCTGGCCGGCGGCGGTGCGGCGATCACCAAGACCCGCGACTGCGTGCGCGATCGCGGCGTGAAGCCGCTCGGCGCCGCGCCGGTGGCTGCCGCCGGCACCATTCCGCCGCTCACCGGCAAGAACTGTCCCGCGCCGGGCAAGTACCGCTCGCAGAACAGCACCCGCAAGGTCGCGGTGACCTTCTTCAACGGCGGCAGCACCCCCGTGACTTTCTACTGGATCGGCTACGACGGCCAGTGGAAGAAGTACCACACCCTCAAGCCCAACTCCCACGTCGTCCAGCAGACCTTCGGGACCCATCCCTGGGTGGCGACCGACCCCAAGGGCAATTGTCACCCCGAGGTGTTCATGCCCCAGCCGGGCGGCGGCGACGAGGCGAACAATTTCCAGGTCTGGTTCTGAGGAACCCGCCCGACGCTCGCGTCGACCCCACCGAGATCCGCCGTCGGTCGTTCGCCGTCCTGCATGGCACGCCGACGGCGGCGACCGTCTTCGGCCCCATGGTCGGCCGCGGCGCATGTCGGACACCCGACACGATTGTCGACAACGACCGTGTCGGCATCCGGCCACGAAGTTGGAAAGCAAAGCCGTTTCAATGAGCTGACGGGCTGGCACGGCCTTTGCGATTTCTCCCTCGAACCATACCGAGGGGAGTGGTCGCATGAATCAGCCGATGATCTCGCTCGACAGCCTGCTCCAGCCGATCGACGTGCAGGCGCTCGAGAAGACCGCCTCGTCGGGCGGCTGCTCGTCGTCGTCCTGCGGCTCGTCCGCCAAGCCCGACGACATGGACGCCGCCACCTGGGAGAAGATCAAGGATCATCCCTGCTACTCCGAAGAGGCGCATCACTATTTCGCCCGGATGCACGTCGCCGTCGCGCCGGCCTGCAACATCCAGTGCAACTACTGCAATCGCAAATACGACTGCGCCAACGAGAGCCGCCCCGGTGTCGTCTCCGAGAAGCTGACGCCCGAGCAGGCGACGCGCAAGGTGATCACCGTCGCCAACGAGGTGCCGCAGTTGTCGGTTCTCGGCATCGCCGGCCCGGGTGACGCCTGCTACGACTGGAAGAAGACCAAGGCGACCTTCGAGGCGATCTCCAAGGAGATCCCCGACATCAAGCTCTGCATCTCGACCAACGGTCTGGCGCTGCCCGACCACGTCGACGAACTCGCCGAGATGAACGTCGATCACGTCACGATCACCATCAACATGGTCGATCCCGAGATCGGCGCCAAGATCTACCCGTGGATCTATTACAACAAGCGCCGCTACGAGGGCGTCGAGGCCGCCCGCATCCTCCACGAGCGCCAGATGCTCGGGCTGGAGATGCTCACCGCCCGCGGCATCCTCACCAAGATCAACTCGGTGATGATCCCCGGCGTCAACGACGAGCACCTGCTCGAGGTGAACAAGTGGGTGAAGGAGCGCGGTGCGTTCCTCCACAACGTCATGCCGCTGATCTCTGATCCGGCGCACGGCACCCACTACGGCCTCACCGGCCAGCGCGGCCCGACCGCGATGGAGCTGAAGGAGCTCCAGGACGAGCTCGAGGGCGGCGCCAAGCTGATGCGTCACTGCCGCCAGTGCCGGGCCGACGCCGTCGGCCTGCTCGGTGAGGACCGCGGCCAGGAGTTCAACCTCGATCTCCTGCCCGAAACCGTCACCTACGATCCCTCCAAGCGCGAGGCCTATCGCGAGATCGTCGCCCGCGAGCGCGGCGACCACGTCGAGGCGAAACAGGCGGCGGTGGCGGCGGTCAAGGACACCGGGGCCGAGGCGAAGCTGCTCGTCGCCGTCGCGACCCAGGGCGGCGGCCGCGTCAACCAGCATTTCGGCCACGCCAAGGAGTTCCAGGTCTACGAGGCGGGTCCGAAGGGCATCACCTTCGTCGGTCATCGCAAGGTCGAGGCCCAGTACTGCGAAGGCGGCTGGGGCGAGGACGCCACCCTCGACACGGTCATCGCGGCGCTCACCGGCGTCGAGGTGGTGCTGTGCTCGAAGATCGGCGACTGCCCCAAGGACATGCTGACGGCGGCCGGCATCCGCGCCACCGACGATTACGGCTTCGACTACATCGAGACGGCGATCGGCGCGCTCTACGCCGCCGAATACGGCGTCGAGATGACCGCCGCGGTCGCCTGACCGCTCGCACTTTCCGGGGCGGACGCCGACGTCCGCCCCCGAACTTCGTGGGTGTCGACGGAAGTTGGGCCGTCGTTCGCTCGCGTCAGGTCCGGTGGGAGACCGCCGGACGGCCCCACCCGGCGAAGATCCGCCGACACGACGTGACGACCTCAGGAGAAGACTTCCATGGCCTTCAAGATCATCGCTTCCCAATGCACCAGCTGCGGCGCCTGCGAGTTCGAGTGCCCCTCCGCCGCGATCCGGATGAAGGGCGAGACCTACATCATCGATCCGGCCAAGTGCACCGAATGCGACGGCATGGACACCCAGCAGTGCTCCGCCGTCTGCCCGGTGCCGAAGACCTGCGTCAAGGCCTGAGCCGATCGGCTCGACCACCGGCGAGAGGGGACGCCGCATGGCCGGAACCGACCGAGAGAGATCCGAACCCTTGCTCCAGCCGGTCGTCGAGGACGAGACCGTCGACTGGCTGGGCAATCCGGTGTCGTGCAAGGACTGCCCGCACGAGGAGAACCGGCGGGCCGGTCTCTGCGACCTCGGTCGGGTCTGCGTCGTCGATCGGCGCGGCAAGCGCATCGACCGCTTCTTCGCGGCCAATCCGCTGCAGGCCGATCGTTATCTCGGGCATCCCTATTTCGAGGTGCGCACGTTGGCGGCGAAATACGCCAGCCTGTTCCGCCTCGGCCCGCTGATCGCCGATCCGGAGCCGGACGTTCGCGCCATGGTGGCCCTGCGGCTGCCGAAGCTCAGGGTCCGCGGCTTCGTCGCCGATCCCGATCGGCGGGTCCGCATGACCGTGGCGCGGCGGCTCGACGGTGACGATCTGGTGCCGTTGCTGCGCGATCCGGACTACGGCGTCCGGCTCGCCGCGGCGCGCAAGGCGGCGCCGGGGCTGTTGGTGCGGGTCCTGCACGACCCCGACGCCGACATCCGCCGCGAGGCGGCACGGCGCGTCGACGAACACCTCCTCACCGCGCTCACCGCGGACGAGGATCCGACGGTCCGCCTGATCGTCGCCGAACGCATGCGGCCCGAGCATCTGAAGTTGCTCGCCGCCGACGAGGATCTGAGGGTGCGTTTCACCGTGGTGGAGCGCTCACCGGTCGAGGAGCTCTCCCGCTTCCTCGACGACCCGGAGGACGTGGTGCGCGAGATCGCGCGCCAGCGCCTCGACCAAGCCGGAGGTGCGTGATGGGTCTGGGACGCGAGGAAGAGGTCGAGATCCGGAAAGCCCCGGTGTTCAAGCCGGGCGAGTGGGTGCGCGCCAAGCGCCTGGTCAAGAACGACGGCACCTATCCCCGCAAGGAGATCGGCGAACCGCTCGTCCACAAGGGCGACACCGGCTACGTCCGCGACATCGGGACCTTCCTGCAGATGTTCTACATCTACGCGGTCGAGTGGACCGAACGCGGCACCATCGTCGGGATGCGAGCGAAGGAACTGATCAGCATCGATCGCGAGCTCGAGGAGGCGCGCGCCGCTGCCGAGCGCGGCGAGTCGCCGGCCGGGACCGGCACCGAGGCTGAGGCCGACACGGCGATCGCCGCGGAGTGACGAGTTTCCGGCCCTCGGCCGGCGGAAGCGACCGGGCCCACGCCGGTCGCGGGATGAAGGGATGCCCACACCATGAAGGTCATGATCCGCAACACCCCCAAGGGCCTCTCGGCCTACCTGCCCAAGAAGGATCTCGAGGAGCCGATCATCGAGATGGAGAAGGCGGAGATGTGGGGCGGCTCGGTGAAGATGAAGAACGGCTGGGTGCTGATCCTGCCGGATATGCCGGCGGACACGAAGCTGCCGGTCACCGTCAACGCCCGCAAGGTCGGCGACGAGGAGTGAGGGGCGGCGGTCGGCCGGCGCGCCGAGCGAGATGCACCGCCCCGGGACGGGGTGGGGACTTGCCGCTGCACCCTTCCTTCTCCCCTCGCGGGAGAAGGTGGCCGAAGGCCGGATGAGGGGGCGCTGCCTCTCCACCGGTCCGACGCCGATGGGTCCGGGATGCGCGCTGCCGCGCGCCCCCCTCATCCGCCCCTGCGGGGCACCTTCTCCCGCAGGGGGAGAAGGGGGAGGACGGGGCAACGCGGGAGGCCGATCCGCCTCCGATGAGGGCGGTTGGGGCCGGAAGACGAGATCATCGGCGGCGCGGCCCGGGCTCGACGTCGAACGCGGAAACATCAACGCCGCGTCACTCGCGCGGTCGACGAGGAGAGTGAGATGACCATGACGGCCACCCGAACCGACCCGATCGTGCTCACCGGCGCGGCGGCGGAAGCCAGACTCGTCGAGGTCGGGGCGGCCCTGCTCGCCGATCGGCTCGTGCCCTTCCTCGGACCCGACGTCCTGTCGAGCGACGGGACCGCCACGACGATCCCCGCCACGCCCGAGGCGGTCGCCGCGGCGCTCAACGCCAAGGCGCCGGCACCGTCGCGCATCCGCACCTCGATGTGGTCCGTCGCCCAATTCATCGAACAACGCCGCCACCGCAAGACGCTGGTCGGCTGGATGTCCGAGATCTTCGCGGCCTCGGCGCCGCCGCCGAAGCTGCTCGCCCATCTCGCCCGCCTGCCGCTCGCGCTGGTCGTCGACACCTGGTACGACGGCTCGTTCCGCGCCGCCCTGACCGACGCCGGGCGCAGCGACTGGATCGAGATCCAGGGCGTCACCCGGTCGGGCGAGAGCCGCGACATCTGGTTCAAGGCCTACGATCCGGCCGGCGCCGAAGTGCTCCCCGAGGCGGCCGAGACCGCGAAGACGGTGCTCTACAAGCCGCACGGCGGCATCACCCCGGCGAAGAACTTCCTGGTCGCCGACAGCGACTACGTCGAGGTATTGACCGAGATCGACATCCAGTCGCCGATTCCTTCGGTGGTGAAGGATCTGCGCACCACCCGCGGCTTCTTCTTCCTGGGTTGTCGCTTCCACGACCAGATGCTCAGGATCTACGCCAAGCAGATCACCAAGCGTTCCGCCGGCGGTCATGTCGCGGTCGCGGAGGTCGCCCGGCTGACCAAGAACGAACTGCGCTTCTTCGCCGACATGGGCGCCACCGTGATCGACCTGCCGCTCGCCCGCGCGAGCGAGATCCTGATCGGCGCCGGCCCCGTGCCGACGGCATGACGGCTCTGTCCGGCGACGGGGAGCGGGGATCGGTCGCGACGGTCTAGACTGGCTCCGTCCTCACCGGAGCCCGTCATGAAGACCGTCCATTCGCCGCTGCACGCCGGTCACGCCGGCCAGACCGAACTGACCGCCGGCCGCATCCTCGCCGGTTTCGAGTGCCCCGAACGCGCCGAGATCGTCCGCGCCCGCATCCTCGAGGTCGGCCTCGGGCCGATCCTCGAACCGACGGCCCAGACGCTCGACGTCGCTCGGCGGGTGCATCGACCCGATTACGTCGACTTCCTGCGCGATGCCTGGGATCTGTGGACGGCGGCCGGATACGACGGTCCGGCGCTGCCCTTCGTCTGGCCGACGCCGGGGCTGCGCGACGATCTGCGGCCGCAGAAGATCACCGCGCTCCTCGGCTACTATTCCTTCGATGCCGGATCGGCCTTCGTCGCCGGCACCTGGGGGGCGATCGAGGCGTCCTACGCCTGCGCCCTCACCGCCGCGGATCTGGTCGCCGCCGGCGAACGCGCCGCCTTCTCGCTCGCCCGCCCGCCCGGCCATCATGCCGGGATCCGCGCCGCCGGCGGCTATTGCTACATCAACAACGCGGCCTCGGCCGCTCAGCGTCTCCTCGATCGCGGGGCGAAGCGCGTCGCCGTCCTCGACGTCGATTTCCATCACGGCAACGGCACCCAGGAGATCTTCTGGGAACGCTCCGACGTCCAGGTGGTCAACCTCCACGGCGATCCGTCGACCGAATACCCCTATTTCCTCGGCGCCGCCGACGAGATCGGGGCGGGCGAGGGGAGGGGCTTCAACCTCAATCTGCCGATGCCCGCCGGATCCGACTTCACGGTCTGGGGCGCGGCGCTCGAGGCGGGGTGTCGCCGCATCGTCGAATCCGGCGCCGAGGCGCTCGTCGTGTCGCTCGGCGTCGACACCTACGAGGGCGATCCGATCAGCCATTTCCGCCTGAAGACCGCCGACTACCCGAAGATCGGGGCGCGGATCGCGGCGCTCGGACTGCCGACGGTGTTCGTGCTCGAGGGCGGCTATGCGGTGGCGGCGATCGGCGAGAACGTCGCCGGGGTACTGACCGGGTTCGAGGCCGCATGACGAAAGGCCCGCGCCCGCAGTGTGCGGGCCGGGCGATTTCGTCGATCCGAAACGTCGCGCCTCAGGCGTCGACGGGCAACGGCTTGCCCGCCGCGTGGGCGGCGATCCACTTCTCCAATTCGCGGACGTGCCCCTCCTCCTCCTCGACGAACTCCTTGGCGAGAGCCCTGATCTCGGGGTCGTCGGTGGTGGCGAGCACGTGGGCGTAGAAGCCGAGCCCGGCCTTTTCCGCCTCGAGCGCGATGTGGAGGGCGTCGTCGCGGGCGATGAACGGATCGGCGGCCCAGATGGCGGCGCGTTCCGGGCTCTCGCCCTGCGGCCAGTGGAAGTCCTGCGGCCCCATCTCGGGGATCTCGCGGAAGCCGGCGCGGGCCTTGGCGTCGCCCATGTGCAGGGCGGAATAGTCGGAGAGGCGGCGGAAGAGCTTCGCCACCTGTGCGTTGCCGTAGGAGGCCATGCTGTCGGCGAGCTCGCCGAAGCGCAGCATCGCCTCCTCTTCCAGCTTGATGGCGTAGGCGAGGAATTCCTCGACGTTCTTCATCTCTCGTCTCCACTGACGGTGGCGGCGGGCGGGGCGAGCCCCGCCCGTCCGTGGGCGATCACTCGGCGCCGCCCGGCTCGTCGCCGGCGAACTTCACCAGGATGTCCTGGTCGCGGACGATGGTCTGGCAGGCGAGCCGGTACTTCGGCATGACGTCGTCGGTCTCGGCCTTGGCGATCTCCGCAGCGGTGATCTTGCCGAGCGACTTCAGCATGCTCTTCTCCTTGTCGGTGAGCATCGAGCCCATCGTCTTGCCGGTGAGCGTGACGATCTCGCACAGGCACGAGCCGCATTCGCCGTCGCGGCATTCGAACGGGATCGGGATCTTGTGCTTCTCGGCGACCGACAGGATCGTGCCGCGATCGCCGGCGACGGCGTAGACGGTCACGTCCTTGTGGAGGGTGGGGGAGGAAAAGGTCACATTGGCCATGCACGGCCTCCGTTGCTCGTGTTCGAGGTCGGGCGCGAGCCTCCCCCGGAGCGTGGCCGATGGCCGGCCACGGTCCCCGGGGTCGGGAGTCGCGTCGTGGCTCCCTCAGCAAGCGCTGCGCCAAGGGCGGGAAAGCGCGGTTTTCCTCGGCATTCGTGAGGAAAGCGGGAGCGTGTGCGTCGCGCGCTCGCGTACGGGCGCGATCGTGTCGCGAAATTGTCGGGGTGCCGACAGCACGTGTCTCGTCCGCCCCGATTGTGCCGGGGAAGGGGCGGGGAGGGGCGAAATCGGGTCGGGGTGGTCGAAGACGGCGGTCGCGGCGGGGCGGAACCGACGAAGCCGACCGATCGGGCGGGGTGCCTACACCGCTTGTCGGGAAATGTCGGGGTCGCGACAGCGGGCGTTGGAGGCGACATCGACCCCATCAGAGTTTTCAAATCATTGATTTATAAGGCGAATAAAAAAATGTATCGGGTGTCGATCAAAGTTGGCACGAAGCTTGAAATCCCCTTGGTGCGAAGGCGGCGGATGCTGCCGGACGGATGAACGGCACCGACCGGTGCCCGACCGAGTTTCTCGAAACCGAGTTTCCTCGAAGGGGTTCCAAACATGGCCAAGCTTCGGCAGATCGCCTTCTACGGCAAGGGTGGCATCGGCAAGTCCACCACCTCCCAGAATACGCTCGCCGCTCTCGTCGAGATGGGTCAGAAGATCCTCATCGTCGGCTGCGACCCGAAGGCGGACTGCACCCGCCTGATCCTGAACACCAAGCTGCAGGACACCGTTCTTCATCTCGCCGCCGAGGCCGGTTCGGTCGAGGACCTCGAGATCGAGGACGTCATGAAGATCGGCTACAAGGGCATCAAGTGCACCGAGTCCGGTGGCCCGGAGCCGGGCGTCGGCTGCGCCGGCCGCGGCGTCATCACCGCCATCAACTTCCTGGAAGAGAACGGCGCCTATGACGACGTGGACTACGTGTCCTACGACGTGCTCGGCGACGTCGTCTGCGGCGGCTTCGCCATGCCGATCCGCGAGAACAAGGCGCAAGAGATCTACATCGTCATGTCCGGCGAGATGATGGCGCTCTATGCCGCCAACAACATCGCCAAGGGCATTCTCAAGTACGCCCACTCCGGCGGCGTGCGTCTGGGCGGACTGATCTGCAACGAGCGTCAGACCGACAAGGAGCTCGAGCTCGCCGAAGCGCTCGCCGAGCGCCTGGGCTGCAAGCTCATCCACTTCGTGCCGCGCGACAACATCGTCCAGCACGCCGAGCTGCGTCGCCAGACCGTCATCCAGTACTCCCCGGACAGCCAGCAGGCCAAGGAGTACCGCGAGCTCGCCCGCAAGATCCACGAGAACTCCGGCAAGGGCGTCATCCCGACCCCGATCACCATGGAAGAGCTCGAGGACATGCTCATCGAGTTCGGCATCATGAAGACCGAAGAGCAGCAGCTCGCCGAGCTGCAGGCCAAGGAAGCCGCCAAGGCCGCCGCCGCGCAGTGACGCGCGGCCGGGGTCGCGGGCTCCGTCCCGCGACCCGCCCGGCGCCGGGCCTCGCCCGCGCCGACAGATCGAACTGCCCCCTCTGGGGGCGTGCGCCACGGCTCCGGATCGCGCGTCGACAAGTCCGCCGATCCCTCAGAGGGGGGTTCCCATGAGCCTCGATTACGAAAACGACGGCGAAATGCACGCCAAGCTGATCGAGGAAGTCCTCGCTCAGTATCCCG
>ERZ1645187.1195-NODE-1195-length-24317-cov-21.303025_pt1 | contig 24317 bp, 19 predicted proteins | sample MGYA00575352_ERZ1645187 | MGnify/ENA primary metagenome ERZ1645187 (study PRJEB40837, sample SAMN11349314) | freshwater sediment metagenome | isolation source: river sediment | host: Sediment | place: India: Wazaribad , New Delhi | collected 2017-02-21 ...
GATTGGTTTGTTAATAATGTTGATCCTTTATGAGTTAGGTGTAATGCTCAGTCGCGGGAATAATGAGTAAATTCTCCATTTTCAATTTTTCATTCTCCATTAAAAACACAGATCGTTTCGTGCCTCGCAAAGACGCACTTTTTTGGTGGCCTCGCACAAACGGCGGCCGGCAATTGGCTGTCTAACCAACAACCAATGACCAATATCCAATGACCAATGACCAATATCCAATGTCCAATATCCAATGCCCAATGACTACTGACCAATCATCCAATATCCATTTTCAAAATTATCTTTCTTTTAGTGCAGGCATTGTTTTTATTCGTAAATTGACATTTCAAATTTCAATATGTCTACACAAACACAACAATACGATTATGTGATTATCGGCAGCGGATTCGGCGGTTCGGTATCAGCCCTCCGCCTGGCAGAAAAAGGCTACAAAGTGCTGGTCATCGAGAAAGGGAAGTGGTTCAAAGCCCACGATTTTCCGGAGACCAACTGGAACCTGCGCAAGTGGATGTGGCTGCCGTCTCTCGGCATGCAGGGCCTCTTCAAGCTGACGTTCTATCGTCATGTGGCGGTACTGAGCGGCGTCGGCGTGGGCGGTGGTTCCCTCGTATACGCGAATACACTGCCGGTGCCAAAGTCGGAGTTTTTCAATTCCGGTCACTGGAACGGCCTCGACAACTGGGAGGAAAAACTGCAGCCGTATTATGCCACGGCCAAGCATATGCTGGGCGCGGAACGACACCCGTACATGAGCAAAAGTGATAAGGTGATGCAGCAACTGGCGGCCAATATCGGACGTCCGGAAGCATTTGATAAAACCGATGTCGCGGTGTATTTCGGCAAGCCGGGCGTCACGGTGAAAGACCCGTATTTTGATGGCAAAGGACCCGATCGCACCGGCTGCAATCTCTGCGGTGGCTGTATGCTGGGCTGTCGCTTCGACGCGAAGAACACACTGGATAAAAATTACCTGCACCTCGCGCAGCAGCTGGGCGTGGAGATAATTTCCGAAAAGGAAGTGTACGATGTAGTGCCGCTGAGTGCTGACGGCAGCGCGGGCTATGAAATTCATTTCAAGGATTCCTTGTCCTACTTCCCGAAAAAAGGAAAAGTGACCACCAAAGGGGTGATTTTTTCCGGCGGTGTATTGGGAACCGTCAACCTCTTGCTGAAACTGAAGCAAGGTTCGTTGCCGAATCTGTCGGATGCGGTGGGCGGCGGCATTCGCACCAATTCAGAGAGTCTCATCGGTGTTACCACTTTCGATAAAGACACCAGTTTTTCCGAAGGTATCGCCATAGGATCCATTATCAATATTGATGAAAGTCGGCACATCGAGCCGGTGAAATATTCCGAAGGCTCAGGTTTCTGGCGCATTTTCATGGCGCCGATGGTGCAGGGCAGCAATATCGTTTCACGCTTCTTCAAGATGGTGAAGGATTTTGTGGTGCATCCTATTGATAACCTGCGTGCGTTTTTTGTAGACGACTGGAGCAAGCGTACGAATATCCTGTTGTACATGGAGAGTATAGATTCCACGCTGCGTTTTTCCCGCAATATGTTCGGTGGCATGAAATCCTCGATGGAAAGCGGGCCGGCGCCGACAGCCTTCAATCCGAAGGCGCAGGAACTGGCGCACGAAGTGGCGCGTATCATCAATGGGAAAGCGATGGTGATGAGTTCGGAGACATTGCTCGGCATTCCGACCACGGCGCACATCCTCGGCGGCGCGTGCATGGGAACAAGCGCGCAAGATGGTGTGATTGACAAAGACAACAAGGTCTTTAATTACGCGAATATGATGGTGTGTGACGGCAGTATGATTTCCGCGAATCCGGGAGTAAATCCAAGCTTGAGCATCACCGCGATTTCCGAATATGCGATGAGCAAAATCCCGTTGAAGAAAGATAATCCTGCATTTGGATAATAATAATGTGCAGTTTGGTATAGGCTTTTTACAACATAAAAAATGAAAATCAACATCCTGGACAGCTTCTGTTGCTCCTGTTCCTTTTGTGGTTCTCTATTAAAATACTATTCGTATTGCACAACAAACGCGTCTTTGTACTTATCCGATAATACTGATTTCAAGGCATCGGCATAGGCTCTGTTTTGGAACTTGCCGATATAGAGTTTGTATACTTTCTTTCCGTTGATTTCCGCCTGTTGTACAACCATCGACTGATTGTATTTGGCTTCCAGTTCTTCTACAAGATGCATGATAGCGGTCATGTCGGAAAATACACCGAGTTGCAGTCCGTAAAATCCGGATTTACTTTTATCAATTTTTGTAATCACAAAATAGGGCGAACGATTGGTGATGCCTTCTTTCACCGGATCGAAGATGGCGGTGAAAGGCGCGGGATTGGAATTTCCCGCAGGTTTGTTTTCCGCCTTTTCCTGTTTAATGGGTGGTGTCCCGGTTGCATTGCCGTCGGCTGTGGAGTCGTAGGTTTGTATGCCGTTGTCTTTGGCTACAATATCCGCGATTTCCGCATCATCCGCAGGAATCTGGTCGGTATCTACTACTTCAATCTTCACGTAGGCAGTGCCTTTGTGTTTGAAGTCGAGTAAAGCAGCGGCTTTGGTGGATACATCGAGTACGCGGTTTTTGTGAAAAGGGCCGCGGTCATTGACTTTCAGATACACTGATTTGTTATTCTGCGCATTGGTTACTTTGATGATCGTACCAAAAGGCAGCGTTCTGTGTGCTGCGGTCAGTTTGTTTTCAGAGTAGATTTCGCCGTTGGCTGTTTTTCTTCCGTTAAACTCTTTCCCATAGAAAGAGGCTGTCCCGAATTCAATCTGCGCGAACAGCGAAACGGTGAGGAAGGTGCAAAGCGTATATAGAACAAGTTTCTTTTTCATGGCAAATGTTGGTTTTGGTGAACAGACTTTTTGCCTTAAAAGTGCTTTGCAAAGATAGTGCCGCTTCGTTACGGGGTTGTTAACTCGCTACAGAGTTGCAATAAAGGTTCAGTTAAAATAGCGTGTCCGCCTTTGTAAAAAATATGTGAAAATATTACGTTTTGGTTAATTAAACTTTGTATTACTTCGTTCCTTTTTTCCTCGGAAATAAATTCGTCCGTATCGCCTACCAGTAAATAAGGATGCAGCTCGTTGAGCCGATCCACCTGCTCCAGACACTCCGCCGGAATGCTGGCTCCCCAAAAAACGATGTTATTCAGCCTTTTAGTGGTCTTCATGGCCCATCTTCCGATGGTTGCGCCGCCCTGCGAGAAGCCCAATGCGATGATTTTTGCGTTGTTGTGTAAAATAAATGTTTCGTAAACTTTATCCAGGTATGAAATGTAGTCCGCAATCTCCTGGTCGCGGTCTTCCGTTGTCATCCAGGAGGCACCTACACGCCCGGAAAGACCGTTCAGATAGAAACGGTTCAGCGCCTCCGGCACGATGACAAAATGTTCTTCCGGTGGAAGCACTTCCAGTTTTTTAATGAAATATTCCGATAAAAAGCCATAGCCGTGTGCCACGAGCCAGATAAATTTGGTGCCGCTGTGCAGGTGGCCGTGTGTGTGTACGCGCGCTGTCTTGGTGGTCGCAATATGATGTAGTGTGGACATACTTCCGAAATTAGTTAAAATAGCGTAATTTTTCAGGGCATAAACAGGCTGTTTAAAATTCCCTGCGATATTTGCGTTACCCTTAAAACCAACACTATGAAAAAATGGACACTGCTGCTGGGCCTGTGGGCTTGTTTGTGGACGGTCGCCGCGGCGGATTCTATTCCCGCCTATAATTTTAAGATACAGGTCAAAGCCATTGATTTAAGTGAAGATGGCGTGCCGGGTGCCACCATGAATGATGAAGTGGTGATGCTCGTGTATAAAGAAGATAGCAGCATGTGTCTCCCGCAAACGCTGTTTTCCGGCTTCTTCACCATGGATTCCCTGAAACGCACGCGATTGTACGGTGTCCAGACAGACTCGGTAGATGCTCAGGATACTTATACTATTGCTTTACTGGAAAGAGATACGCGTAAATCGGTGAAAGCGCTGGATGCTATTTGTAAAATCTATCTGTCTCAACTCTATTCCGGCTATGTCAGCGGAACGAATAAAGTCGGACACTTCGAGTTGCTGGATGATGACGATATACTGGGATTCTGGCGCTTCTCAGGGGCGGAGTTGCTGTCTGATAAGCCAATGATGAAAAAGTTTGAGTCGATGAATTACTTCGACTGGGCAGTCTATAAACTGGAAATTAAGCGTTAGCTTGCCGGAAGCAGATATTCTGCGTACTTTTGTTGCATGAAAGACTTCAAAAAATATTACATCGTTCACGAAGCACCGGAGGTGGTGTACAGGGCATTGACCAATCCTGCCGTTATCCGGCTGTGGTCGGGCGATGAAGTGGTGATGGAAGCCGTTCCCGATACGGAGTTTTCACTTTGGGATGGCGCTATTGTAGGTAGAAATATTGCTTTTGAAGAAACTAAGAAGATTACCCAGGAATGGTATTTCGGCGAGCAGGAAGCACCATCTATAGTCACGATTATCCTGCATGAACACAAGCAGGGAACTTCCGTTGAAGTGCGTCATACAAACATTCCCGATGAAGATTACGATGACATCGTGGATGGCTGGAATACGCAGTACATGGGCGCTGTTGTCGATTTTTTTGAGAACGAATAAGGTTTTTATTCCTCAATTATTTAGTGTGTATTGCATTTTAAACTGTCAAGCCTAATGATTTATTAATGCCAAACTATACTAAGTCTATGGGTTAAACACTACTTTTATATTATGCAATTTGAGGAAGAAATACAAGTCATACGTGAAAAGATAACGGCCTACCGTGCGGCGGGAAAGACCCTGTTTGCCGGTTCCTCTTTTCAGACGCATTCCATTCCCATGTTGCATATTCTGGCGCAGATAGACAATACCATTCCCGTGTATTTCCTGAATACCGGCTATCTTTTTCCGCAGACTATTTCCTACAAAAATGAGATAGCAGAACTGTTCGGAATAAAAGTAGTAGATGTGTTGTCTTCCACACCACGACATATGCAAAAGGATGAAAACGGCCGCTTACTGTTTACTTCCGACCCTGATTTCTGTTGCCATCTGAATAAAGTGGCACCTATGGATCCGATTCTGCATCAGTATGATATCTGGATCAACGGCGTGCGTGCCGACCAGAACGCGAATCGCGCGAAAATGAAAGAAGAGCAGCCGACGCCGCAGGGCGCTTTGCGCTATCATCCGATGCTGCCCTGGACGAAGAAGATGATATGGGATTATATCAAGTTGCATAAAATTCCGCATCATCCGCTCGACAAGGAAGGATATACCAGTATTGGTTGTGAACCTTGTACACGCAAGATCGACCCGTCGCAGATGGGAGATGAGCGCATGGCGCGCTGGTTTGGATTAAACAAAACAGAATGCGGACTGCATACAGAATTAATTAAGTAATTACAGAATTGTACGACGTATAATTCATCCATTCAACAAAGAACATACATGAAAGTACTTATTACAGGCGGAGCAGGTTACCTCGGAACGGAACTGGTAAAAAAACTGGTGCAGATACCGAAGGTAAAAGAGATTGTCGTGTACGATAATCTCAGTAAAGGAATTTATAATTTCTTTCTCTGTACCTGTATCGGCGGCGACAATATCCGTTTTGTGCAAGGCGATATCCTGGATACCCGCAAGCTGAAGAAAGAACTGAAGGGCGTGGATATTGTGTTTAATCTGGCGGCAAAGATTGCCAGTCCTTATGCGGATGCCGATCCGCATTTATATGAACAGATCAATCACTGGGGCACCGCGGAGCTGACCTATGCCATTGAAGAAAGTGACGTGAAAAAGTTTGTTCATGTCAGCAGTTTGTCGGTGTACGGCGCTTCCGGTAAAGGCAAGGTGATTACGGAAAATACCAAACTCAATCCGAGAACCAATTACGGTATTTCCAAAATGCGCGGCGAAGGTTTTGTGGAAAGACTGATTAAAGACAAGAATATTGATACCTATATTGTTCGTCTCGGCAATGTCTATGGATTCAATCAGACCATGCGTTTTGATGCGGTAATCAACCGATTCGCGTTTGAGGCCAACTTCCTGAAAAAAATATCCATCCACGGCGATGGTCAGCAGATTCGGTCTTTCATAGAAGTGGATAAAGCGGCCAAATACCTGACACAGCTTCCGCTTGTGGATGTGCCGCCGGGCATCTATAATATGGTGGATGCCAATAAATCCATTATGGATATCGCGCTCACCTTCAAAGACCTCATTCCGGAACTGGAAATGCAGTTTATCAATCAACATCTGCAATTGCGCCATCTTGCAGTGGAAGAAGACTGTAAAATATATAAATATATTCCAAAAGTGACCACGCCATTCAAAGATGATTTGTTCACGATGCTGAATCAGTTCGCCTTCCATTGATTAGTTTTTTGCCCTTAGAAATTTCCGATTGATTGTAGGCTAACTGTCTGTTTAGTATGGTTTTAGTCTTTTTTATTGTGGATAACTTTGTCTGTTTATGGTTTTTTGGGCATCAGTGCTAAGTTCATATTTAACAAATGTAAATTAATCGTTATAATTGATACAAAATCAACATAAAATTTGTGTAATTAAATTTGGTTACTAACTTTGTGTCAGGGTTTTTATGTTTCTAGACTTTAGGGTCTGACGGGTAGGTGCAAAGCTTACCCGTTTTTTTTATGTCCATTTTTCCAGCAACTGCATATCATTCCGATACAATATGTCCAGCGTGATTTCCCACAGCATATCATAAGGAATAATTTCGTTTTCCGGAATCCGGTGGCGTGCATATTGTTCTTTCAGTTGTATGTACTCTTTCGGCTTTTTCAGTTCCTTGTAATTAAAACTATGTTTTTCCATGATGCCCAGCAATCTGATAAAAAGGGTGCTGCGCAGGTTTTCCGCCTCCTTCAGGTGACGTTGCTGATAAACTTTCAGTGCCTCAATCTGCTGCACAGCATGGTCGAGGTCGTTTCGTCCCAGATAAAACAATACGGTGATGATTCGTGCCGCCACATTAAAACCGGATTTATCCAGAGAAGTAAGTGGAATATTGTTCAGGAATCTCGCGAGCCCGAATTTGAATTGTCCTTTGTGCAGATATTGCTGCAGGAATTCCGTATAGGCCGTGTATACCGTCCATCTTTCCTTCAGCGCGTGACTGCCTTGTTTGAATACAGCCATAGCCTGCAGTTGCGCAATGGTTTCTCCCGCTTTTGCTGTTTGTTGTTGCTGTAAGTAGATCTTGACTTCAAACTCTTTGACAGCCAGATAGCTGAGGCCTTTGGCAAAAGGCAGTATCGTCTCAATGAGTTGTAGTGCCTCTTCATTATTCCGCAAGTCATACAGCGATTTCAGTTTGTAGATATAAATGGTGTTCAGGTAATTTTCTGAAAGAATGGAATAAAGGTATTTCCTGTATTCCTTCAGATAGCGGTCGCAGGTGTGATTGATATTGGTGTAGTCGCCGATATATTCAAAGTAGAACAACTGAACGCGGGTGTACATAAAATAGGTGACCAATGATGCGGATGCTTTTGTCAGCGGTTTCAGTTCATCGATGGCCTGCTGCATCACAGCTGTCCGTTCTGCCGGCGTTTTTTTAGGTTGATTCAATACCATCAGCACCCGCGTATAAATCAGTTGTGCCTTTTGTTCGAGGTCATACTCTTTGCAGAAATAGAGATAATCTTCATAGGCTTCATTATATTTCTTTTCCTGACCATTCAGTCCGTAGTGCGCCATCAGCTTGTAGGCGTATTCTTTCAGGATATCAAAGAAGTTGTTTTTTTTCGCGAGCGGATAGTTCTCTATAATGAGTTGCACCGATGCCTGTCTGTTTTCCGCGTAGCGCAGCAGAATATTGCTGAGATAGAGTTTGTTGACACAATCGAAATAGGCTTTCTTGCTGTTGATATCACCTGCCGTGTGGTTGATGTCAATAAAATAAAGCGTGTTCAGCAGCCTTTCCTTGAATCTGGATTTCAGTTTCCGGTAACTCGCCGCCGCGTTTTTGTCTTTGGGATACAGCAGTTGCATCGCCTCTTCATCCGAGTGGATCTGGTCTGATGCGATACCTTCATACAGCCGGCTGAATAAAGTATCCTTCCTGCTGAGCAAAGATTTATCCAGTATTTCTATCTGGCTGAGTTTGCGCTTATTGACAATCGCCACCAGTTCTTTCAGATGTTCCATCTTCTGTTTTTATAAAGTTAAACCGGTAACTTTTACCTGGATATTCTTTATATCCACACTAGTGGAAATAAGGATGTCACAAAATGGCATTTTTCGCGGTTTTGATTCCTGTCTTTACCACCTAACTTTACAGTAGCTTTTAAAGGATGGAAATATTTAAACCCTCATTTTTATGAAAATAACAACATGGTATATCCGGTTAAAGCGTAAGTCCTTGTCCCTGGTAACCGGAAAAATAAAAGCCATCATTACGGATGATGGTGTAGGGAAGGCACCCCTGAAGACTGGAAACATAATGCCCTTATTTGTTCCCCAGCCTAAGCGCTAGATACATAGAAACCCACTTTGCCCTGGTCTGGAAACATAGACCCAACCCTGACAGAGGCATAGAAGTCCCCACATCTACTACCTTTTTTAAAACCGGCCCTACAGCCGGTTTTTTTATGCTTTGGTGAGTCGGAAAACCGTAATTTCCGGTGAGATGCCCAAGCGTCCCGGATAGCCTAAGAAGCCAATGCCGCGGTTGACATACAGTTGTTGCTGCTCCTGACGATATAGTCCGGCCCAGTGTGGATACACATATTGCGAAGGGCTCCACTGCAAATTGATTTTCGGTACTTCGATGCCAAACTGAAAGCCGTGGGTATGTCCGCTGAAAGTAGTATGGATGTTTTTGAAATCCTCCGCGACGGAAACTTCCTTGTCCCAGTGCGACGGATCGTGCGACAGCAGCAACTGCACTGCCGCGTTTTCCGCACCGGCATATGCTTTTTTCAGATTGCCGAAACTCGCGAATCGGAGATTATGGCCGATATATTGTACACCGATAACGGCCAGTTGATGTCCGTCGCGTTCCACGATACGGTGTTCATCCATCAGCAAATCCCAGCCCAGTTGTTCGCGCTGGATGTGCAGCAATTCATTGAAATTGGCGATTCTGTCTTCATCTTTTTCCCATTTCAGGTACATGCCGTAGTCGTGGTTGCCCAAAACGGAATAAATTCCCTGTGATGCCTTGAGTCTGCTCAGCGCCGGAATATGCGGATGGATTTCCTTTGCGGCATAATTCACCAGATCGCCGGTGAAGAAGATCATATCCGGTTGTTGTGCATTCACCAGCTCCACTATCTTCTCGACAGGACTGTTGTCGGCAAAACTACCCAAATGCATATCTGAAATCTGTACAATCTTTAATCCTTCAAACGCAGCAGGCAACTGCGGTATAGCCAGCGGTATCTTTTTGATCTGATAATTGAAAGCGCCCCGCAGGATACCGTACAGCATGCCGCCCATCGTGAATGTGCCGATGCCCAGTCCGATTCTGCTCAGGAACTGTAACCGCGAGATGCCATTCGCTTGGGTGATTGCCGGCTGTGTGGTATTGAAAAAGCTGAACGCCCAACGACCGACACGCAACAAATCATCAATGAGCAGAAAAGGCAAGAGCAGCAGTTTGCCGAAGAATATCGCCTGCGCTACGCCGATCATCAGATTCTTGTCCCAGCCATGCCATTGCTGGTAGTTTTTGGTGAAAATGACTGCCAGAACAATATAGGTGATAGCGGATAATGACCAGTAGGTGATGTAGGCAATGCGCTGTTGCGAACTGCGGGCGTCGGTGAATGCCGAACGAACTGCCTGGAATACATAGATGTCCACCAGAATCAGTAAAATCAGGGGGACGAGCATCCAGGTGAGGGTGAAACGATTATTCATGCAAAATTCAACAAAGATAAGCCGGATATGTTGTATTTTGGTAGCATAATAGGAGATAGTATGTTGTTAAAAAGCCCTAAGAAATGGATGGCGGTGCTGGTACTGACGGGAATATTGGCAGGCAGTATGCTGTTGTCATTTACGGAAAAAATGACGCCTGCCGAACATACGCGGGCCTTGTGTATGCAGGATATAAAGGCGTTTCAGGCGCAGCTCGATACTTTTCAGCAGTTGTCCGAGCAACAAGCCGCGAAAGAGGTGCTGATAGGCAGATTCAAACAATCCCGTATCGCCTTCAAACGCTTTGAGTATATGCTGGAATATATGGATAATCGCCGGCATCCGTTTTTTAATGGAGCGAATGCCATTGAAATGGACGATGGCTATAATCCGAATGCCAAGCCGGAAGGATTGCAGGTGATAGAAGCGGAGCTGACGGAGGATTCCCTGAATTATGAACAGATTACTTTCCTGACCAAACAGCTGAAATACCGGGCGTTGTCGTTTTATCTTTTGCTGAAAGATGCAACGCTCAAAGATGCCTTCATTTTCGAGGCCATTCGCTTTCACCTGATTCGCATGGAGACGTTGAGTCTCGTGTCTTTTGATTCGCCTGATTTCAGAAATAATACCGCAGAAATGAAAACGACATTGCAGTTATTTAAGAAACTGCTGGATTTCTATAAAAAGGATAATAATACCTCTGAAATTGCGAAATTTTCCGCATCGCTGCAGGCGGCTTCCGCTTATCTGAATAATAAAAATTTCCTGACATTAGATAGGTTGTTTTTCATTAAAAACCACCTGCAGGTACTGACAAAAGACTTGTTTGCATTGCAGCAGAAGCTCCAAATCAGCTATCTCGAAGATAGCTACAGCCTGTTTCGGGTGGTCAATTTGCGCACGCAAACGATTTACGATACCAACTTTATCAATCCAAAGTTTTACGCGTCGGATAAATATTATCCCACCCATCCACTGTACACAGAGTTGGGTAAAAAATTATTTTTTGATACCCGCCTGTCATCCGACAATAGCATGAGCTGCGCGACCTGCCACAATCCGAATCTGGCATTCACCGATAAAATGTCAACGGCAATCACCAATAAACCCGGTGAGTTCCAGAAAAGAAATACACCCACTTTGCTGCACGCGGCTTTTCAGGCGGCCTATTTCTACGATTTCTCTGCCGTAACATTGGAAACACAGGTGAATCAGGTGGTGAGCAATCCGCATGAATTCAATACCAACTATGATACTATCTTGTCGCGCTTGCAAGCAGATACGCAATATGTCCGCATGTTCACAGCGGCATTTCCGCAATACGGCGAACACGCGGTCTCCATTTCAGGCATCACGCTGTGTTTGGCTGATTTTCAACGTCAGCTGGTAAGTAATAATACGGCATTCGATCGCTACATGCGCGGGCAGACTAATTATATAGATCCGGCGGTGAAGCGCGGTTTCAATCTTTTCATGGGGAAAGGACAGTGTGGTACCTGCCATTTCGCGCCTACCTTTTTCGGTACGGTGCCTCCGTTCTACGGCGTATCGGAGTCGGAGGTGCTTGGTGTCCCTAAAGTGTACGACACCCTGCGTCCTGTGATGGATGATGATATCGGCCGTTTCAAAAATTTTGAGGTCGACTTTTTTAAGTTTTCCTTCAAGACCTCTACTGTCCGCAATGCCGCACTGACGGCACCTTACATGCATAACGGTGTTTTAAAAACGCTGGAAGAAGTGGTGGATTTTTACAACAGAGGCGGTGGGGCAGGCATGGGACTCGATATCCCGAATCAGACGCTGGTATCGGACAGACTGCATTTGACAACGCAGGAGCAAAAAGATATCGTCGCATTCATGAAAGCATTGACGGATACCAGCAGTATAAGCAGGCTTTTCCCAAAATAAATGCGTACTGCTCAACGGAAAAGTGTTTATTTTCTATCTTTACACAAATGCTGAGTGTATGATATGGAAAAAACTGACACGTACTAAATCTGTAGAGTCTATACTGAAAGAAGTGGAGCAACACCCGCAATTGCTGGAATCTCATGGCAATGCGGAAGTGCTGAAGCGCGATTTGGGCGTGCGGGATCTGACCGCGCTGGGACTGGCAGCCATCATCGGAGCAGGTATTTTTTCCACTATCGGTAAAGCCTGTTTTGACGGAGGCCCTGCCGTGAGTCTGCTCTTCATCGGTATCGCTGTGGCTTGTGGTTTCTCTGCGCTTTGTTATGCTGAATTTGCGTCGCGCATTCCGATTGCCGGCAGCGCGTATACCTATTCCTACGCGGTGTTCGGCGAGTTAATAGCCTGGATTATCGGATGGGATTTGTTGCTGGAATATGCGGTGGGTAATATCACCGTTGCCATTTCCTGGAGTGGCAACCTGAATAATTTTTTGCAGGGAATGGGCGTCCATCTCCCGGCTTATCTGACCACCAGTTTTCTGGAAGCGAAAAACAATATGCCGGAACTGTGGGCCAGTGCCCCGAAATTATTCGGCATTCCGTTTATCCTCAATATTCCCGCTTTTGTCATTAATATTTTCATTACCGCGTTAGTATATGTCGGCATCAAAGAATCCAAGAATTTTGCCAATGGAATGGTGGTGTTCAAGATTATTGTGATACTGATTATTATCGCCATCGGTGTATTTTATGTACAACCGGAAAACTGGTCGCCGTTCGCGCCGAACGGCATCGGCGGCGTGCTGAAAGGCGTGTCCGCGGTATTCTTTGCTTATATCGGTTTTGACGCGATTTCCACGACCGCGGAAGAATGCAAGAATCCGCAGCGCGATTTGCCACGCGGAATGATCTATTCATTGGTGTTATCCACCACATTGTATGTAGTGGTAGCATTGGTACTCACCGGTATGGTGCATTACACGAAGCTGGATACAGAGGCATTTCTGGCTACGGCATTCACACAGGTGGGGCTGAACTGGGTGGGCGGACTGATTGCGTTCAGCGCGCTGATTGCCACGGCGAGTGTGATGCTGGTATTTCAGATTGGTCAGCCCCGCATCTGGATGAGTATGAGCCGCGACGGATTGCTGCCGGAAAAGTTTGCATCCGTTCATCCCAAATATAAAACGCCTGCATTTGCTACCATTGTAACCGGTGTGCTGGTGGGTGTGCCGGCCTTATTTCTGGATGCCAATCTGGTGACGGATATGTGCAGTATCGGCACTTTGTTCGCCTTTATTCTGGTCTGCGGTGGTGTACTGATTCTGCAGGATAGGGATGCCAAAAAGCCGGATGCCGATGGAAGTGCGCCTAAATTTAAAACGCCTTACGTCAATGGAAAATATATAGTACCTGTGCTTACTATTGCAGGATTTATCCTGTTTTTCAGCAATGCGGAGAATATCCGTTTCGCCTTCCCGATACAGGATGGGTTTGAAGCCTGGAAACATCAGATTCCGCTCTGGATTTTTATGGTAGTTGCCTTGCTTACAGCGGTATACACATTTATCAAAAACTGGTCGCTGATACCTGTGCTTGGCTTTATCAGCTGTGCTTATTTATTATCTACGTTGGGATATGTCAACTGGCTCCGTTTCTTTATCTGGATGCTGATAGGCGTTGTGATATATTTTTTTTACGGCATAAAGCACAGTAAACTAAATGGGAAATAAATATTTATTTCTATAAAGTTTATTTTATTGAAATTATTTGCTATATTTGTAGCGGTGTATTGAATAATTTAAGGGTTTTTTATGCGTATATTTCTCGTATTGCTGGGGAGTATGTGGTCTGTCTTTGCCTATACTCAATATACCCCGAAAGATGATTACACCGTGCGATTGGCACAGGATACGGTAGTTTGTAATACGTATTCCTCCAAAACAATTCATATCATTCCGGATTCCACACCTATTTACAAAGGGGCGAGAGTGAAAGTGGTTTTTCCGAAATACTTTACAGAATTTGCCTGGAACGACATGATATGGATCATTACGCCACCAATGCAGCGGGCGGGATATCTGCAGGCCAGAAACAGCAGAACAGGTCTCAATTCCTTTATTTCCGGGGTGACAGTCAGCCGCGATGAGTTTGTCAATATTCCATCCAGCAGATTCGATTACCGTTTTTCCCATGAAGATAATGCCCGTGTCGTCACCATCGTAGTGCAGGATACCGTCAGAGTTGGAGATACCCTGCAGGTAATATATGGTGCGAATGGTGCGGCGACGAATACCTATAATTCACAGGTAGCACATTCGGATGTTTTCACCGTATTGCTGGATAATACCAATTCAGGAAACTATGTCGCATTGGAAAGTCAGCCAACCTTTGTGTTTAAAGCTGCTGCGCCCCGGCAACTGAATCTGGCGTTGGCCTCTTCCGGAAAGCCCGGAAAGCCGGTGTTGCTGAAGGTGATGGTGAATGATGCCTATAAAAATCAGGCGAGTGGTTTTGACGGATATGTGCAGCTCAACTGTTCAGATCCGGGGGCTTCTTTTCCATCTGTCATCCGGATTCTGCCGGAAGATAATGGATGGAAAGATGTTTATGTAACATTTTCTCAGCACGGTGTGTATACCGTCAGTGCGTCGGTACTGTCGGCCAATTATACCATCAATGGAACCTATTCCTCAAATCCTGTTTCCATTTCAGATGATAGCCTGCGTATCTTTTGGGGCGATTTTCATACACACACCAAATTCAGCCGCGATGGCTTTGGCAGCGAAGGATACCGATACGCGAAAAATGCCATTGGCCTCGATTTTTATGGCGGCACCGACCACGCGGATATGAATAACATTGATACTTTCGGAATCAATAGGAATGAATGGAATACTCTGCAGCAGGAAGTACTGCAGACAGATGAGGCAGACCGTTTCGTCGCATTTCTGGGATATGAGAACAGTCTGGATAATCCGTCAGGTCACTATAATTTTATTTATAATTTCGACAATAGTGAAGTGGATAAAGTACCGAATATCCCACGCCATTTTTATTTTACCATCCAAAACTTGTGGGCGAAGTTGGATCAGTTGAATATGCAGGGCAAAGTGCTGACTATCCCGCATCATACCGGAAAACTATTTGGCTCTGTTGGACCGGATAATGGTGCTACCCAGTTTGGCGGTACATTTTACCGTCCGGAATATAAACGGATTATTGAAATATACAGCGGTCATGGACAGGGCGAATATTACAATCCATCCCATAATCTTGCATATGAGAAATTTGGTGGTCGTTCTACTAAATTTCCATCTTTTGCGCAGGATGCCTGGGCGGCAGGTGAGAAGTTGGGGGTTATTGCCAGTACAGACAGTCACAACGGACAGCCGGCTCAAACCAATATAGGCCTGGCAGCGGTGATGACGGATTCCCTGACTCGCGGCAGCATTTTTAACGGTTTATACAGCCGCCACACCTATGCGACTACCGGCGAGAAAATCATTCTGAAGTTTAATATCGGCGATGCGATGATGGGCGATGAACTCACGGTGCCAAAGGATTCCCTGCCACTAATCAAGGCGGAAGTGTATGGTACAGATGCATTGGAGTCGGTGGAATTAATGAAATGGAATTTTAAGAAAGGAACATACAGCGGAACGCCGCAGCATCCGGTATTTGAGGTAGTGAGAAAAGTTACGTTCAGCGGAGCTGTTTATCAGTATACCATGGCGATTCTGGATACCGCCCTGCGCGATTCCAGTATGTATTACCTGCGTGTCAAACAGAAAAAACTGGTGAGCAACCGGGAGGTCTGGGCCTGGAGCTCCCCGATTTGGGTGCATAAGCCTTCCTCCGACACGCGCTACAGCGGAGATTCTCTGTATAATTTTGAACTGAATTACCAGCATCCGACCATACAGGTGAAATGGTGCCTGAAAGATAAGCTGGCTACCGAGTATTTTGAAGTAGAACGCAGTAGTGGGGATACCACTCGCTTTATATCATTGGGCAGTCAGCGTGCTCCCTTGCCGGCGGGGCAGGATTCCTGTTACTGGTTTTTCGATAATAAGCCGGATGATTCTGTATTGTATTATCGCATAAAATCGGTTTCCTATCTTGGAGCTGTGCAATATTCTCCCTGGGATTCCGTACACATTCCATTTGTGAAGGATAGCGTTTATGGTTTGAAAGCCTCAGTTTTATCAGATAGAATCGGTGTCAGCTGGAGTGCCACCGAGTTTTTTGCCTATGATTATGAGGTGCAGAAAGGAAAACAGACGCAGCAGTTGCAGACCTATCAGTCACAAAGCTCTTCCCGTTTGTCATCCGTGCAGGATTATTCACTCAGCGATTTTTATCCGTTGAAAGATACTTCCTATTACCGCGTGGTGATGAATCTGCCTGATGGCTGGTACAAATTGTCGAATATTGATACCCTCTACTTCCCGATAGACCAACTGATGGCATTTGATATCAATCTGTCTACTGATACAGTATATACTTACTGGAAAGGTCTGCATGAACAGCAGGTGGAACGATACGAACTGCAGCGCAGTCAGGATATGTCCGTTTTCTATACGGTCTATACGGCGCAGCCGGCCGGACATCTGTTCGATACGGCTTCTTACCAGTTCGAAGATACGGCAGCTATGGCGGGCTGGAATTATTATCGCGTCTTGCAATACATGGCAGATGGATCTGTGATCGCGTCTCCCGTGGATTCCGTGCGTATATTTCTGACCAATGACGGAGTGCCACAGGTCTATCAGCCTGCAGCACATCCAACCCTGAAATTGGTGGAAAATCTGATAGATGAAGGAAAAAGTTATCTGGAATATTCAGTGGAGTCCCCTCAGCAACTAAAAGGTACTTTTCTGATAGTCAGTATGGATGGTAAATCGCATTATCGTGAAGATGCCTCATTGCAGCAAGGTTTTTCTCGGGGAGCAATTCCTATAGGAGGTTTATATTCAGGAACTTACTACCTGTTCTTTATAGCAAATGATCAGATACTGAAACAGGCTTTTGTAATAGTGCACCACGGCGGCTGCACGCACTGATTTTCGTTTTTTCACTAAATTCTAACAATTTTAGGTTTGTAGGAACGGGATTAATATGGGATATTTACACTAGTAAAAAGCTGTAGATATGCATATTCGTCAAATTCTAACTGTCTTTATGTTGCTGTTGTCCGGTGTGGCGATGGCGGGTTCAAAGTATTCTATCCTCAATAATGCATTGGTATTGCCGGAGGATATACAGTTTGAACAGCATGCTTATGATGTCAAAAATCCCGATGATCCGATGTTGGACCTGGTAGCACAGTATTTACTGGAACGCCCGGATATTACCAAATTGAGAATAGAAGGGCATGTATATACAGAGAAAACGCCCGAGCAGAATATGAAACTCAGCCTGCAAAGGGCAGCCATGATAAGTTACTACCTCACCACAAAAGGGGTGGACTGCAGTCGTTTGTTGCCGGTAGCATTCGGAGATACCCGACCGGTGGCTCCTACGGATGAATGCAATTTGCATGTCAATACACGCATTGATTTTTACAATGCTGAATTGAACAGGATGCTGTTGGGAATGAGTGCGGATGGATACGCATTAAAGATTTACAATCCGTGTGAGGAATAATTTACTGATAATCAAATGGTGAAAAAAAATAACCCCTGAGCGTTTCAGGGGTTTTTTGTTTCTATCAGGGGGGTTTTTATGACCTATCTTTTAAGTCATCGGGTACGTCAAAAAAAATGCTTCGTTGTTGTTGTTAACCAATATTAACAAAGTTTTATGACATTCACAAGTTTTATGATAAAATATACCGATGTTTTGGTATTATTTGACATTTGTCAAGTTTGGGGAAGTGTGTGTAAAATGAGAAAAGAGGAGAAGATAATTAGTAGTACCCGGGGCGGGACTCGAACCCGCACAGCCGCGATGGCCACAGGATTTTAAGTCCTGCGTGTCTACCATTCCACCACCCGGGCGCTATTAATTAAAAAAGGAGTTTAAGATAAACTCCTTTTTTTTGGAGCGAAAGACGAGACTCGAACCCGCGACCCTCACCTTGGCAAGGTGATGCTCTACCAACTGAGCTACTTTCGCATGTATTTAAAAGAACAGTTAATCCTTTCGGCTAACGGAATGCAAAGATAGTAATCTTTTTATGTTTGTCAATACTTTCACACAAAAAAATGCATCATTTTTTGCGATTTTTTTAGTTTTTAAATTAAGATTTTCATTTACAGCAACTTGCGCAGTTCATCCAGTTTCATCAGTGCTTCCACCGGTGTGAGCGTGTTGATGTTCACTTTCTCCAGTACTTCTTTTAGTTTCAGCAGGCGCGGGTCATCCATCGCAAACATATTGAGTTGTATTTCTTCCTTGCGTGAAGGCAGTTGCTTCAGGGTAGTGCTCAGGTCGCTGGCCAGGTTGCGCTGCGATTCCAGTTCCTGCAGGATTTCATTCGCTCGGTTAATGAGTTCATTCGGCATGCCGGCCATCTTAGCCACATGAATACCGAAACTGTGCTGCGATCCGCCTTCCACCAGTTTGCGGAGGAATACCACCTTGTTGTTCATTTCCTTTACCGCCACATTATAGTTTCTGATGCGTGGGAATTTCTCCGCCAGCTCATTCAGTTCGTGGTAGTGGGTGGCAAACATGGTTTTCGGCTTCGCCATCTTATTATTGTGCAGGAATTCCACCAGGCTCCACGCGATGGAAATGCCATCGTAGGTGGAAGTGCCGCGTCCGATTTCATCGAGCAGCACCAGACTCCGCGGCGAGATATTGTTGACGATGCTGGCGGTCTCTATCATTTCCACCATAAAGGTAGATTCGCCCAGACTCAGGTTGTCGCTGGCGCCTACACGCGTGAAAATCTTGTCGACAATGCCGATGTGGGCTTCCTGAGCGGGCACAAAACAGCCCATCTGCGCCATCAGCACGATGAGTGCCGTTTGTCGCAGGATGGCAGATTTACCGGACATATTCGGTCCCGTGATGATGATGATTTGTTGCTCTTCCGGATGCAGGTATACATCATTCGGAATATAGGAGGTACCCAACGGCAACTGCTGTTCAATCACAGGATGACGCCCTTCCGTAATGCGGAGTTGCGTATCGTCTGTCAGCACCGGACGGCGGTAATGATTTTTCAGGGCAATGACCACAAAAGATTGCAGACAGTCGAGCCGCGCGATGAGTTGCGCATTCTGCTGTATCGGCAATATGTAATCCATAATATCCGATACCAACGATTCGAACAACTGCATTTCCAGCGCCAGAATTTTTTCTTCCGCACCCAGGATTTTCTCTTCATATTCCTTCAATTCCGGCGTGATATAGCGCTCCGCGCCGGTCAGCGTTTGCTTGCGTATCCAGTCGTTGGGCACTTTATCCTTGTGCGTGTTGCGCACTTCCAGATAATAGCCGAACACATTGTTGAATCCGATTTTCAGCGACGGAATCTGGGTGCGGTCGCTTTCCCGCATTTGTATCTGCAGCAAATAATCCTTGCCGGAGGTGGCCATCAGCCGCAGTTCATCGAGTTCCGCGGAAATGCCCGCCTGTATGGCATTGCCTTTCTGCACGGCCACCGGCGCATCTTCCTGTAAGGTGCGTTCTATTTTATCGCGGATCAGTTGACAAGGCTGCAGCAGTTCTCCGATTTTCTGCAATCCGTTGTTGTTGGATTGCGCGCACATGTCTTTAATTGGTTCCAGTGCAGCCAGCGCTCGCTTGAGTTGCACCACTTCGCGCGGATTGATTTTTCCGAGGGGCACTTTGGAAATCAGACGTTCCAGGTCGCCGATTTGTTTGATATAATGCGTCAACGTTTGCAGGGCATCCGGTTCTTTGATCAGATATTCCACCGCATCGAGCCTTTCGTTGATTTGTTGGATGTCTTTCAACGGCAATACTATCCAGCGTTTCAGCAATCTGCTGCCCATCGGAGAGATGGTTTTATCCAGGATTTGCAGCAGCGGAACGCCCTTGTCGTGCAGGCTCTGCACCAGTTCCAGGTTGCGCGCCGTAAAGCGGTCGATCCATACAAAATGGTCGTGTTCAATGCGTGCTACGGTGGAGATATGCTGCAGTTTGTTGTGTTCCGTTTCCGCCATATAATGCAGGCAGGCGCCCGCGGCCAATATGCCGTATTCCAGTTCGTCGATGCCGAAACCTTTCAGGGTGTGTACCTGAAAATGCTGCAACAGCTTTTCTTTCATAAAACTGTCCTGATAGGCCCAGTCGTCAATGGCGTATGTATAGTATTTATTGGCATACTGCGCGACAAACCGTTTCTGCTGGTATTTCGGAAATACAATTTCGGATGGCTGAAAAGTCTGCAGCAGTTTGTCAATATATTGTTCATCGCCTTCCGCAGCGAGAAATTCTCCGGTGGAAATATCCAGGAAGGCGATGCCGATTTGCTTGTCGGCATAAAACAGAGAAGCGAGAAAGTTATTGGATTTGTGGTCGAGGATTTTGTCGTTGATGGCTACGCCCGGTGTTATCAGTTCCGTGACGCCGCGCTTCACAATGGTTTTGGTCATCTTCGGATCTTCCAGTTGCTCGCAGATGGCCACGCGGTAACCGGCTTTCACGAGTTTAGGAAGATAAGTTTCTACGGAATGGTAGGGGAAGCCCGCCAGTTCGAGGTCGGCATTGCTGCCATTGGCTCTTTTCGTGAGCACGATACCGAGTATCTCGGCTGCTTTCACCGCATCCGCGCCGAAGGTTTCGTAAAAGTCGCCCACGCGGAACAATAAGATGGCATCCGGATATTTCTGTTTTATCCTGTTGTATTGTCCCATCAGAGGGGTTTCCTTTTCCGCTTTTTTTGTCGACACGTTCCCGTTATTTCTGGTCATTAAAATGCTGGTGCGCATAATGCACAGCAGCCATAAAATTACTACAAAACCAAGGATTTCAGCCGGCAATACCGCATTGATTATCCACATTTACAACCGGTGTAGGAAATTTTATCATATGGAAAATTACCACGAAACACGGATACGATTTTCATCCTTTTCCTTTATTTTAGAGCAAAATATTTTACTATGAAAAACCTGTTCTTCCTGGTATCGTATTGTATGATGTCGCTGATGCTGCCTTTGCAGGCTTCCGCGCAATACAGCACAACGTCTAAGAGTATTGTACTGTGTGAATCATACGACAAAGCGGGGATTCCCTCCGGTATAAATAACAGCTGGGTCATTAATAAAGACGGCGGTTATATCTATATCCTGTACAGAAACGGTACGGCAACTATGAAGAGTCCTGTGTCGCTCTACATCGACAAGGAGAACAGCAAAGGCGAATATGTGGCCTATGACACCAAGGAATTTGATGTTACCGGCGCCCCGAAGTGGAGCGTCTTTGATATGAAATTCACGGAGCCCGGCAAATACAAGGTGGCAGCCGTCAATCAGAACGGTACAGAACTGGCTGTTTCTTATTGCACCATCAGCTACAAGGATGCACCGGCCACCACCACTACCACGACCAATAAAACGAGTACGACCACCGGCAAGAAAATCGTCTTGTGCGATAGTTATGATGCCAACGGAAAAGCCAGCGGTATTTACAGTATCTGGAATATCAAAGAGGATGGCGGCTACGTGTATGTGCTGTATGATAACAATGGCAAAGCGATTAAAAATACGCTGTGGTTGTATGTCGACAAGAAAAATGCGGCAGGCGAGTATGTGCCGTTTGATACCAAAACATTTGAGAATACCAGCGGCAAAACCTGGGCCGTATATGATTTTCAGTTTAAGGAGTCCGGTGAATACAAGATTTCTGCGGTAGGTACCAATGGCAATGAAGCCACTACCTACGCCACCATCAAGTTTGCGGACGGTGTGAAAGTAAAAGAAACGCAGAAGTCTATCGTGCTGTGCGATTCCTACGACGACTACGGAAAGGCTATCGGACCAAGCAGTACCTGGAATATCTCGAAGGATAAAGGCTGGATTTATATCCTGTATTCTCACGGAGAGCCGATTAAAAGTTCCATTACACTTTACATAGACAAGAAAAATACGTCCGGAAAATATGTGGCATACGCGACCAAATCATTCACCTATGATGGCAAAAAGGACTGGTCGGTGTTCGACTACAATTTTACGGAAGCCGGTGATTATAAAATCAGCGCGCTGAGTGCCGGTACAACGCTTGCTACGACGACGGCAACCTTGAAATATCTGTCTGGTACTACAACGACGGCCAGCAACCCGACTACGACAACGACCACCACCACTACCAAGGATAAAGTGGATACGTGGTATTACGATAAATCATCGCTGATATTCGGAGAGAAAGCTAACAGCAGCGGCGAAGTAATCACACCGGCTTCCATCTTCTACACCAGCGGCGGCGGCAAAGATATCAAGATTACCTATAAGGATACCAAAGCCTGTAAAACCACGAAAGTATATGTCGACATCTATTCCCTCGACGGCGATCAGGAGGATTTTCTGGAAACCAAAGAACTGACCACACTGAGCACGCAGACCAAAATCAATACTTCGTACTATTTTCCGGGACCCGGCAAATATAAAGTGGCTTTCTATAACAAGGATAATACCTACATGAACCTCGCCACGTTTGAGATTCAGAAAACGGGCACTGTTTCCAATACCAATACTTATGCGAGCAATAACACATCTACTACTTCCAAAACAAGCACGTCTACTTACACATCACCGGGCAACAAGGTGTCTGTATCCACTCCGCGTATCGCGCTGGTGATTGGCAACGGGAACTATAAATCTGTCGGAACACTGCCGAATCCGGTGCATGATGCGGAGGAAATGTCCAAACTGCTTAAAGAGTGCGGATTTGAAGTGGTGCTGGTGCTGAACGGTACCAAAAAACAGATGAATGAAGCTATCGCGACATTCGGACAGAAACTCGTGTCGAGCAAAGGTGCAACCGGTATGGTGTATTATGCCGGACACGGCATTCAGTCGAAAGGAGAGAACTACATCATTCCGATAGATGCGGAAGTATATGTGGAAGAAGACCTGCAGTATGAATGTCTGAATGTGGGCAAAATTCTGGCGAAAATGGAAGCGGCCAAAAATCCGATTAACATCATCGCGCTGGATGCATGCCGCAACAATCCGTTTGAGCGCAGCTGGAACAGAAGTGGCAGCAGCAGTGGTCTCGTTGGTATGAACGCGCCGGAAGGCACTATTATCTCCTTCTCCACCAATCCGGGCAATACGGCTTCGGACGGTTCGGGCTACAATTCACCGTATACCACTGCATTCCTGAATCAACTGAAAAAACCGGGACTGACCATTGAACAGGTACTGAAAGGTATTGCGGCGGAAGTGAAAAAATCAACGCCGGGACAGTTGCCGTGGTACAGTTCTTCCATCACCGGTGAGTTTTATTTCCGTCCTTAATAAAGTATCTTTGCCATTATGCGCAAACTGAAACTGGATGAACTGAACAGGCTTTCTGCTGATGATTTTAAACAGGCCGATAAAATTCCGGTCGTGGTGGTGCTCGACAATGTGCGCAGCGCGATGAATGTAGGTTCGGTATTTCGCACCTGCGATGCCTTTTTGGTAAGACATATTTACCTGGTGGGGATTTCCGCCGTGCCACCGCACCGTGACATTCTGAAGGCGGCATTAGGCGCTACGGAGACGGTCGACTGGAGTTATGTGGCCACGGTAGATGAGTGTATGGCGCATCTGCAATCACAGGATTATACGATTCTGGCGGTGGAACAGTCGGATGCTTCCGTTTATCTGCACGAGTTTCTGCCCGACGTGGAACAGCAATACGCGCTGGTGTTCGGCAATGAAGTGGACGGCGTGTCAGAGGCCGTCATGCAGCAATGCGACGCCTGTCTGGAAATTCCGCAGCTCGGTATGAAGCATTCCCTCAATATATCCGTGTCAGCTGGTATTGTGTTGTGGGAATTTGCCCGTAATTTTAAGTGGTAATTTGTTAATTCAACTCTTAAAACAAAATATTATGAAAAAAACTATTGTATGTATGCTGTTGCTGGCGTTCACCGCGCTGAGCTCATTTGCGCAAATCCGTATGAAATTAAAATATCCGAAATGCGAAGTAGTGAGTCAGGATGTATTTGCCGGTATCAAGAAGTATAAAACGATGAAAATTGAAACGGCGGAGGATTTTGCCAAATACTTCAAACTGGCGGAAGGAGAGTCCATTAATTTTGAGAAAAATCTCGTGTTGGCAGGTTTTGTCGGCGAAGGCAATGAAGAGAAATTCATTGAAATCAATGCCGCTACCTACGACCCGAAGGCAAAATACCTGAATGTCAGATTTGATATCAAAGACGAAAAACTCGAAGATAACGGGAAATTCTGCGTGGCTGTGGTGCCTAAATCCTACAGCTATAAAAAAGTCGCCTTCCTGAAAGGAAAATTATATAATATGTCACAATCGGGAGAATAAA
>ERZ1645187.1196-NODE-1196-length-24313-cov-7.076717_pt1 | contig 24313 bp, 23 predicted proteins | sample MGYA00575352_ERZ1645187 | MGnify/ENA primary metagenome ERZ1645187 (study PRJEB40837, sample SAMN11349314) | freshwater sediment metagenome | isolation source: river sediment | host: Sediment | place: India: Wazaribad , New Delhi | collected 2017-02-21 ...
CAGGGCGCACATATGCAGCGCTATCAGGGCCTAGTCCCGCTCGAAGGGCAGGGGCTGGAAGAGGCCGCGCACCAATATTTCCTCCGCTCGGAGCAGATTCCCACCCGCGTGCGCCTTGCTGTGGGGCAGGTGACCGAAGGCGGCAGGAGCCGCTGGCGCGCCGGCGGGCTGATGGCGCAGTTCCTGCCCTCGTCGTCCGATCGCCAGCGTCAGGCGGAGTTCGACCCCGGCGATGCGCCGGAGGGGGCGGAGCGCCGCGCCTTCATCGAGGATGACGCCTGGGTCGAGGCGCGCTCGCTGGTCGAGACGGTGGAGGATCACGAACTGGTCGATCCCGCGCTGCCGACCGAGGATCTGCTCTACCGCCTGTTCCATGAGCGCGGCGTCCGCGTCTACGAGCCGGTGGCGATGGAGGAGCGCTGCCGCTGCTCGCGCGCCCGGATTTTCGAGATGCTCGCCCGGTTTTCCGACGAGGAGAAACAGGCGATGGTGGGGGACGATGGCGCCGTCGGCGTCACCTGCGAGTTCTGCTCGACCCATTATCACTTCCGTCCCGAGGAGCTGAAGCCCGGGCCGGACGCGGACGAAACGCCCTAGTTCAGTTTGCGCGTCTCGAACGGGCTGTCGAGCGAGAAGGCGGGGATCTGCACCATGAACTTGCCGCCCTCGGCCCGCGCCATCTCGTATTGACCCACCATGATGCCCTGCGGCGTGGTCAGCGGGCAGCCGGAGGTGTAGCGGAAGGTCTCGCCGGGCTTGAGCACCGGCTGCTCGCCGACGACGCCCGGCCCGCGCACATCCTGCCGCTGGCCGTTGCCGTCGGTGATCTCCCAGTGGCGCGTCCTCAGCTGGATGGTGTCCCCGCTGTGGTTGGTGATTTCCACCATATAGGTCCAGAAATACTTGTTCTTGTCCGGGTTGGATTGCTCGGGCGCGAATTGCGGCCGCACGACCACCTCGACATGATCGGTGACTGCGCGATACATGGCCGCCTCCCCTGGAGATGAAATCGTTGCGCCATTGTGATTCAATGGTTCCGTTTGGCAACCCCGGAAAGCAGGCCGGGCCGAACGGGAGGTGGATATGCTCGATGGCGCGATGCGGCGGCTCTATGCGCCATGGCTCGACCGGCTGGGCGCCAAGCTGGCGGACCGGGGCGTCAGCGCCAATACCGTGACGTTTGCCGGGCTCGGTGCGGCGCTCGCCGCGGCGGGGGCAGTCGGGCTCGGGGCCTTCGGCGTCGCGCTCGGATTCATGGCGCTCAGCCGGCTGGCCGATGGGCTGGATGGCGCGGTGGCGCGCCGCGCCGGCCTCACCGATTTCGGCGGCTTTCTCGATATTGTCTGCGATTTTGCCTTCTACAGCCTCGTTCCGCTCGCGTTCGCGCTGAATGATCCCGCCCGCGCCCTGCCGGCGGCCGTGCTGCTGACCAGTTTCTATCTCAACGCCGCAAGCTTTCTCGGCTTTGCGGTGATCGCCGCCAGGCGGGGCATGACAACCGACCGACGCGGGCCGAAATCGCTCTATTTCACCACCGGTCTTGCCGAGGGCACTGAAACCATCGCCGTATTTGTCGCAATGCTGGTGTTTCCCGCCGCATTTGCCGCGCTGGCCTATGGATTTGCCGCGCTGTGCCTTGTCACCTGCCTGGCCCGCGTGGTGCTGGCGGCGCGTGTTTTCGGGGGAGAAGCAATGCCCTGACGATGGTGGCGCTTGCCCCGTGCAGCAAGCCTCGCTAGGCCTTGGGGCAGTTGAGTACAGGGCAGGTGCGTTCCGTGGCTTCCGGCATTTTTTCCGATGCGATGATCGAGGCGCTGCTGGCCTCGGGCGGGATCCGCGCGGCGGTTCCGCCTGTTCCCGGGCAAATCCAGCCGGCGAGCATGGACCTGCGGCTGGGCCGCCGCTGCTGGCGGGTGCGCGCCTCCTTCCTGCCCGGTCCGGGGCGCCCGGCGCGCATCCGCATTGACGACCTGAAGCTGCACGAGATCGACCTGAGCGACGGCGCGGTGCTGGAAACCGGCTGTGTCTATGTCGCCGAGGTGCTGGAAAGCCTCGCCCTGCCCGCCGGCGTCGCCGCTGCGGCCAACCCGAAAAGCTCGACCGGACGGATCGACGTCTTCACCCGCGTCATCGTCGATGGCGGCACGGCGTTCGATTCCGTGCCCGATGGCTATGCAGGCCCGCTCTATGCGGAAATCTCGCCGAAAACCTTCCCCGTTCTGGTGCGCACCGGTTCGCGCCTGTCGCAGATCCGCTTCCGCTCCGGCGCGCCGCGCCTTGATGATGCGGAGCTGTCGGCCCTCAACGCGGCGGAGCATCTCGTCGCCGGTGCCAGCCATCCGATTGCCGGCGGTGTTGCCGTCAGCGTCGATCTCGCGGGGTTTGATTCCGCCGGGTTGATCGGCTATCGCGGCAAGCGGCACACCGGCCTTGTCGATGTTGACAGGGTGGGCGCCTGCAAGGTGGCGGACTATTGGGAGCCGCTGACGGCGGACGGGCGCGGCGCGCTGATACTCGATCCGTCGGAATTCTATATCCTCGCCTCCAAGGAAGCCGTCCATGTCCCTCCCGATTATGCGGCGGAGATGGTGGCGATCGATCCGGTGGTGGGCGAATTCCGCGTCCATTACGCCGGCTTTTTCGATCCCGGCTTCGGCCATTCGGCGGCCGGCGGCACCGGCTCGCGTGCAGTGCTGGAGGTGCGGTCCCACAACGTGCCGTTCATCATCGAGGACGGGCAGATCGTCGGCCGGCTGGTGTACGAGCGAATGGCGCAGCGCCCCGCGCGGCTCTATGGCGCCGATCTCAATTCCAATTATCAGGCTCAGGGCCTCAAGCTCTCCAAGCACTTCCGCTGAGGCGATAAATTCGGCGCGCAGCGTGCACGGAACCGGTTGCAGCGCGCCCGCGAACTGACTATGACAGTTCCGACGCGGGTGTAGTTCAATGGTAGAACGGCAGCTTCCCAAGCTGCATACGAGGGTTCGATTCCCTTCACCCGCTCCAAAGTTTGCGCAGCAAACGAGCAACGCCCCCACATGCACTGCACTGTCGCGACAGGTCGTTCGCCCTGGGCGAAGGACCGGAAGCCTGCTCGTGTCAGCCTGCGCGCGGGCGACCCTTCATCAGCGCCGCCCGCGCGCCACCGGTGTCACGCCCGGCCGGCGGCCTTGTCGGCCTCGTAGCGGGCGCGGGTGTCCTCATTGGCGGGGTAAAGTCCGGGCAGCGGCACGCCGCGCTCGATCTCCTTCATGATCCAGGCTTCCAGCCGCTCCTGCTCGACGGCAAGATCGGCCACCGCCTGTGCCATGTCCGAGGGGATGACGACCGCGCCGTCCGTATCGGCCACGATGACATCGCCCGGGAACACGGCGACCCCGCCGCAGCCGACCGGCTCCTGCCAGCCGACAAAGTGCAGCGCGGCAACGGAGGGCGGCGCGGCCGCGCCCGAGGACCACAGCGGCAGCCCGGTGGCGATGCAGCTCTGCGCATCGCGCAGCACGCCGTCTGTCACCAGCGCGGCGACGCCACGCTTGGCCATGCGGGCGGTGAGAATGTCGCCATAGACGCCCGCTTCGCGGATGCCCATCGAATCGATCACCGCGATGCAGCCGGCCGGCATGTCCTCGATTGCGGCGCGGGTGGAGCGGGGCGAGGCCCAGGACGCCGGGGTGGCCACATCCTCGCGGCCGGGGATGAACCGCATGGTGAAGGCACGGCCGACCACGCGCTTCTGCCCGGGCTGCATCGGCATCGCGCCGGTCATCCACACCTTGCGCAGGCCCTTCTTGAGCAGCACGGTGGTCAGGGTGGCGGTGGTCACGCCGGCAAGGGCGGCAAACAGGGCTTGGTCAGACATCAGCAACTCCGGAGGGAAGGGGCGCGCCGGCCCCGTGCCGACAGAAAAGGACGGCAGCCGCGATCCCGTCAACTGTGCATTTGGCGTTGTCTGACAACCATGCACGATCGGCAGGGTGTTGCGGCTTTCGCGCGACAGGCCGGCGCGGTAAACTCACATCGCAATGCCGGAGGCGACGGACGATGACGACGATGATGACAGCCGCTGTGCTGACCGGGTTCGGCGGGCCGGAGGTGTTCTCCTGCACCGAGGTGATCCGTCCCGAACCCGGCGAAGGCGAAGTGCTGGTGCGCGTCCGCTGTTGCGGCGTCTGCCATCTCGATCTGATCCTGCGCAAGGGGATGCGCTCGCGCGTCAGGCCGCCGCGCATCATCGGCCATGAGCTTGCCGGAGATGTGGTGGCGCTCGGCCCCGGTGTCCGGGGGGTGCGGCTGCGCGATCGGGTCGCCTCGTTCAATTTTCAGGCCTGCGGTGCCTGCCCGGAGTGTGCGCGCGGCAAGCCGTCCCTGTGCCGCCGTTCGCAAGGTGACATCGGCCAGACGCGGGACGGCGGCTATGCCGAGTTTGCGGTGCTGAAGGCCGGGAACCTCGTCAAGATTCCGCAAGGCATGGCCTATGAAAGCGCCTGCTTCGGCGCCTGCGTCTATGCCCCGCCCTACAAGGCGATCCGCACCATCGGGCGTATCGGCCGGGGCGATACGGTGGTGGTCACCGGGGCAAGCGGCGGGCTGGGCATCGCCGCGCTGCAGATCCTGACGGCGCTCGGCGCCCGCTCGATCGCCATCACGTCGTCTCCCGCCAAGGTGGAGCGCCTGAAGGAACTGGGCGCCGGCGCCGTCATCGTCAGCCCCGATGGTGCCTTTGGCGACGAGGTCCGCGCACTGACGGACGGGCGCGGGGTCGATCTGGTGGTCGAACTGATCGGCTCGCCGACCTTTCACGGGGCGTTGCGGGCGCTCGCCCCCGGCGGGCGTGTGGCGGTGATCGGCGAACTCAGCGGCACGCCGGTGTCGATCAATCTCGGCCTCGTGATTCTCAAGGAATGGGGGATTTTTGGCATTCAAAGTGCATCCGGACCGGAGTTGAGCGAGGTTCTGGCCTTCATGCACGAGGCCAAGCTCCGCCCGGTGATCGAGGCCACCTTGCCGCTGACGGCGGTGGCCGAGGCCCATCGCCTGCTCGAATCGCGTGCCGTCATGGGGCGCATCCTGCTCAAACCGTGAGCAGTTGCGCCGAAGGGGAAGACAAGGCCAATGGCAGACCAGACCCGCGCGCCGGCCGAGGCCGCGCTCTCCCGCCTCGGTGCGATCAGCCGCCTGCCGGTGTTCTATGAGCTGAAGGGCAAGCGTGTGCTGCTGGCCGGCGGCGGCCATGGCGCGGCGTGGAAGGCCGAGATGCTGGCGGCTGCCGGCGCGCATGTCGTCGTGGTGGCGGAGGAGGCCTCGTCCGAGATGGTCGCGCTGATGGCGCGCGGTGCGGCGGCGGGCACGTTCGCGCATCACGCGCGCGGCTGGCGGGCGGAGGATTTTGCCGGCTGCATCCTTGCGGTGGGCGATTGCGAGACGGGCGAGGAGGCTGCGGCTTTTGCCGCTGCGGCCCGCGCGGCCGGCGTGCCGGTCAATACCATCGACAAGCCGGAGACCTGCGATTTCCAGTTCGGCAGCATCGTCAACCGCTCGCCGGTGGTCATCGGCATCTCGACCGATGGCGTTGCCCCCATCCTCGGTCAGGCCATCCGCCAGCGGATCGAAACCATGCTCCCCGCCGTCCTCGCCGGTTGGGCCGGGCTGGCGCGGCGGGTGCGCGCCTCGGTGATGGAGCGGCTGGCGGCCGGGGCGCCGCGCCGCGCTTTCTGGGAGGCTTTTGCCCTCCGCGCCCTGCGAGGCGAGCGGGTGCCGGATGAGGGCGAGGCCGGCGCGATGGTAACGGCAGTGGCGCAGGCGTCTCCCCCCGCCGGGCGCGTCACGCTGGTCGGTGCCGGGCCGGGCGATGCGGAATTCCTGACCATCAAGGCCATGCGCGCCCTTCAGGCGGCCGATGTGGTGATGTTCGACGATCTCGTCTCCCCCGAGGTGCTGGATTTGGCCCGGCGCGAGGCGCGGCGCATTGTGGTGGGCAAGCGCGGCCAGCGGGCCAGCTGCAAGCAGGATGATATCAACGCGCTGCTGGTGGAAGAGGCGCTGAAGGGCCGGCATGTCGTGCGCCTCAAGGCGGGCGATCCGTCCGTGTTCGGCCGGGCAGGAGAGGAGATCGCCGCGTTGGCGGCGGCGGATATCCCGGTCACCATTGTGCCGGGGATCACCAGCGCGCAGGCGCTGGCCGCCACCCTGTGCCTGTCGCTGACGCATCGCGACCATGCCCAGTCGCTGACCCTGATGACCGGCCATTCCCGGCAGGGCGTTTTGCCGGAAACGCTTGATTTTCACCGTGCAGCCAGCGCCGCCACCACCAATATCGTTTACATGGGCGCCCGTACGGCAGGGCCGTTCAGCGCCGCGATGATTGCGGGCGGGGCCGATCCCGCCCTGCCGGCGGTGGCGGTTTCCTCGCTCAGCCGGCCGGAGCAGCGGATCTGGCGGGGGCCGCTCTCCGCGCTGGCGGAGGGGGTGGCGACCCTGCCGCCCGGCGCGCCGGTGCTGATCGGCACCGGCCATGTCTTCGGCCTGCCCGGCGGTGGCGGCTGACCCTGCGCCTGCCCGGGGCCGGCAGCTCTCAGGCCGGCCCGTGATCGGGCTTGAGGTCGATCAGCGGCGTGCCGTCGACGCAATCAAGCCCGCGCACCAGCAGCGCGCCCTCCTCGATGCCGATCAGCTCCACGATGGAGGTGGCGATCGGGTTGGGCCGCACGGGGGAGCGCAGGGCAAAGGTGCCGCAGGTCATTCCGTCGCGGTGTCGCGTCTGCACGATGAGATCGCGCCGCGCCTGATGCATGAAATAGAGCACTTCGAGCCGGTGATGCCCCTCGATGCCCTTGAGCCCGGCGCGGAACGGCGGGTCGATCTCGATACGGCAGACCGGCCCGTCCGGCCGCCCCCGGCGCGGACACTCGGACCGGGTGGCGAACGGTGTACGGATGCGCCCGATGAACACGAGTCCGGCATCCATGCGCTCGGGCAGGGCAATCTCCACCTCGCCCGGGCGCGTGGCATCCCAGACAAGGCCGGCAGGGTTCCGGTCGGGCTCAGGCATCACAATCCTTGTCCTGCGGGTCATCTTCGGCCCCGCCTTGCCGATGGTCTCACCCGGTCCGAGGCTTGACAAGCCGGGAGCGACCTTATTGTATGTTGTATACAGAATGCCTGACCGCCCCGGCGGCGCAAAGTCATGGACCGCCGATGGGTCTCTCCCGCTTCCTTCTCCGTTCCGTCGAGAACCTGCTGATCGCCGGCTTCGTGGCGATGATCCTGCTTGTCTTCGGCAATGTCGTTCTGCGTTACGGCTTTGATTCCGGCATCATCATGGCCGAGGAAGTCTCTCGCGTCATCTTCGTCTGGCTGACCTTCGGCGGGGCCTTTCTCGTCGCGCGCGAGGGCGGGCATCTCGGCATGACCATGCTGGTCGCCAAACTGGGGCCCTCGGGCCAGCGCGCCTGCCGCCTGCTGGCCGAGGCGCTGTCGCTGCTCTGCATGGTGCTGGTCATCGTCGGCTGCTGGCGGCAGATCGTCATCAATATCGACAACCGTGCGCCGATCACCGGCGTGCCGCTCGCCGTCGTCTACATGGCGGGCTTTGCCTGCGGCCTCGGCATTGCGGCGCTGAACGTCATCGCGCTGGTCCGCATCCTCACCGGGCGGATGCAGCCCGGGGAATACGTCGTCGGCACCGAATCGGAAGAGTTCGCCGCCGGTCCTCATGCAGGGGACAAGGCATGACCGCTGTCGTCTTTCTCACCTCGCTGCTTGGCGCGATGGGCATCGGCATGCCGATCGCGGTGGCGTTGCTTGCCTGCGGCGTGGCGCTGATGCTCTGGCTCGGCGCCTTCGATGCGCAGATCGTGGCGCAGAATCTCGTCGGCGGCGCCGACAGCTATCCACTGATGGCGGTGCCGTTTTTCATGCTGGCGGGCGAGTTGATGAACGCCGGCGGCCTGTCCCGCCGGATCATCGCGCTGGCGGTGACGTTGTTTGGCCATGTCCGCGGCGGTCTCGGCTATGTCGCGGTGCTCGCCGCGATCATCATGGCCTCGATTTCCGGCTCGGCGGTGGCCGATACGGCGGCGCTTGCGGCCATTCTGGTGCCGATGATGCGCCAGGCCGGCTATTCGCTGGATCGCAGCTGCGGGCTGATCGCGGCGGGCGGCATCATCGCGCCGGTCATCCCGCCGTCCATCGGCTTCGTGGTCTTCGGCGTCGCGGCGGGGGTCTCGATCACCCGGCTGTTCCTCGCCGGCATCGTGCCGGGCATCATGATGGGCATCGCCCTCCTGATTGCCTGGCACATCGTCGCCCGTGATGAGCCTGTCGCGCGGACCGAGCGCGCCGGCCTGCGCGAGGTGGGCGCCGCGCTGGTCGATGGTCTCTGGGCGCTGGCCCTGCCGGGGCTGATCATCGGCGGCATGAAGGCCGGGGCCTTCACCCCCACCGAGGCAGCGGTGGTGGCTGCGGTCTATGCGCTCGTCGTCGGCATGTTTGTCTATCGCGAACTGAAGCCGGCGGATCTCCGCCCCGCCTTCATCGGCGCGATCAAGACCTCGGCGGCGGTGATGTTCCTTGTCGGTGCCGCGATGGTCTCGGCCTGGCTGATCACCATTGCGGATATCCCCGGCGAGGTGACGCGTGCCTTCGGCCCCATCGTCAACCACCCGACGCTGCTGATGCTGGCGATGATGCTGCTGGTGTTTCTGGTCGGCACCGCGCTCGATTTTATCCCCACCGTGCTGATCCTGACGCCGGTGCTGATGCCGCTGGTCAAGCAGGCGGGGATCGATCCTGTCTATTTCGGCGTGCTGTTCATCATGAACAACGCGATCGGCCTGCTGACCCCGCCGGTCGGCACGGTGCTCAATGTCGTCTGCGCTGTCGGCGGGGTCTCGATGGATCGAGTCATCCGTGGCGTGATGCCGTTCCTGATCGGCCAGCTGATCGTGCTGGCCCTGCTGACGCTGTTTCCCGAGCTGGTCACCGTACCGGCCCGGTATTTCTACGGTCGATAACAACCCAATCGGAGGAAACCATGTCGCTCACCCGCAGAACCGTTCTCAAGGGCGCCGGCGCCGGCGTTGCACTGTGTGCTGTTGGCGGCCGCGCCAGCGCGCAGGCCGCCGTGATGCGCTTCGGCCATCCGCACCCGACCTCGGACAGCTGGCACACCGCAGCCTTGCAGATGGCCGAGAAGATCAAGGCGAAAACCGGCGGCAAGCTTGAGGTTCAGGTCTTCCCCAACGGCGCGCTCGGTTCCGATCCGGCGATGATCAGCGCCGTGCGCGGCGGCACGCTGGACATCACCTTGACCGGCAACCCGTTCTTCACCGGCATGGCGCCGAAGCTGAACGTGCTCGATCTGCCGTTCCTGTTCTCCAGCCGCGCCCATGTTGCCAAGGTGCTGGATGGCGCCATCGGCGATGGCCTGCGCAAGGATCTCGAAGGCTCGAACCTGAAAGCGCTGGCAACCTGGGAGGTGGGCTGGCGCAACCTCACCAATTCGCGCCGGCCGATAGCGAAGGCCGAGGACATCAAGGGCCTGAAAATCCGCACCACGCCCAACCCGGCGCATGTCAAGGCATTCCAGCTGCTCGGCGCGGTGCCCACCCCGATGCCGTTCACCGAACTGTTCACCGCACTGGAGAACAAGACGGTGGACGGGCAGGAAAACCCGGTGACGCTGATCCTGAATGCCAAGTTCTTCGAGGTGCAGAAGCATGTCTCGCTCACCCGCCATGCCTTCACCTCCGCGCCGCTGGTGATGAACAAGGCCAAGTTCGACGCTCTGGCGCCCGATCTTCAGAAGGCGCTGGTGGACACGGCGGCGGAACTGGCCATTGCCCAGCGCAAGATGAACGAGGACGCCGAGGCCGGCAGCCTCGACGCGCTGAAGAAGGCCGGCATGCTGGCGGTGGAAAATCCCGACCGCGAGTCGTTCTCGAAGATCGTCACCGAGGAGGTGCGGAAGGAGTTCGTCACCAAGTTCGGTTCCGATGTCCTCGATGCCATCGTCAAGGCCGGCTGAGGCATGAGGATCATCGACCTGTCGATGCCCATCGCGGCGCATTTCCGTTGGCCGACGGAAACGCCGGTGAAGGGCGACATTGCCGCCGGGGACCAGTTCCGTGTCACCCGGCTGCATGCCACCTGCCACGGCTTCAGCCATGTCGATGCGCAGGCCCATATCCTTGCCAATGCCCCGACGATCGAGTCGACGCCGCTCGACCGCGTCGTCGGCCCGGCGCGGGTGCTCGATCTGCGGGATGTGGCGCCGAATGAGGAAATCGGCCCCGAGCGGCTGGCAAAGGCCGATCCCGGCGGTGCGGAGGGGGAAATCCTCCTCCTCTCCGCCGGCTGGGATGCCAAGCGCGACTATAACACCCGCGCCTTCTGGCTCGATGCGCCGTGGCTCAACCGGGCGGCGGCCCAGTGGCTGGCGGACCGCAAGCCGACGGCCATCGCCTTTGATTTTCCTCAAGATTATCCGATCCGCCTGCTGCTCGACGGGGGCGTCGTGCCGTTCGATCAGCATGTGACGCACGACATCTGCCTCCGGCAGGGCATCACGCTGATCGAGTATCTCGTCAACACGGCGGCGATCCGCGAGCGGCGGGTATTCTTCTCCGCCGCGCCGCTGAAAATTCCCGGTGCGGACGGAGCCCCCGCCCGCATCTACGCCATCGAGGGGCTGCCCGGTCTCTAGGGCAGCGAAAAATCCGGCGCGCTGTATACAGCATACTTGCAGCGCGCCGCCGCCTCCGGTTACACTCCGCCAAACGGATAAGGCGAGGCAGGCGGCATGTCCGCGCAAGCAGCACACCCCTTGGGTACGACGCCCGGCCGCACCATTGTGGATGCGCACCATCACCTGTGGGATCCGGCGGTCAACTACCATCCCTGGCTGTGCGATCCCGCGCCGGTCGCCTTCCGCTATGGTGACTATTCCGCCCTGCGCCGCCGCTATCTCGCCGCGGACTATCGCGCCGATGCCGCGCCCTATCGGATCGCTGCCTCGGTCTATGTCGAGACCGAATGGGACCCGAACGATCCGACCGGCGAGATGGATTATGTCGCATCGCTGATCGCCGCCGGGCCGCTCCCCTCCGTCGCTGTGGCGCAGGCCTGGCTGGATCGCGACGATGCCGCCAAGGTGCTGGAATCACACGCCAATCGCGGCTTTGTCCGGTCCGTTCGCCACAAGCCGCGGGCCAACGCCGCACCGCGCGATGGCGCCCCGGGGGGCATGACCGATGCGCGCTGGCGGGCCGGCTTTGCCCGTCTTGCCCCGTTGGGGTTGCGGTTCGATCTGCAAACGCCATGGTGGCATCTGGGAGAGGCGCGGCGGCTGGCGGAGGATTATGCCGGGACCACGATTATCCTCAACCACACCGGCCTGCCGGCCGATCGCAGCGCCGAGGGGCTGGCGGGCTGGCGCGCCGCGATGGCGGACCTTGCCGGCGCGCCCAATGTAATGGTCAAGATCTCCGGCATCGGCCAGCCCGGCCAGCCGTGGACGGTGGCGGCCAACCGCGACATCGTGCTCACGACCATCGATCTTTTCGGCGCCGATCGCTGCATGTTCGCCTCGAACTTTCCGGTCGATGGGCTCTGCGCGTCGTTTTCGACGATTTTCGATGGGTTTTCGACCATTGTCGCCGGCTTTTCCACCGATGAGCAGGAGGCGCTGTTTGCCGCCAATGCCCGCCGGATCTATGCAATCGGAGGGTCCCATGGCTAAGCTGCGGATCGGCTATATCGGCATCGGCCTGATGGGGCTGCCGATGGTGCGGCATCTCAAGGCAAGGGGCTATGCCGTCACCGCCTATGACATCGCACCCGCCCGCTGTGCCGAGGCGGCAGCGGACGGCATCGCCATCGCACCTTCAGCGGCGGCTGCGGCGCGGGGGGCGGAGATCGTCTGCCTGAACCTGCCGACCACTGAATCGGTCGAGGACGTCATGTTCCTCGGCGGCGACGTGGCGTCGACCATGACGAATTCACAGGTCCTCGTCGATTTTTCCACCATCGTCGTCGAAAAGGGCCGCGCCTTCGCCGCGCGGCTGCAGGAAACCGCCGGCGCAGGCTGGGTGGATGCCCCGGTCTCCGGCGGGCCGCCCGCGGCGGGCACCGGCACGCTGACGGTGATGGCCGGCGGCCGGCCGCAGGATATCGAGGCGGTGCGTCCGCTGATGGCCGATGTGGCCCAGCGCTTCACGCCCATGGGGCCATCCGGCGCCGGGCTGGTCGCCAAGATGCTCAACCAGATGATCGTCGGCTGTCTGCACGCGGTGCTGGCCGAATCGCTGATCGTCGCCGAGAAGGCGGGGATCGACGCTGCCCGCCTGCCCGAGTGTCTCGCCGGCGGCCACGCCGATGGCTCGCTGCTCCAGCGGCTCTATCCGCGCATGGCGGCGCGGGATTTTGCGCCGCAGGGCTATGCCCGCCAGCTTCTGAAGGATCTGGAGATGGTTTCCGCCTTCACCGCCGGGCTGAAGGCGCCGACGCCGATGACCGGCGAGGCGCTGAACCTTTACCGCATCCTCGCCCACCTCGGACATACCGAACTCGACACCTCCGCGCTTGTGAAGGTGTACGACCGCGCCTGAACCACAACAACGCCGGCACTGCCGGTCAACAGGGAGAAACGACCATGCTGAACCGCAAGACCTTTCTGTCCGCGCTTGCTGCGCTGGCGCTGACGGCGGGCCCCGCCGCCGCGCAGGTCAAGCTGCGCTATGCCCACGTCGGCGTCGCCAATGCGCCGCAGACGCTTTATGCCGACGCGGTGGCCAAGCTCGTCAAGGAGCGGACGCAGGGCCGCGTCGAAATCCAGGTTTTCGCCAATTCCCAATTGGGCGGCGTGGGCGAGATGGTGGACGGCATCAAGTCGGGCGCCATCGCCATGGGCCATCATGATTTTGCCTCGCTGGGCAAGATCCTGCCGGCGACGGCGGTGTTCAACACCCCGTTCGTCTATCGCGACGCCGCCCATTCGCTGCGTGCGGCCGATCCGCGCAACTCCGCCGCGCTCAAGGCGATCAACGACGAACTCGTCGCCAAGGGCGGCATGCGCATCGTCGGCTCGTTCTTCCAGGGCACGCGCCACCTGACCTCGAAGGAAAAGGTGCTCTCGCCGAAGGACATGGCGGGCAAGAAATACCGCGGCGTACCGGTCAAGCTCTGGTCGTCGATGCTGACCGGCATGGGCGCCGTTGCTACCCCGGTCGAGGTCTCGGAACTGGCGACCGCGCTGGCCACCGGCCTCGTGGTGGGGCAGGAGAACCCGCTGCCCAACATCTTCAACCTCAAGCTCTACGAGGTGCAGAAGTATGTGATGCTGACCGGGCACATGCAGTCGGTCCTCTCCACCTTCGTCAACGAGAAGATCTGGCAGGGCGTGCCGGCGGCGGACCGCAAGATCATCGAGGATACGATGTACGAGGTCGGCCAGCAGACGCTGAAGTGGGATGCCGACACCTTCGCCAAATACCGGTCGGACCTTGAGGCCAAGGGCATGACCTTTGTCGAGGCCAAGGACGGGCTGGACCTTGAAGCCTTCCGCAAGGCGGTGCTGGCGCAGGTGGACAAGGACTTCCCCGAATGGAAGGACTACATCGCCAAGATTCAGGCGGTCCAGTAAGGCGCATCGGGCGGCCGGCAGCGGCCGCCCCCCCGACCTCTCATCGAAAGTTTTCAGCATGCTGAGAATGCTGCGGAGCCTGTTGCGGGGGCTGAGCCTTCTGATGCTCGCCGGCCTGATCCTGACGCCGTTCACGCAAATCATCCTGCGCGGGGTGTTCAACGTGCCGATGGCCGGGGCGGAGGAGATGGCGCGCTACATGCTCATCTGCCTCACGCTGATGGCCGGTGCGCTGGTGACGTTGCAGGGCGGGCAGATCAAGATGGAGGAGTTTCAGGCCCTGCTGCCGGAAAAGCCGCGCTGGCTGGTGCAGCTGGCGGTGGAAACGGCGGGCGTCATCGTCTTCGGATTTCTCGCCCTCGCGGCCGGCTGGACAATCTCGCAAAACATGAACAACCAGACCGCGACGCTGGAAATGCCGTTCTGGCTGTTTATGGCGCCGCTGGCGCTGGGCATGGCTTTTCTGGCCGGTGAGACGGCCGTCCATCTCGGTGCTGTCTGGCGGCGCGGCCGCGCGGACGACAAGCACACCACGCTGACCTGAGGGGCGGACCATGGCCGGTTTTGTCGTCATTTTTGCCTTTGTCGGGCTGTTCGTCCTCGGGTTCCCGGTCGTGTTGTCGATCGCGATCCCCTGCATCCTTTATGTGCTGATCAACGATCTGCCGCTGGCGCTGGTGGCCCAGCGCACACTTTACGCGCTCGATTCCTTTCCCCTGGTGGCGGTGCCGGTGTTTCTCTTCGTCGGCTCGGTGATGAACAGCGCCGGGATTTCGAAATACATCTACAAGTTCGCCGATACGGCGGTGGGCCGGCTGCCCGGTGGCCTCGCGCAGGTCAACATCTTCGGCAGCCTTGTCTTTGCCGGCATGTCCGGTTCCGCGCTGGCCGATATCGGCGGCATCGGCCGCATCGAGATCGACGCGATGAAGGACAAGGGCTACAACGCGGCGTTTGCCAGCGCGGTTACCTCGTCCTCGGCGATTGTCGGGCCGATTTTTCCGCCCTCCATCCCGCTGATCATCTATGGCACGGTCACCGGCGTCTCGGTGCTGCAACTGCTGCTGGGCGGCATCCTGCCCGGGCTGCTCTGCGTCGGCGGGCTGATGCTGATGACCGCCTGGCTCGCCAGGCGCCGCAACTATCCGCGCGCGCCCCGCTGGCCCACGGTGGCCGAACTCTGGCGCGACATGTTGCCAGCCCTGCCGGCGCTGCTGGCGCCGGTGCTGCTGATCGGCGGCATGCTGGCGGGGTTCTTCACGCCGACGGAAATTGCCTCCGTCACGGTGGTCTACACGCTGGCGATCAGCGTGTTCTATTACCGCGAACTGACCTGGAAGGGGCTGCTGGAGGCCTCGTTCGAGACGATCCACGCCTCCTCTGCCATCCTGCTGATCGTCGCCGTCGCGGCGCTGTTCGGCTGGATTCTCTCGGTCGAGCAGGTGCCGCAGACCCTGACCAAGGCGATGCTGTCGATCTCGACCAACCCTTACATGCTGCTGTTCTTGATCAATATCCTGCTGCTGCTGGTCGGCATGTTCCTCGATTCCACCACGGCGATCCTTGTCATCGCGCCGATCATCGCCAAGCCGCTGATCGCGGCGGGGGTGGACCCGGTGCATCTGGGCATGTTGGTGGTGTTCAACCTGATGATCGGCCTGCTCACCCCGCCGATGGGCCTTGCGCTGTTTCTGGTGGCCGATATCGCCAAGGTGAAGATGAAGGATGTGCTGAAGGAGATGATGCCGTTCTATATTCCGCTGGGCATCACCCTGCTGCTCATCACCTATGTGCCCTGGATCACCACGTTCATTCCGCGCCTTGCGCTCGGAAATTGATCCTGAACCCTACGGATTGTCGCAATGCCCCGTCCCGCCCCCTCCCGCGCCCTTGAAAACCTCAGGGTGATCGATCTGACGCGTGTGCGCGCCGGGCCGACCTGCGTGCGCATCCTCGCCGATTTCGGCGCCGATGTGATCAAGGTGGAGCCGCCCCCGGGGCTGGACCCGAACGAGAACATGTCCGGCCCGCGCCACGGCTACGACATGCAGAACCTGCATCGCAACAAGCGCTCGCTGACCGTCAACCTCAAGACGGCGGAGGGTGCGGCACTCCTGAAAAAGTTGCTGAAGACCGCCGATATCGTGGTCGAGAATTTCCGCCCTGACGTGAAGGGCAAGCTGGGGCTGGATTTCGAGACGCTGCACCGCGGCAATCCGCGGCTGATCCTCGTTTCGCTCTCGGGTTTCGGCCAGTCCGGGCCCTATCGCACGCGCTCGGGGTTCGATCAGATCGCGCAGGGCATGGGCGGGATGATGTCCGTCACCGGCCTGCCAGGGCAGGGGCCGGTGCGCGCCGGCATCGCGGTGGCGGATTCGGCGGCCGGGCTCTATGCGGCGATCGGCACGCTGGTGGCGGTGCAGGAGCGCGAGCGCTCCGGCCTCGGCCAGTGGGTGCAGACCTCGCTGCTCGAAGCGATGATCGGGATGATGGATTTTCAGGTCGCGCGCTATCTCGTGGAGGGCTCGGTGCCGCCGCAGGCCGGCAATGACCACCCCTATGCGACGCCGATGGGGGTCTATGCCACGCGCAACGGCCACATCAACATCGCCGTCGGGGCGGAGGGCCACTGGCGTGCCTTCTGCACCGCCATCGGCCATCCGCACCTCGGGACCGACCCGGATTACGATTCGATGGACAAGCGGTTCAGACGCCGGCCCGAGTTGCGTACGCTGATCGAGACAATCCTGTCGGAGCACGATTCGGACTACTGGCTCGCCGCGCTGGAAGCGGCCCATGTCCCCGCCGGGCCGATCTATGCGGTGAACGAGGTGTTCGATGATCCGCAGGTCCGGCATCTCGGCATCGCAAAGCCGCTGCATCATGGCGTGCTTGGCGATATCCGCGTCGTCGCGACGCCGGTGACGCTGTCGCGCACGCCGGCCGATGTGGTGACGCCGACACCCGATGCCGGCGATCACAACGATGAAATTCTCGCCGGCCTCGGTTACGATGCCGACGCAATCGCGCGGCTGCGTGCGGACAATGTGATCTGACGGAGGCGGGCATGGCTGGCGCGAATGATGAAATCCTGTTCTCTGTCGCTGACGGAATCGGCACGCTCACCCTCAACCGGCCGGAGGCGCGCAACGCGCTGACCTTCGCCATGTACGAGCGGCTGGCGGAGATCTGCGCCGCGCCCGAAGCGCATGGCGCCAGGGTGCTGATCCTCACCGGCGCGGGGGAGAAGGCCTTTGCCGCCGGGACGGACATCAGCCAGTTCCGCGCGTTTTCAACGCCTCAGGATGCGATCGGCTACGAACAGCGGATCGAGCGGATCGTCACCACCATCGAGACCTGCCCGGTGCCGACCATCGCCGCCATTTCCGGCGCGGTGACCGGAGGGGGCGCGGCGATCGCCTGTTCGTGCGATCTCAGGATCGCTGCTGCAAACGCCAAATTCGGCTTCCCCATCGCCCGCACGCTGGGCAATTGCCTGTCGATGAAGAACTATGCCCGCCTGGCCGGCCTGCTCGGCGCCGCACGGGTGAAGGATCTGATCTTCACTGCCCGGCTGATGGAGGCGGAGGAGGGCCGGGCCATCGGTCTCTACAGCGAGCTGCTGGCCGACCATGCGGCGCTGATGGCGCGGGCGGAGGCACTGGCCCGCACCATCGCCGGCCACGCGCCGCTGACCCTCAGCGTCACCAAGCGCGCGCTGGCGCGCATCGCTGACGGCACGCAGGGGCATGACGATGACCTGATCCTCGCCTGCTACATGAGCGAGGACTTCCGCGAGGGGATGGAGGCTTTTCTCGCCAAGCGGCCGCCGCAGTGGAAGGGGCGGTAAACCGCCCCGCTATTTGGTGAACACCGTCGCCAGCACCGGGAAGAGCACGATCAGCAGAAGTGCGATCATCATCACCGCGACAAACGGCAGCGCGCCGGCGAAGATGTCCTCGATTCGCGCGGAGCGATCCTCCAGCGTTGCCTTGACAGTGAATACCGAGATGCCGAACGGCGGCGTCAGCAGCCCGGCCTCCACCGCGATGATGGTGATGATGCCGAAGTGGATCAGATCGAACCCGAAGCTCTGGGCGATCGGCGCGGCGATCGGCACCATGATCAGCAGGATCGAGGAGGAATCGAGCAGCATCCCCAGCAGCAGGATGATGACGACATAGATGGCGAGAAATCCGTAGGCGCCGAAGCCGCCGGAGGCCACCATCTCGCCCACCGCCTGCGGCAGGCCGGCCAGCGAGAGCATGCGTGAATAGAAGCTGGCGCCGATCAGCAGGAACAGGATGGCGACAGAGACATAGCCCGTCTCGGTCAAGAGCCGCCACAGCCGCGCCCCGTCGAGCCGCCGCCGCACCAGCGCGATGACCAGCGCGCCGAAGGCGCCGACGCCGCCCGCCTCCGTGGGGGTGAAGAAGCCGGTGTAGAGCCCGACGAGGATGAGCGCGACGAGGCAGAGGATCGGCACCGATTTCTGCATCATCTCGCCCGTGCCCATGATCGGATCATTCGCCGCGGCGGCGGCGTGGCGCGCCGGATCGGCCATCACCTTGTGCGGAAAGACGGTGGCATAGACGAAGATCAGCGCGGCAAAGCCGAAGGCGATGATGATGCCGGGGAGGACGCCGGCAAGGAACATCTTGCCGATCGAAACCTCCGCCAGCACGCCGTAGATGATCATCAGGAGCGAGGGCGGGATCAGCATGCCGAGGATGGAGGAGCCCGCCACAGTGCCGGTGGCAAAGCGCAGGGTATAGCCATGGCGCAGCATCTCCGGCACGGCCACCTTGGTGAACACCGCCGCCGAGGCGATGGAGACGCCGGTCACCGCCGCGAACACCGCATTGGCCGCCACGGTGGCCATGCCGAGCCCGCCGCGCACCCGCCGGAGCAGGGTCTGCGCCACATCGAACGTATCCTTGCCGACATCGGAGATGGAGACCAGCAGGCCCATCAGCACGAACAGCGGGATGGTGGCAAAGAGATAGTCCTGAATGCCCGAGTAGGTGCTGATCGCCGTCATGTTGAGGGCGAGGGTGGCATTGTCCCGGATCAGCCAGACGCCTGCCGCGCCGAGGCCGAACAGCACGATGCCGATATGCATGCCAAGCGAGATGAGGACGATCATCACGCCGATGAGGAGAAAGCCGACGGTCAGCGGTTCCATCGGCTCACCGTCCGTTCCGGCCGGCGATGCGGCTGAGTTCCTGCGCCGCCTGGGCGAGGAACACGACCCCCGCCAGCGCCGCCCCGCCCACGATGATGGCGCGGAACGGCCAGGTGGAAATGGTGAACACGCCGCGCACGCCGAAAAATTCCGCCGCCGTATAGGCATTGGCCAGCGGCTTCCAGCTGGCATAGGCGATGATGCCCGCCATGCCGGCGCCCGCCAGCAGGAACAGCGCCTCCAGCGCATGGGCAAAGCGCGGCGTGTGCCGCTGGAACCGCTCCATCAGGAAATCCGCCCGCGTCATGCGTCTGGCATGCACAGTGGAGGCGAGCTGGAGAAACACGATGGCGACGATCGAATGGGCGGCAATCTCCGCCACCCCGGTGATCGGCATCGACAGAAACGACCGGCCCACCACATCGGCGACGATCAACGCCATCAACAGGAAGGTCCAGATGGTGCCGATGGCGGCGACGACATGCGTCAGCCGGCCGAGCGGATCGATCTTCTCTGCGAAGACCTGCGTTTTGAGCGCGTCGAGATCAAGTTCTGACATGGGATCTCCGAACCGCATCCTTGCCGGGTTTGCCCCGGTTATCCATGGTTTTTTTCCAAGGCAGATCGCGCGGGGGGCGGCGAGGCGGCCCCCCGGCGCGGGATGCCCTTACGCTTCCTTGTCCCAGGCGCGCGGCGGGGTGAAGCCCGAGGCGCGCAGGGTGTCGAAATAGGCCTTCAGCATGTCGCGCGCGGCAGGGCCGGAGGAATCAGCCCAGGTCTTGGCGATGTTCGGCAGGCCCTTGATCCACCGCTCGCGCTCGGCGGCGGGCAGCTTGGTGACGATGGCGCCCTTGGCGATCATCTCGGCTTTCGATTTCTCGATTCTGTTGGCGACATCCGCCACATGCGCCTTGGTCGCGGCCTTGCCGGCGGCGGCCATCGCGTCCTGCACCGGCTTGGGGAACTTGCCGAAGCGGTCGCGGTTGGCCGCGATGCCGCCGACATACATCGCGCCGAGATCGACCTCGGTGATGTATTTGGCCACCTCGTAGACGCGGGTGGGCAGGATGCCGACATAGAACGAGATCGCCCCTTCGGACACGCCGGTCTGGATATCCGTGTAATAGGTGGTCAGCGCGCCGTCGACCGGGGTTGCGCCGGTGCCGGTCAGCCAGTTGGCCGAGGTGCCGGGCGCGTTGATCTTGCGGTTCTTCAGGTCATCCACCGTCTTGATCGGGAAGTTGGTCCACAGATGGTAGGTATCGGTGATCAGCGAGGAGAGGGGGACGATGTTGAGCTTGTTCCAGCTCTCCTTCAGCGCCGGCACGGTTTCGTTCAGCTTGTCGAACGCACCGGCAACAAGGCCGTGGTCGCCGCCCGAGAAGGGGGTGAAATAGGTCAGGTTCTGCAGCGGCATCGCCGAGCCTTCCCACAGCGTGCCGACAAAGCCGATGTCGACGAGATTGTCGCGCACCGCCTCCATCGTGTCCTGGAACTTGAACAGCGTGCCGCCATAGGCCTCGCGCCAGGTGATCTTGTGGGTATTGCCGTTATCACGCAGGAACTTGTCCACCTCCGGCTGGAACACCTCCTTCATGTTGGCGATCCAGAAATTGGCGACCGGATGGCTGGCGCCGATCTGCACCGTGACGGCGCTCTGTGCGCTGGCCCGGATGTTGAAGAGCGGCAGGCTGGCCGCGCCGCCGGCGGCGGCCATCAATCCACGGCGTGTGATCCTGGTCATCGGCATCTCCTCCTGTCGGGGTCTCCGCCCCGGATTGTGGTAGTCCGTCAGCACCGGCCGAGCGCGGCAAGGATACGCTCGGGCGTGAAGGGCTGGGCCAGAACGCGCGCGCCGAACGGGCGCAGCGCATCGTTGATGGCATTCATGATCGCGGCCGGCGCGCCGGCGGTGCCGGCCTCGCCCGCGCCCTTGGCTCCGAGCAGGGATTCGCCGGTCGGCGTTTCCACATGGCCGACATGGATATCCGGCATCTCCGCTGCCATCGGCACGAGATAATCGGCCATGGTGGTGGTGCGCATCTGCCCGTCCTCGTCATAGAGGCAGTGTTCGTAAAGCGCGCCGCCGATGCCCTGCACCACGCCGCCGCGCACCTGCTCATCCACCAGCTTGGGGTTGATGATACGGCCGCAATCCTCGACCACCCAGTGATCGATGAGCCTGACAAGGCCGGTGTCGGTATCAACCTCCAGCCAGCTCGCCTGCACCCCGTTGGTGAAGGCGAAGGGATAGTCCTTGGTGATGAAGTGCCGCGTCTGCACGAACTCGCGCGGCATGTCCTTGGGCAGCGTGTCGCCGCGGAAGTAGACCAGCCGGCCAAGCTCGGCCAGCGGCATCCGCGCCGCGCCCGTCGCCTTGTCGACCACCTCGCCCATCACCACGTCGAGGCTGCCGGCCGGCGCCTGCAGGATGGTGGCGGCCACCGAGGCCAGCTGCTCACGCAGCGCGACGGCGGCCTGAAGCGCCGCCTCGCCGCCGATGCCCGCCCCGCGGCAGGCCCATGTGCCGCCGCCATAGGGCGTGACCTGCGTGTCGCCGGTGACGATCTTCACCCGCTCCACCGGCACGCCGACACCATGCGCGACGATCTGCGCGAGGATTGCCTCCGTCCCCTGTCCCTGTTCGGTGACGCCCGACAGCGCGACGACCGAGCCGTCCGGGTCCATCCGCACGGTGCAGCCATCCTGCGCCGAGATGCGCGCCCCGCCGATGCCATACATGAACGGCGAGGGGTTGGTGAGTTCGATGAAGCTGGCAAAGCCGAGCCCGCGATAGATGCCCTTCTTCCGCAGGGCCGCCTGCTCGGCGCGCAGCCGCTCCGGCTGCACCATGGCGATCAGTGTATCGAGCGCCTTGTGGTGGCTCAGCCCCTCGAATTTCATGCCCGCCGGCGAGGTGCAGGGATAGGCATCGTCGCGGATCAGGTTCTTCCGGCGGATAGCGATCGGGTCCATGCCGATGGCCTCGGCGGCAAGATCGACCAGCCCTTCGGTGATCGCCGTGGCGATCGGGTGGCCCACCGCGCGATACTGGCAGGTCGGCGTCTTGTTCTGCAGCACCACGGTGGTGCGGCAGCGGTAGTGGGCAAAATCGTAGGGGCCGCCGCAGAGGTTGACCACCTGGTTGCCCTCGATGGCCGAGGTGCGCGGATAGACCGAGTAAGGCCCGATACCCGTCAGGTCGTCGATGTCGAAACCGACGATGGTGCCATCCGTGTTGACGGCGATGCGCCCGGTGGCGCGATGATCGCGCGCATGGATATCCGAGACAAAACTCTCGAACCGGTCGGCAACGAACCGCACCGGGCGTCCCAGCACTTTCGCGATGGCCGCCACCGCCACCTCGTCGGGGTAGACATGCACCTTGATGCCGTAGGAGCCGCCGACATCCCTGGTGATGATCCGCACATCGCCCTCGGCCAGGCCAAGCTGACTGGCCAGAACGCCCTGCATCATGTGCGGCGCCTGCGTCGCCTGATAGACGGTCAGCGTACCTTCGGCGCGGTTGTAATCGGCGAGGATCGAGCGCGGCTCCAGCGTCACGCCGGTATGCCGCCCGGTGTGGAAGGTCGCCTCCACCACATGGTCGGCCCGGGCGAAGGCCTCGTCGACGCTGCCGGCCTCCGCCGTACGGGTGAAGACGAGGTTGTCGCCCAGCTCCGGGTGGATCAGCACCGCATCGGGGTCAAGCGCGGTTTCCATGTCGGTCTGAACCGGCAGCGGCGCCCAGTCGATCGTCACTTCGGCAGCGGCATCCTCCGCCTCCGCCACCGAGCGGGCGATGATGGCAACGATTGCCTCTCCCTGCCAGGTCGCCTTTTCGATCGGCAGCGGCCGTTGCGGGGCGGATTTCATACCCTTGAGATGGGCCAGCGTCGCCACCCACGGTTCGCACACACCGGCAAGATCAGCCCCGGTGAAGATGCGGATCACGCCGGGCATTCCGGCAGCCTTGGCCGTGTCGATGCGCAGGATCGTCGCATGGGCATGCGGCGAGCGGACGAACACCGCATGCACCATGCGCGGCAGGGTGACATCGCCGGTATAGGTGGCGCGGCCCTGCACCAGCTTGCGCACCGAGGGGCGCGGCACCGAACGGCCGATGTAGCTGTTGGGCAGATCCTCGCGCGACAGACCAAGCGTGGCAGGCGTCATCGGCACGCTCATGCAGCGCCTCCCTTGCCCATCCGGGCTTTCGCCACCTCTTCGACCGCATCCACAATGGCCTGATAGCCGGTGCAGCGGCAATAGTTGCCGGAGAGATGTTCGCGGATCGCCGCGCGGTCGTCGGTGCAGGCATGGTCGATGAGGTCGGCGGCGGACATCAGCATCCCCGGCGTGCAGTAGCCGCACTGGGCGGCGTTGTGGGTTACGAACGCCTCCTGAAGATCGGCGATCGCACCGGAATCGCTCAGCCCCTCGATCGTCTCCACCGTCGCGCCGTCGAGGCTGACGGCGAGCACGAGGCAGCCGCGCACGGTTGCCCCGTTCACCCGCACGGTGCAGGCGCCGCACACGCCATGCTCGCACCCCGCATGCGCGCCGGTGAGGCCGAGATGATCGCGCAGGAAATCGGTGAGATGCAGGCGCGGCTCGATCATGGCGTCGATCCGCTCGCCGTTCACCGTCAGGCTGATGCTGTGATGCCTGCTCATGCATCGCCTCCACGCTGTGAGATAAGGGCGCCCGCCACCCGGCGGGTGAGCACTCGGGCGAGATGCAGTTTCATCGCCGATGACCCGTTGAGATCATCCGGCGGGTCAAGGTCATCGGCCAGCGCCGCCGTGGCCGTCTCCAGCGCCGCGCCGGTGCCGGCTGTGCCGATCAGCGCGGCAGAGGCGGCGCGCGCCAGCACCGGCGTCTCCCCCAGCCCGAAGAACACCAGCCGCAGCGCGGTGATCGTGCCCTCCGCCACCTCGGCGGCGGCAGCGAGCCCGGCCATTGCATAATCGCCCGAGCGGCGCGTCAGCTCCTGAATGGCAAAGCGCGCGTTCGGCGACGGTGAGCCGACCCGCACCGCGCGGATGATCTCATCCTCGGCGAGGGCAGTCTCGAACAGGCCAAGGAAGAAATCCTCCGCCGCGATCACCCGCTCGCCGCGCGGCGAAGCGGCGATGACCTCGGCACCTAGCGCCAGAACACAGGCAGGAAACTCCGCCGCAGGGTCAGCCAGCGCCAGCGAGCCGCCGATGGTGCCGCGATTGCGGATGGCCACATGGGCAATCAGCGGCGCGGCCTTGGCCAGCAGCGGCGCATGCCGGGCGATGAGGGGATCGCGAGCGATCACGGCATGGCGGGTGAGCGCGCCGATCTCGATGCCATCGGCCGTTTCAGCCAGACCATCCAGCGCGGAAATGCCGGTAATGTCGATCAGCATCGAGGGCTGCGACAGGCGGAAGGCAAGCGAGGCGAGCAGGCTCTGGACGCCGGCGAGCAGGCGCGCCTCCCCCCCGGCTGCGGCGCGGAGG
>ERZ1645187.1197-NODE-1197-length-24273-cov-59.717565_pt1 | contig 24273 bp, 27 predicted proteins | sample MGYA00575352_ERZ1645187 | MGnify/ENA primary metagenome ERZ1645187 (study PRJEB40837, sample SAMN11349314) | freshwater sediment metagenome | isolation source: river sediment | host: Sediment | place: India: Wazaribad , New Delhi | collected 2017-02-21 ...
GACCCCTACCTGCGCCCGCTGTACGACGCGCTGTACGACCTGATGGGTTTCGACAAGGTGGCCAAGGCGTTCGAACGCGGGGCGCTGGAGATCGCACCGCTGGGCTTCATGCGCGGGCGCACGCTGAACCATGCCTTCGTGATCCTGGACGAGGCCCAGAACACCACGCCCGAGCAGATGAAGATGTTCCTGACCCGCATCGGCTTCGGTGCCAAGGCGGTGGTGACCGGCGACGTGAGCCAGATCGACCTGCCCAAGAACCAGCTCAGCGGGCTGATCGATGCCGAGCGCGTGCTGCGCCGGGTCAAGGGCATCGCGATGTGCCGCCTCACCTCGGCCGACGTGGTGCGGCATCCGCTGGTGGCCCGCATCGTGGACGCCTACGACCAGCGCGGACGCTCGACCGGGGCCCGGAGCGTCGCGGAATAGCTCCTGATTTGATAGCTGTTTGTGGCCACTGAACGCTGGGTAGAAGCCGATTTGATGCCAAAATGAGCCTGAAAACGCTGCAACTTTCGCTCCAGTTCGGCCCGCTGGCCCATGCGGCGTCCCACCGCGCCGCCCTGCCCCGCCACAAGGTCGCGCGCTGGATCCGCCACGCGCTGGCCGATGACGCCGAAATCACGGTGCGCATCGTCGATGCCGAGGAAGGCCGGGCGCTGAACCGCGACTACCGCAAGAAGGACTACGCCACCAACGTGCTGACCTTCGACTACGCGCACGCGCCCGTCGTCGTGGCCGACCTGGTGCTGTGCGCGCCCGTGGTCGAGCGCGAGGCGCGCGAACAGGGCAAGTCGCTGCAGGCGCATTACGCCCACCTGCTGGTGCACGGCACGCTGCACGCCCAGGGCTGGGACCACGAAACGAGCGAGCAGGACGCCCGCGAGATGGAGGCCTACGAAACCGACATCCTGCGCGAACTGGGATTCGACGACCCGTACCCGTCCTGACCGAGGCCGGCCAAGGCCAGGCTCCATTCGTGATCAGACCACCGGGCCGGTGATGTCGGCCCTGTTCTTTGGGCGAACCTGAGACACGCCGTGCGTCAGGCGTCGGCGGGCAGGTCCGGCGCGATGCGCAATGGAATCGTCACCGGCCCGTCGTTGACCAGTTGCACCTTCATGTCGGCCGCGAAGCGCCCGGTCTGCACCACCGGATGCGCGGCCTGGGCACGGTTGACGACGTACTCGTAAAGCCGGCGACCTTCGTCCGGCGCGGCCGCCTGGGTGAAGCTGGGACGGTTGCCACCGGCGGTGTCGGCCGCGAGCGTGAACTGGCTCACGATCAACAGGCCGCCGCCGGTGTCCTGCACGCTGCGGTTCATCTTGCCGGCGTCGTCGCTGAAGATGCGCAGCTTGAGGATCTTGGCCAGCAGCTTGTCGGCCTGGGTTTCGGTGTCGCCCCGTTCGGCGCACACCAGCACCAGCAGGCCGGCGCCGATCTCGCCGACCACGACGCCATCGACCACCACACGCGCTTCGCTGACGCGCTGCAGCACCGAAATCATGTCGGCGTCCGTCCGGTGTGCCGGGTCAGCCCCTGGGGTAACGCCGCCAGCGACGGCCATCGAGCCTGGGACATCAGATCAAATCCTTCGGGTCGTCAATATGGGCCTCGACGTCGCTGGGCAGCAACTGGATGCTGGCGCGCAGTCCGGGTACCGCGCTCATCAGCGCCTGTTCCACGCTGGTGCGCACCGCCGCCGCGCGCCCCAGCGACCAGGTCGAGGGCATGTGCATGTGCAGGTCCACGAAGCGGCGCTGACCGGCCTTGCGCGTGGTGATGTGGTCGAAGCGGATGATCTGCGTGTCGCCGCGCCGGTGTTCGAAGCCGTCCAGCGTCTGGCGGATCGTGGCCATCACCTCGGGCTCGACCGCCTCGTCCATCAACCCCTGCGACGAGCGCCACATCAGGTGAAAGCCTTCCCAGAGGATGTTCAGCGCCACGCCGATGGCCACCACCGGGTCCAGCCACAGCCAGCCGGACACCTGCACCGCGGCGATGCCAACCACCACGCCGGCCGAGGTCCAGACATCGGTCACCAGGTGCCGCGCATCGGCCTCCAGCGCGATGGAGCGGTGCTCACGGGCCGAACGGAACATCACCCAGGCCAGCAGGCCGTTGAGCCCGGAGCTCGCAACCGACAGCGCCAGGCCCCAGCCGACCTGTTCGAGCGGCTGCGGATCGAACAGTCGGTGCACCGCCGTCCAGATGATCCCGCCCGCCGCGGCGATGATCAGCGCGCCCTCGAAGCCGGACGAAAAATACTCGGCCTTGTGATGGCCGTAGGGATGGTCTTCGTCGGCAGGGCGCGCGGCAATGGTCACCATCACCAGCCCGAAGATGGCGCTGGCCAGGTTGACGAAGGACTCCATCGCATCGGACAGCAGGCCGACGGACCCGGTCACGTACCAGGCCAGGGTCTTGAGGGTGATGGTGACGGCCGCGACCACCACCGACGCCATCAACAGACGGCGGGGGGTCAGCAGGCGCAGGGTGGCCGGGGACATGCCGTGATTGTCGCGCAGCCGCGCCTGCGCACCACGGGGTCCAGGTGCCCCGGTCCCGTGCCAGAATCCGCCCGATGGTGCGGCAATGGACATTGGTTCGGTGGTGGATCGCGGCTTGGGCGGTGCTGGCCCTCGGCGGCGGCGCCGTGCTGGCCCGCATCGAACTGGCGCAGATGCGGGAGGCGTTTGAAACGAACGCCCGCATCATGCACCGGCTGCTGAGCCAGCGCGTCGTGCAGCACGATGCGATCCTGGCCACCCTGGCGCTGCTGCAACCCGGCGCCGAAGGCCCGGCCGAGGCCGCCCCCGAGCAGCGCCTGCCTGCGCTGTACCCGCAGATCCTCGCGGTGCAACGGCGCGACCGCGACACCGAGTGGGCCGATCCGGCATTGGCCGCCGCCGAGCGGGAGTCCCGCCAGCTGCGTCGGGCCACGCTCGCGGGGGTCGATTTCGCGGCCGGGCGCTACCGGCTGGTGCTGGCCGCGCAGCCGGCCAGCTTCGCGCTGACCATCGATGTGCGCGCCATGGTGCCGTGGGCCGAATGGCCGCTGGATCCGGCCACCAGCCCGGTGCGGGCGACACTGGAGCAGTCGGGGCAGGCGTTCGTGCTGCAGCCGGGGCAGGTGGCGCCGGGCAACTGGACGTTCGAATTTCGCAAGCACCTGGCCGCCGACAGCCAGCCTTTCGACGTGGTGGCAAGCCGCACCGTGGGCTGGGATGAACTGCCGTGGGGCCGGCTCCTGCTGGGGGCTACGGCCCTGGCCGCCGCGCTGGCCTGGCTGCGCCACGGCCTGCGCCAGCGCGCCGCGCATGCCCGTGCCGAAGAACTGTTGCGGCTCGGGCAGGTAGCCCGACTGAACACGCTGGGCGAGCTGGCCGCCGGCATGGCCCACGAGCTGAACCAGCCGCTGACGGCGGTGATGGCCAGCACCCAGGCGGCGCGCCGCCTGCTGGCGGACGATCCGCCCGAGCTCGACACCGCGCGCGGCGCCATCGATCAGGCGGTCGAGCAGGCGCGCCGGGCCGCCGACGTGGTGGGCCGGCTGCGCCGCGCCGTCGAGCGGCCCGACCTGTCCGGCCAGACCCAGGTCGTCGATCTGGCCGACGCGGTGCGGCGCGCGCTGTACCTGCTGGAGCCGGAATGCCAGCGCCGCGGGGTGACACCGGTGGTCGAGGCCGCCACGCCGGTGACGGTCATGGCCGAACCGGTGGCGCTGGACCAGATCATCCACAACCTGCTCATGAACGCGCTGCAGGCGCTGGAACAGAGCCCGGCGCAGCGCGCGCTGACGGTGCGCGTGGACCGCCAGGCGCCCTGGGGCCGGATCCAGGTGATCGACTCGGGCCCGGGCATCGCGCCCGATGCATTGCCGCGCATCTTCGAGCCGTTCTTCTCCACCCGCGCCGGCGGCCTGGGCCTGGGCCTGAGCCTGTGCGAGACGCTGGCGCTGCACATGGGCGGCGCCCTGGCCGCCGGCGCCAACGAGCCCCGCGGTGCGGTCTTCACCCTGACCTTGCCCCTCAGCCCGGACGCGCCGTGAACCCCGCCAACGCCCACCACGCCGGCCACGCGCCGCTGTCGCCCCTGATCCACCTGATCGACGACGACGCGGCGGTGCGCGACAGCCTGGCCTTGTTGATCGGCACCGTGGGCTTGCGGGTGCAGGCCTGGCCGGACCCGCAGGCCTTCATCGAGCGTTTCGACCGCCAGGGCATCGGCGCCATCGTGCTCGACGTGCGCATGCCCGGCATCAGCGGCCTGACCGTGCTCGAGACCCTGGTGGCGCAGGGCGTGGACCAGCCGGTGATCATGCTCACCGGCCATGGCACCGTCGAAATGTGCCGACGCGCGTTCAAGGCGGGCGCCGCCGAGTTCCTGGAAAAACCGGTGAATGACGAGCAGCTGCTGGAGGCGCTGCAGAACGCCGTTCGCCTGCATGTGCGTTCCCGCGAGCGCCATCAGGCCGATCGGGATGCACGGGAACGCTACGCCCAGTTGTCGGAGCGCGAACGCGAAGTGCTCGGACTGATCGTGGCCGGTCTCACCAACAAGGAAATCGGGCGCGCGCTCGGCCTGTCGCCGCGCACGGTGGAAACGCACCGCGCCAACCTGTTCGGCAAGCTGGAAGTTGATTCGCTGGCTCGTCTGATCCGGCACTATGCGGCGCTGACAGATGGGGGCTGACCCGCCGCGGACCCCGCTGCGTCGCGGCGGCACTCCGTAGTTCTACGGAGCCTGGCGCGTAGCCGCACGAATGGGCAAGCCGGGGCGCCGCGCCTACAGTTCTCCCACGGTTGATCGAACCGTTTGAACCCCAGGAGCACCCCATGAACAAGCTGATTTCCACCTCTGCCCTCGCGCTTTCGTTGATCGCCACCGCCGCCGGTGCCCAGGCGGTCCGGACCGAAAAGAACATCTCGCTCGAGCTGGCCAACCAGATCGCCGCGGCCACGGTTGCTTCGTGTTCCGCAGCGGGCTACAACGTGACGGCCGCGGTGGTCGATCGAGCGGGCTCGCTGCGCGCGCTGCAGCGCGCTGACAACGCAGGCCCGCACACCGTGGGTGCTGCACAAGGCAAGGCGTTCACATCGGCATCGGCCAAGAACACCACCAGCGCCATGTTGGAGAACGTTCAGAAGAACCCCGGTGCCGCTACCCTGGTCAACATCCCCGGCTTCCTGATCCTCGGCGGCGGGGTGCCGATCAAGGTCGGCAACGAGGTGATCGGCGGCGTCGGCGTCGGCGGCGCGCCGGGTGGCCACCTGGACGAAAAATGCGCGATGGACGCCCTCGAAAAGGTGAAGGATCAGCTGAAGTAAGCCGCCCGCCCCGCAGGAGCCGCAGATGAACCACCGATTCGGCAGCGCCTGGACGCGGCGCCTCGCTCTGGCATCAGCGCTGCTCGCCATCAACGCTTGGTTTGCCCCCCCTGCGCAGGCGCAGGCGGGCCCCACCGCAGCGGAAGCGGCCCAGTACCAGGGTCTGCACGCAGCAGCCTGGCGCGGTGATGTGACCAAGATCGAACGGCTTGTGGCGGCCGGTGCCAACCTGAATGCGCGCGACGCGCACGGCCGCACGCCGCTGCACCTGGCCACGTTCGCGCGCCAGCGTGGCGCCGTGCGTGCGCTGGCCAAGGCCGGCGCCGATCTGAATCTGCTCGAAAACGATCGCTACGACGCCGTCACCATCGCGGCCGTGGCAGATGACGAGGAAACCCTGAGCGTCCTGCTGTCGCTCGGCGCGAGCGCAAAGCAGGTCACCAGCCGGTACGATGGAACGGCGCTGATTGCGGCGGCTCACCTGGGGCACGATGGCGTGGTTCGTCAGTTGATCGCCGCGGGCGCCCCGCTGGACCATGTCAACAACCTGCACTGGACCGCCGTGATCGAGGCCATCGTGCTCGGCAATGGTGGGCCGCGCCATCAAGCCACGCTCAAGGCCTTGCTGGATGCGGGCGCCAGCGTGAAGCTCACCGACCGCCAGGGCAAGACGCCGCTGGAACTAGCCCGGGCCCGCGCTTACGCCGAGATGGTGAAGATGCTGGCGGCGGCCGGCGCGAAATGAAACGCGCCGCAACTGATCGTCTTTGCGGCGCGATCAGGCGAGGCGGACCTTCACGAACTTGCGCTTGCCAACCTGCACCACGTAGGTGCCGGCGCCCAGCCTGAGCCCTTTGTCACTGACAACGCTGGAATCCACCCGGACGCCGCCGCCGTCGATCAGCCGGTTGGCCTCGGAAGTGGAGGGCGCCAGTCCCGCCGCCTTGAGCAGCGCGCCGATGCCGATCGGCGCCCCGGACAGGGACCGCTCGGGAATCTCGTCGGGCACGCCGCCCTTGCTCCGGTTGATGAAGTCCTGCTCGGCAGCGTCCGCCGCGGCCGCGCTGTGGAAGCGCGAGGTGATCTCCTTGGCCAGGGCCACCTTGGCGTCCTTGGGGTTGCGTCCGGCGTCCACCTCGGCCTTCAACGCGGCGATGTCAGCCTCCGACTTGAAGCTCAACAGCGTGTACCAGCGCCACATCAGCAGGTCGGAGATGCTCAGCACCTTGGCGAACATGGTGTTGGCGTCCTCGCTGATGCCGATGTAGTTGTTCTTGGACTTGGACATCTTTTCGATGCCGTCCAGGCCTTCGAGCAGCGGCATGGTCAGGATGCATTGCGGCTCCTGCCCGTATTCGGCCTGCAGGTGACGCCCGACCAGCAGGTTGAACTTCTGGTCGGTGCCGCCGAGTTCGAGGTCGCTCTTGAGCGCCACCGAGTCGTAGCCTTGCATCAGCGGGTACAGGAACTCGTGCACGCTGATCGGCGCGCCGGAATTGAACCGGTCGTGGAAGTCGTTGCGCTCCATCATGCGCGCCACGGTGTACCGCGCGGCCAGCTGGATCATGCCGCGCGAGCCCAGCGCGTCGCCCCATTCGCTGTTGTAGCGGATCTCGGTTTTTTCGGGGTCGAGCACCATCGACGCCTGCCGGTAGTAGGTCTGCGCATTGACCTCGATCTCCTCGCGCGTGAGCGGCGGGCGCGTGCTGTTGCGCCCCGACGGGTCACCGATGAGCGTGGTGAAGTCGCCGATGAGGAAGATGACGGTGTGCCCGAGATCCTGCAGCTGGCGCATCTTGTTCAGCACCACGGTGTGGCCGACGTGAATGTCGGGTGCGGTCGGGTCCAGGCCCAGCTTGATGCGCAGCGGCACGCCGGTGGCCTGCGACCGCCCGAGCTTCCGGATCCAGTCCTCCTGCGGAATCAGCTCTTCACACCCGCGCAGCGAGATCGCCAATGCTTCCCGGACTTCTTCGTTCACCGGGAAAGATTTGTCAAGGGCTTGGGTCATAAGGGTTTTCGGGTAGTTTTCAGAGGCTGCCGCCGGTATACTCGCCGGGTTCTGGCCCGTGAATTTTAGTGGCCAATTGTTGCAAAAATGGCACATTCAGGGCCGCCAAGGCGGCTCCGGCTGGATGGTTTGCCGCTCGCTGGGAAGACCTGTCTTGAAACAAGGCCTGATTTCAACTGCCGCTGCGCTCGCCGCCCTGGTTCAGCGTCACCCCAAACGTATCACCTCCCTGTTTGCCGCGCTGTTGCTGGGCGGCGGTGGCGGCGCTTTTGCGGTGGCCGCGCTGGCGCCCGACGCAAGCGAATTGCCGGTGCGCCAGGTGCTGGAATCGGTGCAGACCCTGCCGTTGCAGGCACAGGCCGAAGCCTTGGACGTGCACAGCTTCAAGCTGTTCCGCAGCGAAACCACGCGATCCAACGACACCCCGGAGGCCCTGTTGCGCCGCCTGGGCATCGTCGACCCGGCTGCCGCCGCGTTCGTGCGTGCCGACGCCAAGGCCCGCCAGGCGCTGCTGGGACGTAACGGGCGCATGGTCACCGCAGAAGCCAACGACCGCAACGAACTGCTTACGCTGAAGACACGCTGGATCAACAACGACACCGACAGCCACTTCCAGCGCCTCGTGATTGAACAGACGCCCCAGGGCTTTTCGTCGCGGATCGAATCCGCCCCGCTGACCGCCTCGACCCGGCTGGCCAGCGGAACCATCCGGTCGTCCTTGTTTGCGGCCACCGACGAGGCACGGATTCCGGACGCCGTGGCGATCCAGGTCGCCGAGATCTTCTCGGGCACCATCGACTTCCACCGCGCCTTGCGCAAAGGCGACCGATTCTCGATCGTGTACGAAACGCTGGAAGCCGATGGCGAACCCTTGCGGGCAGGCCGGGTGCTGGGCACCGAGTTCGTCAATGCCGGCAAGAACCACCAGGCGATGTGGTTCCAGGAACCGGGTCAGAAGGGCGGCTACTACAACATGGAAGGCCAGAGTCTGCGCCGCGCCTACCTCGCCTCGCCGATGGAGTTCTCGCGTGTCACCAGCGGCTTCAAGATGCGTTTTCACCCGATCCTCCAGACCTGGCGCGCCCACCTGGGGGTGGACTATGGCGCACCGGTCGGTACGCCGGTCCGCACCGTCGGCGATGGCGTGGTCGAATTTGCCGGCAACCAGGGCGGCTTCGGCAACGTGGTCTACATCAAGCACCGCAACAACCACACCACCGTGTATGCCCATCTCAGCCGCATTGGTGTTCGCAAGGGTCAGTCGGTAGGTCAAGGCGACATCATTGGCGCGGTCGGCGCCACGGGCTGGGCCACCGGACCCCACCTGCATTTTGAGTTCCGGGTGAATGGCCAGCACCAGGACCCGATGACCATCGCCCAGCAGAGCGAGGCGATACCCGTTTCGCCGGCGGCTCGCGCCGCGTTCGCGCAGTCCGCAGTGGCGCAACGGGTCAACCTCGCCGCGGCCGACTCCGTTCGGCAAGCCAGCGCCCAATAAACACGGCACAGGACCCCGATCGTGACCGATGGGGTCGAACGTTACGTCGGACTGATGTCCGGCACGTCGTTGGACGGCGTGGACGGCGTTCTCGTCGCGTTCGCGGGTGGCGTTCTGCGCGTTGAGGCCCATGCGTTCACCCCCTTCGCGCCCGGCCTGCGTGCCGAACTGCTCGCACTCAACACATCCGGCCACGACGAGTTGCACCGGGCCGCGCTGGCTGGCAACGCCCTGGCGCGGGTTTACACCGACGTCGTTCACGCGCTGCTGGAACGGGAGGGGCGAAGCGCGTCCGCCATCGTGGCCATCGGCGCCCATGGCCAGACCGTGCGCCATCGACCCGGCGCCTTTGACGGGACCGGATACACCTTGCAGCTGAACAACCCTGCCCTGCTCGCCGAGCTGTCAGGCATCGACGTGGTCGCCGATTTCCGCAGCCGTGACGTCGCCGCCGGCGGCCAGGGCGCGCCGCTGGTTCCTGCTTTTCATCGGGAGGTTTTCGGGCGAGCCCACGCCACGGTCTGCGTGCTGAATGTCGGCGGCATCTCCAACCTCAGCGTGCTGAGCCCGAATGGCGCTGTGACGGGATTTGACTGCGGCCCGGGCAATGCGTTGATGGATCACTGGTGCCAGCTTCATACCGGCGAGTTGTTTGATCACGCCGGCGCATGGGCGGCAGGCGGTCAGGCGATCGCGCCATTGATGGCGTCACTTCTCTCTGAACCGTATCTGACGACGGCGCCGCCCAAGAGCACCGGTCGCGACCTGTTCAACGCGCCGTGGCTGGCAAGGCATCTGGCCGGCTTTCCCGATGTTGCACCCAGAAACGTGCAGGCGACGCTGCTGGAGTTCACTGCACGCGTCTGCGCCGACGATGTGCGCCACCATGCGCCGGATTGCGAGGCCCTGCTCGTCTGTGGAGGCGGCGCTCTGAACACGGCCTTGATGCAACGGCTGCAATCGACACTGCCGAACGTCACCGTGTCATCAACGGCCTTCCATGGGCTGCCGCCCATGCAGGTGGAGGCGACCGCATTTGCCTGGCTGGCGCGAAAGGCTGTGCACCGTGAACCGGCCAGCCTGGAAAGCGTCACGGGCACCCGCGGTGCCCGTGTGTTGGGAGCGCTGTACCCGCGCTGATAGCGCCGAAAGGCGCCAGGGAGAACCTCAGGTCGAGAACGACGAGCCGCACCCGCAGGTGGTGGTCGCGTTCGGATTCTTGATCACGAACTGGGCGCCCTGCAGGTCTTCCTTGTAATCGATTTCAGCGCCGACCAGGTACTGGTAGCTCATCGCGTCGATCAGCAGGGACACGCCGTTTTTCGTCATGGTCGTGTCGTCTTCATTGGTGATCTCGTCGAATGTGAAACCGTACTGAAAACCCGAACAACCGCCGCCCTGCACAAAGACACGCAATTTGAGGTCGGGATTGCCCTCCTCTGCGATGAGGTCCGCCACCTTTGCAGCGGCGCTGTCGGTGAACAGGATCGGGGCGGGCATTTCGGTCTGGGACAGCTCGGCAACAGCACTCATGGGAAAACTCCGTTGGAAACAGGAATTGATACTACAGCAATTCTCTCGGGAATTCAGTCAGTCGTTGTTTGCCGCCAGTTTCAATGTGGGCTTTTCGTCGGAGCCGATCAGCGGACTCAACCGGCCTGCGATCCGGGCTCCCTGGTGCATCTCCAGGGCCCGGTAGGTCACATCCCCTTCGATTTCGGCTTTCGGTTGCAGTTCAAGCAGTTCGTTGGCCAGAACCGGCCCGACAACCCGTCCATTGATGATGACGTGGTCCGCCTCGATGATGCCGGTCACCGAAGCCGTTTCAGAGACGACAAGAATACTGGGCCGATCCGGGTTGGCCCGAATGTCGCCCACCACCTCACCATCGACACGCAGACCATCGCCAAAGATGTAATGGCCCTCGATCCGGCTGCCGTGGGCGATCAGGCTCTTGATGGGAGGTTGCTTCTTCTTTCCAAACATGGCGGACTCCGGTTAGCGCAGGGCCGGCCGAAAGGCGACGGTTACAGTCTGAACGTCTGAACCGCGCGGACGTTGCTGCCCTCGAACACCTTGGCGGTGACGGTTTTTACCACGGTCTGCGGTGGGAGATCGATCACACCTTCCACCCGGCGATATTGGCGCAGTTGCAAGGTCTGCGCCCCACCTGGCGGCGCGGAGGTCCACGATTTGCCGTTTTGGAGCCCGTCCAGCGTGATCTCGATCCTGCCGCTGAACTCTGTCGCCCGGGCCGCCGGTTGCATGACCAGCACCTGCCACTTCAACTGGTTGCCACCTCGCAGTTCGGCCTGCAGACCCCGGATGACCACGCCCTCGCTGGACGCCGTCGGCAGCAGTTTCTCGAAAAAACCCAGGTTGTCGCGCAAGTCGCGATTTTCGGATTCCAGACGCTTGATCTGCGCCAGCAAGTGCTCCTGGGCCGTTCGCTCGGTGGTCAGCAGGCTTCCAGCGGTGTTGGCCACGGACTGGGCGCGATCACGCTCCTCACGCAGGCGCACCGTCTCTTGCCGCAACTGCGCCAGTTCGTCTCGCGCGCCACTGTCGAGCCCGGCCAGGCCCTTTCCGAACTCGAACGCCCACAGAGCAATCGCCGCGCAAAAACCGAACACGATGGCCACCACCGCCCACCGAAGCGGCCAGGGCAAGGCGCTACGTACCGCAACGCGGGGCGCGCTGATGGTGAGCCGACGGCGGAGAAGCTTGAGGCGCATGGCGTCGATTCAAAGGAAGGCCAGTATCGCAAAATGCGAAAAAGCCGCCCCGGCGGTAACCGGGCGGCTTTCCTGACGTCGAAGGCAGAGGATCAGCGCTTCGAGAACTGCTTGGCGCGACGGGCACCATGCAGACCGGTCTTCTTCCGTTCAACTTCACGCGCATCGCGCGTTACGAAGCCGGCCTGGCTGAGCGCCGGCTTGAGCGTCGCTTCGTAGTCGATCAGCGCCCGGGTGATGCCGTGGCGCGTCGCGCCGGCCTGACCGGATTCACCGCCACCGTGGACGTTGACCTGGATGTCGAAGGTTTCGACGTGGTTGGTCAGGACCAGGGGTTGCTTGGCGATCATGATCGAGGTTTCACGACCAAAATAGTCCTGAATGTCCTTGCCGTTGACGGTGATCTTGCCAGAGCCTTTTTTCAGAAACACGCGGGCGACGCTGGATTTGCGACGGCCGGTGCCATTGTTCCATTCACCAATCATCTACAGCTCCTTAGATTTCCAACACTTTGGGTTGCTGGGCAGTGTGCGGGTGCTCTGCACCGCCGTACACCTTGAGCTTCTTGATCATGGCGTAGCCCAGGGGTCCCTTGGGCAGCATGCCCTTGACGGCCTTTTCTAGGGCGCGGCCAGGATGCTTGGCTTGCATGTCGCGGAAGTTCGTGGCCGTGATACCGCCCGGGTAACCGGAATGGCGGTAGTACACCTTGTCCAGGGATTTGGCCCCGGTGACGCGCAGCTTGGCTGCATTGACGATGACGATGAAGTCACCGGTATCGACGTGAGGCGTGTAAATGGCCTTGTGTTTGCCGCGCAAACGGAGAGCAACTTCGCTGGCTACTCGTCCGAGGACCTTGTCGGTCGCGTCAATCACAAACCACTCGTGCACGACCTCAGCGGGTTTCGCGCTGAAAGTTGACATAAGATTTCTCTTCTGGAAGAGGGTTTGGCGGACTCCACGTGAATCCGCGAACGTCGGCTCTTTTCCACGGTCGGTGTTCCTCTGAAGGGAATCTCTTAGGTGGTGAACTGCCTCCGAAGAAGCCTTCGCCGCGGAGCCGCTGGATCGCTGCGAAGCCTGCCATTATACGAGGAAGGCGAACTTTTGCGCAAATCAGCCCCCGGCGCGCCGGGTGAAGGGGTACGATGCCGCCATGTTCAGTTACCGCCACGCCTTCCATGCCGGCAATCACGCCGATGTGCTCAAGCACACCACCCTGATCGCCACGCTTCGCCACCTGACATTGAAGGAGGCTGGACTGACCCTGATCGACACCCATGCCGGCGCGGGCCTGTACCGTCTCGACAGCGACTTCTCCGAGACGGCGGGTGAGGCGAAGGATGGCATTGTCAAGTTGCTGGCCAGCCAGCCCATCGATGGTGCCGGAAAATGGGTCAGGCTCGGCGAAAAAGTGGCGTCGGACGCTACAAAAATCGAATCGACTGCGCTGCTCGACTACCTAGACCTGGTCGCTGGGTTCAACCCCGGCGGTGAACTGCGGGTCTATCCCGGCTCGCCTTTCGTGATGCAGCACCTCATGCGCGCGGAAAGCCGCGACAAGCTCAAGCTGTTCGAACTGCACCCCACCGACAGCAAGGTGCTTGCCGCCAACGTCGCCCAGCTCGAGGCCGGCCGCCAGATCGTGGTGACTCGCGAGGACGGGTTCGAGGGCATCAAGGCCTTGTTGCCACCGCCCAACCGCCGCGCGCTGGTGCTGATCGACCCCAGCTACGAGCTCAAGTCCGACTATGCCCGGGTGCTGGACAGCGTGCAGGACAGTCTCAAACGATTTGCAACCGGCACCTACCTCGTCTGGTATCCGGTGATCCCCAGGCCTGAAGCGCACGACCTTCCGAGGCGTCTGAAGACGTTGGCCAAACAGGCCGGGCGCCCCTGGCTGCATGCCACATTGGCTATTGGCGCCGACGAAACGCCCTCAGTTCCACCCGGCGCTCCTGGCGAGCCACGACGCCACGGACTGCGCGCCAGCGGAATGTTCGTCATCAACCCGCCCCACACTTTGAAGGCCAAACTGGAGCCCGCCCTGGCGGTCCTGCTCAAGGCGCTGGGCCGCGGCCCGGGCAAGGGCACGACCCTCGAATCCGGGGGATAGACGGCGCACCGGGCCGGCGGTGCACGAATCAGGACAAACCCGAATTAACCGACCAATCGGTCGGTTAATATGTATACTGCCGACCTCGCCCCCGCTGCGGGCAAAGGAGTTCAGGCATGTACACGCAATCATTCAGCGTCGCCGACAATGCGGACGATGCCAAGTCCGGCGGACTCAAGGCCGTCACCCGGACACTGTCTGAAGCCGAGATCGCGCTTCAGGCCCGGTTCGACGAACGGATCGACGCCGACGAAAAGATCGAGCCCAAAGACTGGATGCCCGACGCCTACCGGAAAACCCTGGTGCGCCAGATCAGCCAGCACGCGCACAGCGAAATCGTCGGTATGCTGCCGGAGGGCAACTGGATCAGCCGTGCGCCCAGTCTCAAGCGCAAGGCCATCCTGATCGCCAAGGTGCAGGACGAGGGCGGGCACGGCCTGTATCTCTATTCGGCGGCGGAAACCCTGGGCACCAGCCGCGGCCAGATGCTGGATGCGCTGCACTCGGGCCGGGCCAAGTACAGTTCTATCTTCAACTACCCCACGCTCAACTGGGCCGACGTCGGCGTCATCGGGTGGCTTGTCGACGGCGCGGCGATCATGAACCAGATCCCGCTGTGCCGATGCAGTTACGGCCCCTATGCCCGCGCGATGATCCGGGTCTGCAAGGAGGAGTCGTTCCACCAGCGCCAGGGCTACGAGGCGCTGCTGGTCATGATGCAGGGCAACGAGGCCCAGAAAGCCATGGTGCAGGACGCGGTGAACCGCTTCTGGTGGAAATGCCTGGCCATGTTCGGACCGCCCGACGCCAACAGTCCGCACAGCGCTCAGGGCATGCGCTGGGGCATCAAGCGCATTTCCAACGACGACCTGCGCCAGAAGTTCATCGACGCCACCGTGCCGCAAGCCCAGGTGCTCGGCGTCACCCTGCCCGACCCCCAGCTGAAATGGAACGAGACGCGCGGGCACTGGGACCACGGCGAGATCGACTGGGACGAGTTCTGGGCCACGGTCAACGGCCACGGCCCCTGCAATCAGGAACGTCTGGCGACCCGGGTCAAGGCGCACAACGACGGCCAGTGGGTGCGTGATGCCGCGCTGGCCCATGCCCGCAAACAACAGCAACGCAACATCCAGGAGGCCGCATGAGCACCCAACAGCAACCCGCCGCCCCGGCGCTCAAAGAATGGCCGTTGTGGGAGGTCTTCGTCCGCAGCAAGCAGGGCCTGGAGCACAAGCACTGCGGCAGCCTGCACGCCAGCGATGCCCAGCACGCGCTGCAGATGGCGCGTGACGTCTACACCCGTCGGCAGGAAGGCGTCAGCATCTGGGTGGTGCCGTCGGCAGCCATCGCGGCCAGCGACCCCGGCGACAAGGGCGAGTTCTTCGACCCGTCCGCCGACAAGATCTACCGCCACCCGACCTTCTATCAGATCCCCGACGAAGTGGGGCACATGTGATGAGCGTCTCAACACCGGTGGCCTGCGCCCCAGTCACGTACCTGCTGCATCTGGCCGACAACGCGCTGATCCTCGGGCAGCGCAACGCCGAATGGTGTGGCCACGGCCCCATCATCGAAGAAGATCTCTCGATGGCCAACAACGCGCTGGATCTGATCGGCCAGGCCCGGTTGCTGTACCAGTACGCCGCGCAACGGATCGGCAACGGGGCCACCGAGGACAGTCTGGCTTATTTCCGCGACGTCCCGGATTTCCGCAACTACACCCTGCTGGAGCTACCTCACAGCGCGCCACTGGCGGCCACAGCCCGCGGCGACCGCGACTACGCGACCACCATCGTCCGCAACTTCCTTTACAGCGCGCTGATGGTGCTGCTGTGGGAACGCCTGAGCACCTCCACCGACGAACAGCTGGCGGCGATTGCGGCGCGGTCGCTGAAAGAGGTTCAGTACCACCTGCGCCATTCCCGCGACTGGTTGGTGCGGTTCGGCGATGGCACGGATGAATCCCAAGCCCGTGCGCAGGCCGCGCTTGACCACATGCTGCCGTACACCGAAGAATTCTGGACCGACAGTGCCGCGGAACGGGAAGCCGTCGCCACGGGTGTGGGTGTCGAGGTGGCCACCCTACGTGCCGACTGGGACATGCTGGTCGCCAACACCTTGGCGGTGGCAACGCTTCAACGTCCGGCGGCTTCGAACGGCTACGTATCGCAGGGCAAGCAGGGCGTGCACTCGGAACACCTCGGCTTCGTTCTGGCAGAGATGCAAAGCCTGGCACGCGCCCATCCGGGCGCCAGCTGGTAATCCGGGCCTGTCCATGCATCCTGTCGCGGCCCCGACCCCGCACGCCGACATCTGGGCGGCGCTGGATGCCTTGACCGATCCGGAAATCCCGGTGATCTCCCTGCGCGAAATGGGTATCCTGCGCGAGGTTCGCGAGGGTGCAGACGGCGTCACTGAGGTGGTGATCACGCCCACCTACAGCGGCTGTCCGGCCATGAGCCAGATCGAGGACGACGTGCGGACGGTATTGGCCGGCCTGGGTGTACCAGCCCGCGTGGTGACGCAGCTCGCGCCCGCCTGGACCACCGACTGGATGAGCGATCCGGCCAGGGAGAAGCTGCGGGCCTACGGCATCGCACCGCCCCAGTGCGCGGCACCTGACCGCCCCGGCAACGTAACCGCCGTTCTGCGCTTCGTCACGCGTCCGGTGAGCGAAGCGAACGTGCCCTGCCCGCATTGCGGATCGTCCGAGACCACGGAAATCTCGCATTTCGGTTCCACCGCCTGCAAGGCGCAATACCGCTGCCTGGCCTGTCTGGAACCGTTCGACTACTTCAAACCCTACTGAACCGACGCAAGGAACGCCCATCCGGCGCGACACCACATGTCCAATGCACCCCGTTTCCATGAACTCCGAGTGGCCCGAGTCAGTTCCGAGGCCGCTGGCTCGGTGGCCATCGCGCTGGCGATCCCCGAGGAACTGCGAGAAACCTTCGCGTTTCAGCCGGGTCAGTTTCTGACTGTGCGCGCGCAGATCGGCGGGCAGGACGTGCGGCGCAACTACTCGATCTGCTGCGCGCGCAGTCACCTGGCCCGCCAAGGCGAGCTGGAGATCGGCATCCGTCCGATGGAGGGCGGCGTATTCTCCAACTGGGCCGCCTCACAACTCAAGGTCGGAGACCCCCTTGCCGTGATGCCGCCGGACGGACGCTTCGTTTCCAGGAAACCCCGGGCACTGCATCGGGTCGGATTCGCGGCGGGCTCGGGCATCACGCCCATTCTGTCCATCATCGCCAGCACCCTGGAAGAACAACCCGGCTCCAAATTCACCCTGGTCTACGGCAACCGACGCATGGACAGCGTGATGTTCAACGAGGCCCTGCAAGACCTCAAGGACCGTTACCCCGACCGCCTGACCCTGATCCACATCCTGTCCCGCCAGGCCCAGGAGGTCGATCTGCTGCAGGGCCGAATAGACGGCGACAAGGTGCGTTCGATTCTCGCCACCTTGTTGCCTCCGGCCAGCATGGACGAGGTGTTCATCTGCGGCCCCGAAGCCATGATCGAGGCGACCGAGACCGCGCTCCTGCAAGCCGGCGTCGCGCCCGAACGGGTGCAGACCGAGCGCTTCACCTCCCCCGCGCTGGAGGGACTCACACCCGACGCGCGCCGGGCCGCCGTGCAAGGCCATGCGCCAGTTTCGGAAGGCTCCGTCGCGCTGACCGTGGTGCTCGACGGAAAGTCCCACGCCATGCGGATGAACCCCGATCAGCGCGTGCTGGACGTGGCCCTGGCCGCAGGCCTGGACCTGCCCTGGTCCTGCCGCGGTGGGGTGTGCTGCACCTGCCGCGCCAAGGTCCTCGAAGGACAGGTCCGGATGGACAAGAACTTCACCCTGGAGTCGTGGGAAACCGACAAGGGTTTCGTGCTGAGCTGCCAAGCCCACCCGACCAGCGAACGTCTGGTGGTGAGCTACGACGAACGCTGATTCGCCGGCCGCAACAAAAAACCCCGCGGTGCGGGGCTTTTTTTGTGGGTTGAATCCCAGGGATCAGAAGCGCCAGCCCAGACCCACGCCCCAAAGCAGCGGGTTCACGTTCAGGCTGCCGGAGTTCACGCCGCTCACATAGACGTCCGTACCCATCCAGACCTTCTTCAGGTCCAGGTTCAGGTACAGGTTGTCCTTCAGCGGGATGTCCACGCCGACCTGCAGGGCGCCACCCCAGCTGCTGCCGTCCATCGAGACGCCAGCCGGAAGACTGATGCTGGAGAACTTCGTGTAGTTGATGCCGGCGCCCAGGTACGGCTTCACCGGCAGGCCGTCGAAGTGGTACTGGAGCAGCAGCGTCGGCGGCAGCGCCTTGAACGAGCCGATCGCCGTGTTGCCGGCGTTCAGGGTCATCTTCTGGGGCCAGGTTAGGATCAGCTCGGCCGCAATGTTCTTGTTGAAGAAGTAACTGATGTCAACTTCCGGGATCCACTTGTTGTCGACGTTCAGATCAAGCGCCGTGGCAACGCCCGACGTATCGGCGGTGGTGTCGATGTAGACGGCGCGCGCACGCACCATCCAAGGGCCTTCGGTTTGTTTGGCCTGTTGGGCCAGCGCGGCGCCTGAGGCCAGAGTGAGGAGAGCAGCAACCGCAATGACATGTTTCTTCATGATCTGTTTCCAGCAAAAAAATCGGCTTGGGACAACCCCAAGCCCGATTTCAATGTCCTCGCAGGTTTGGGCGGTTGACAAAGATCAACCAATTGCTCCGACGGTTTTCCGCCTGTCGGAAGTTTGCGCCAGATCAAACCGTCGCCGTTTCGCTGTTGCGGCAATGCGACGCATGCCGGCACGCCGCCAGATGGGTCAAACGGCCGCCAAGGCCTGGTCCAGATCCGCGATCAGGTCGTCGATGTGCTCGATGCCGATGGACAGGCGAACCATGTCCGTGCTCACACCGGCCTTCTTCAGCTCGTCGGCGTTGAGCTGCCGGTGCGTGGTGGAGGCGGGATGGCAGGCGAGCGACTTCGCGTCGCCGATGTTCACCAGCCGGGTGAACAAGGCCAAGGCGTCCTGAAAACGCGCGCCGGCGGCAATCGAATCGTCGGACTTCAGCCCGAAGCTGATGATGCCCGAAGCGCGTCCGCCCATGTACTTTTGCACCAGGGCGTGGTCCTTGTGGTCAGGCAGGCCGGCGTAGTTGACCCAGCCCACCTTGGCATGCCCCTGCAAATGCTTCGCCACCTTCACGGCGTTGGTGCAGATACGGTCCATGCGCAGCGCCAGGGTTTCGATGCCCTGAAGAATCTGGAACGCATTCATCGGCGACAACGCCGCGCCCATGTTGCGCAGCGGCACCACTCGCGCGCGGCCGATGTAGGCCGCAGCCCCCAGGGCCTCGGTGTAGACCACACCGTGGTAGCTCACGTCGGGCTCGTTCAGGCGCTTGAAGCGGGCCTTGTGCTGCGCCCAGGGGAACTTGCCGCTGTCCACGATCGCACCGCCGATGCTGGTGCCATGGCCGCCCAGGTACTTGGTCAGCGAATGCACCACGATGTCGGCGCCATGCTCGAACGGGCGACACAGGTAAGGGCTGGGCACGGTGTTGTCGACGATCAGCGGCACGCCGGCCGCGTGGGCGACCTGGGCCAGCGCCCCGATGTCGGTCACGTTGCCCAGAGGATTGCCCACGGATTCGCAATAGACCGCCTTGGTGCGTTCGTCGATCAGCGCGGCAAAAGCGGTGGGGTCGGCCGGATCGGCAAACCGCACCGTGATGCCCATCTGCGGAAAGGTGTGGGCAAACAGGTTGTAGGTGCCTCCGTACAGGGTGCTGGCCGACACGATGTTGTCGCCCGCCTCGGCGATGGTCTGGATCGCATACGCGATGGCCGACATGCCCGAGGCCACCGCCAGCGCGCCGATGCCGCCTTCGAGCGCGGCGACGCGCGCTTCGAGCACGCCGTTGGTCGGGTTCATGATGCGGCTGTAGATGTTGCCCGGCACCTTCAGGTCGAACAGGTCGGCCCCGTGCTGGGTGTTGTCGAAGGCATAGGCCACCGTCTGGTAGATCGGCACCGCCACCGCCTTGGTGGTGGGGTCGGGGGTATAGCCGGCGTGGACGGCGAGGGTTTCGAGTTTCATGGGGTCTCCTGGTTGAAGCAAGCCTGAGGCACGCGGGATTGTGCGCCAAGGCGATGCGCGGTCGGATGACCGTCAGTCCTGCACCAGCGCCACCCGCGATTCGCCGGCTTGCAGCATGCCGAGCGCTTCGGCCGCAGCCTGACTGAGGTCCAGTATCCGCCCGCCGACATGCGGCCCCCGGTCGTTGATGCGCACCACCACCTCCCGGCCCGATTCCAGGTGGCGCACGCGCAACCGGGTTCCGAACGGCAGACTGGGGTGTGCCGCGGTAAGGGCGTACATGTTGAAGCGCTCGCCACTGGCGGTGCGCCGACCGTGGAACCGCTTGCCGTAATAAGAGGCCTTGCCGCGGTCGATCTCGCGCTGCAACGCCGCCCCGATGGCGGCCTCGCCCGGCACGGAAACCGACAGGCCGGCGCCCATGTCCGTATGCGACTGCAGCGCCTCGGCCTCCTCCGCCGGCAAGTCCGGCAGACGGGCCGCCACGGCATCGGTCTGCACACCCGATGCCTGGCCTTCGAGCGTTTCGGTCGCGCCGACCGGGCTGGCCAGCAAGACCAGCACCATCAGGAACAAGCCGGGCGTTCTCATCGCCGCGTCCCCGCCAGGCCGAGGCGGCGCACGATTTCGGTCGTCGCCGTGGCCTGGTTCATGGTGTAGAAGTGCAGTGCCGGCGCACCGGCTTCGCGCAAACGCCCGCACAGCTCGCTGACCACATCCAGCCCGAACGCGCGAATGGAGGCCGAATCGTCGCCAAAGGCTTGCAGGCGCAGCCGGATCCAGCGTGGGATCTCGGCGCCGCAGGCGTCGGAAAACCGCATCAGTTGCGTGGAGCTGGTGATCGGCATGATGCCGGGTACCACCGGAATATCCACGCCCAGCCGGCGCACGTCATCAACGAAGCGGACATAGGCATCACTGTTGAAAAAATACTGGGTGATGGCCGAGTCAGCCCCAGCGCGGGCCTTGCTCACGAACGCCTGCAGATCCGATTCGGGCGATTTCGCCTGCGGATGCATCTCCGGATAGGCCGCGACCTCGATGTGGAAATCCCGCCCGGTTTCTGCGCGGATGAAGGCCACCAGGTCACTCGCGTACTGGAACTCACCGCCCAATCCGTAGCCGCTGGGCAGGTCGCCGCGCAGTGCCACCACGCGCCGCACACCCATGGCCTTGAGCTCCGACAGCTGCGCCCGCACCGACGCCGCCGTGGCGCCGATACAGGAAAAGTGCGAAGCCGCATCCATGCCCTCGGACAGGATCTCGCGCACCGCGGTGAAGGTGCCCTCGTGGGTGGAGCCGCCGGCGCCGTAGGTCACCGAGCAGAACTCGGGGCGCAGCGCGTACAACTGCTGGCGCACGCCCCGCAGCTTGTCGGCGCCTTCGCGCGTCTTGGGGGGAAAAAACTCGAAACTCAGCGGAAGGCCCATGGCCTGCCTCCTTCCCGATCAATGGCCACCCGCCGGGCGGGCGCGCACAAAAAATTCCCGGTTGCCGTCGCCGCCGGTGATGGGGCTTTCGAACCAGGCCACATCCCGCAGGCCCAGCGCCCCGCAGGCGACCCGGATGCGCTGCTCGACCACCGCGTGCAGCGCCGGGTCGCGCACGATGCCACCCTTGCCGACCTGGCCAGGCTGCAGCTCGAACTGTGGTTTCACCAGCATCAGCAGGTGGCCACCGGGCTTGATCAGCGGCACCAGGGCCGGCAACACCAGCGTGAGCGAAATGAAGGACAGATCGCCTGTCACCAGGTCAAATCTGGCATCAAATTGGCCATTTCCCATCGTCGACTGGCCACCAGCAGCTATCAAAAATGAAGCATCCAGTTCGCGGGCGTTGACGCCTTCGATGCAGCTCACCCGCACATCGGCGCGAATCCTGGGGTGCACCTGACCCGATCCCACATCCACGCCAACCACCCGCGCGGCCCCCGATTGAAGCAGGCAGTCGGTGAAGCCGCCAGTGCTCTGCCCCACGTCCAGGCAGGACCAGCCGGCCACGCGCAGCCCGCTGGCGGCCAGGGCGCCTTCGAGCTTGAGCCCGCCCCGCGACACGTAGCGCGCCTCGGCCGTGTCCAGCAGTTCGATCTCGGCCAGCGCCGGCACCTCGTCGCCGTTCTTGGCCGCCCGCTTCCAGGGCGCTCCTGCGTCCGGCCGCCACCGAACACCGGCGGCGATCAGGCGCTGGGCCTGGGCGCGGGAGGCCGCCAGGCCCCGTTGCCCCAGGAGCTGGTCGATGCGCATCGGCGCTCAGTAACGGTAGGTGTCGGGCTTGTACGGGCCCTGCTTGGGCACGCCGATGTAGGCGGCCTGCTCGTCGCTCAGCTCGGTCAGCATCGCGCCCACTTTCTTCAGGTGCAGGCGGGCCACCTTTTCGTCCAGGTGCTTGGGCAGCACGTAGACCTTGCCCTGCTCGTAGTAGTCGCTGTGCGTGAACAGCTCGATCTGGGCGATGGTCTGGTTGGCGAAGCTGGACGACATCACGAAGCTGGGGTGCCCCGTGCCGCAGCCCAGGTTCACCAGCCGGCCCTTGGCCAGCAGGATGATGCGCTTGCCGTCCGGGAAGATCACATGGTCCACCTGGGGCTTCACTTCTTCCCAGCGGCACTGCTCTTCCAGCCGCGCGACCTGGATCTCGTTGTCGAAGTGGCCGATGTTGCAGACGATGGCCTGGTCCTTCATCGCGCTCATGTGCTCGAAGGTGATCACGTCGCGGTTGCCGGTGGTGGTGACGAAGATGTCGCCCTTGTCGGCGGCCCAGTCCATCGTCACGACCTTGTAGCCTTCCATGGCGGCCTGCAGCGCGTTGATCGGGTCGATCTCGGTCACCCACACCTGGGCCGACAGCGCGCGCAGCGCCTGGGCGCTGCCCTTGCCTACGTCGCCGTAGCCACAGACCACGGCCACCTTGCCGGCGATCATCACGTCGGTGGCGCGCTTGATGCCGTCCACCAGCGACTCGCGGCAGCCGTACAGGTTGTCAAACTTGCTCTTGGTGACCGAGTCGTTCACGTTGATGGCGCGGAACATCAGGGTGCCCTTGGCCGACATTTCCTTCAGGCGGTGCACGCCGGTGGTGGTTTCCTCGGTCACACCGATGATCTGGGCGCTCTTGCGACTGTACCAGGTCGGGTCCACCGCCAGTTTGGCGCGGATCGAGGCGTAGAGGATGCGCTCTTCCTCGCTGTGGCCGTCACCGGCGACCAGCGACGGGTCTTTCTCGGCGCGTTTGCCCAGGTGCATCAGCAGCGTGGCGTCGCCGCCGTCGTCCAGGATCATGTTCGGGCCTTCGCCGTCGGTGCCAGCCGCTCCGAAATCGAAGATGCGGTGGGTGTAGTCCCAGTAGTCGGCCAGCGTCTCACCCTTGAGGGCGAACACCGGCGTGCCGCCGGCGGCGATGGCGGCGGCGGCATGGTCCTGCGTGCTGAAGATGTTGCACGAAGCCCAGCGCACCTGCGCGCCCAGCGCCTGCAGCGTCTCGATCAGCACGGCCGTCTGGATGGTCATGTGCAGGCTGCCGGTGATGCGCGCGCCTTTCAGCGGTTGCTTGGCCGCGAATTCCTCGCGGATGGCCATCAGGCCGGGCATTTCGGTCTCCGCGATGCGGATTTCCTTGCGGCCCCAGTCGGCCAGGGTGATGTCGGCGATGGCGCAGTCGGTCAGGACGGCAGGATCGATTCGGGCGTTCATGTGTGCTCCACAACAGAAGTTGACAGGGCCACTGGCGGGGGAACTGGAACTCACCACGCATTCAGTGGATGAGCGTCGTTGCGAAGATAGGTTCCGAGCCTCACGCCCCGCTGTGCTGGGGACGCTGCAACGCTCCTCGGAACCACGAATTATAAAACCAGGCCGCAAGACCCTGCTCGCCGGTAAAATCCGCGCGCCGTCCGGCCTGCCGAAGTTCAGCGCTCGCTGGCCGCCCGCCAGTCCGCGCCGGCCGCGCCCGAACCTGCCCTTTTCTTCTGGAACTCCTGTGTCCTTCGCCTCCGAAACCCGGCGCCGCCGCACCTTTGCCATCATTTCCCACCCCGACGCCGGCAAGACCACGCTGACCGAGAAGCTGCTGCTGTTCTCGGGGGCGATCCAGATCGCCGGCAGCGTGAAGGCGCGCAAGGCCAGCCGCCATGCCACCAGCGACTGGATGGAAATCGAGAAGCAGCGCGGCATCTCGGTGGCCTCCAGCGTCATGCAGATGGCCTATCGCGACCATGTGGTCAACCTGCTCGACACCCCCGGCCACAAGGACTTTTCCGAAGACACCTATCGCGTTCTCACCGCCGTGGACTCGGCGCTGATGGTGATCGACGCCGCCAACGGCGTCGAGGCGCAGACGCGCCGGCTGATCGAGGTCTGCCGCCAGCGCGACACGCCCATCATCACCTTCGTCAACAAGATGGACCGCGAGGTGCGCGACCCGCTGGACATCCTGGACGAGGTGGAGCGCGAGCTCGGCATGCCCTGCGTGCCCATGACCTGGCCGGTGG
>ERZ1645187.1198-NODE-1198-length-24256-cov-32.823685_pt1 | contig 24256 bp, 29 predicted proteins | sample MGYA00575352_ERZ1645187 | MGnify/ENA primary metagenome ERZ1645187 (study PRJEB40837, sample SAMN11349314) | freshwater sediment metagenome | isolation source: river sediment | host: Sediment | place: India: Wazaribad , New Delhi | collected 2017-02-21 ...
ATTCGTAATGCGAAGGTCGGGGGTTCGACTCCTCTTGCCGGCACCACTTGAAGTAGAAAGGCCACCCCTCACCGGGTGGCCTTTTTTTGCTTTGGGCTCGGGTCAGACGTGCTGCGCGTCAGCGACGGCTCTTCGTCTTCTTGTCCCTCGGGAACAGTCCCCGGTTTCGCTGCTCCAGGTACTCGCCCATGAGTTCCAGCGGCTGGACGCCAAGCGCTTCGGCGAACTCCACCAACTCGACGGCATCGATCCGACGCTCCCCGCGCTCGCATTTGGACACGAAGGTCTGGGTGTTTTCAAGGCGCTCGGCCAGCTCGACCTGCGACACGCCCGCGCGCTTACGGACCGCCTTGAGGACGGACAGCAAGAGCTGGTAGTCGGTGTTGTGGGTCGATTGGGACATCGTGCAGTGACTCGAAGATCAGTGCACGCTAAAGTCCGTGTTGGATTAGTCCAAAATCGACTATTTATTGATAGGAGGATGCATGAAGCGAATAGCGATTCTTTTACTGGTGGTCGTGGTTCTGGCCTGGGTCGGGTCGAAGATGGTTCCTCGATCTGGACCCACCTCGGCAGTAGTGCCGTCGGCGCAGGAAGCGAAAGCACCGCCGCCACCTGAGAAGCCCCTCTCCGCCACAGAGAAGAAGGCCCAGCAGGAAAAGTGGTTCGGAGTAGAGACGATCGTTGCCGCCCAACGGGCTGTGCGGGCCTCGCTGAAGGACCCGGATTCGGCGCAGTTCAAGGACGTCTACGCGAACTACACCGAGGAATTCCAGGTGGTCGCCTGCGGCCGAGTTAACTCCAAGAACAGCCTCGGCGGATACACGGGCTTCAAGCGATTCGTGTCGAATGGCAAGAGCGCCATCATCGAGGGGCGAGACAACGTAGCCGACGCATGGGCTGGGGCGTGCCTGTAGCACGCCTCCACGGGCTCAAACGTCCTTTCGAGCCACCCACTGCGTGTGCTCACGAGAGAAGGCATTCTCGGCGTCACCCACGAACAGCGAGAATTTCTCGGGGGTATCGGGGAGCAGGGATTGCTCTTTGATGAGGCCAATCTCGTGGGCTGCGAGCGCATAGGAGGCCGCCAGCTCCGAGAATCTCTTGGCTTGCATCCAGCTCAAGACGCTGGCCGCCATCGCAACGAATACATCCGTGGGCCAAAAGGGCTGGTCCACGTAGACCATGCGCAGCACCGCGCAGACCACGGCGAGCGTATTCACCCCGATCAGTGCCCAGAAGAAGTACCGCGACATCCGGCGATTGAACGCGGCCTTCTTCGCATACCAAGTGAGTTGGTCTTTGATCCGGCAGTCCGCGTAGGTTGCTCTGCGCTCTTCCAGTGTCCGGGCACGCATCTGCTCCATCACGGGCGTGAACTGCTGGCCGTCGAGGTGTTCAGTCAACGACTGGCACACCTCGCGGTTCTGCTCGACGATCTGCTTGAGCGTCTGACGGAAGTCGTTGCGGGCGCTCGCATCATCCCCCTGGAACGGCTCTGCTCTACAGACGTAGCGCCAGGTGATGGTCTTGATCGATTCGGCCACGGCCCTGCCCGCATACCAGAATCGGTCGGGGCGCATGGCAAACAGGTATATGGAGCAACCCAACGCACCCAGCAGGGCGAGAAGCTGGGCTGCTGCTACTGACCAATGGGGGATGCTGACGATCGACAGGATCGCGGCGACCACGAGCGTGACGAGGTGAACTCGGAGCGCACGAAAGAAGTGCTGCTGCGATTTCAGGGACAGGTCATCGGCGGATCGATAGAGTGCTGGGAAGTCTTGCTCCTGCATGCAACCTGACCCCGTCACTTGTATCCGAGCCGCTGGTAAACCTCATCCTTATAGTGCCAGTTGCCCTTCGCTTCCATCTTCCAGTTCGCGAGGGCATGCGCAACGATTTTCGGAGAGAACGGAACGAAGACGGCGCCAATGTCCTTGATGATGGGCGGGCACGTAGCATCGACCATCTGACGCGAGCCGTCGAGGTTGATTCCGATGATCCGGCATCCCTTTTCCCGAGCCACCTCCATCTCCCAGCGCACGTACTTGTGCTTGCTGCGGGTGTCCTGCCCGATGAGCACCGCAAACGTGCCTGCCATGTCGATGCGCTCTCGGCACTTGCGCTTGATGTAAGCCTCGTCCTCTGAGTTGATTTCCTGCCCAAGCTGGCAATTGGCGAAGTTGAAATCAATGTGCTCGTTCTCTTTCCATGCGAGCATCAAGCGGTAGCAGTGAATGTCAGTGCTGCTGAAGCCGACGAAAGTTCTAGGAAGCCCCATCCCCTCACCCCCGAAAGGTTGTTCGAAACTCTGGATATGGGGGAGCTTAGCCGGATTTCAAGTGGTAGCTATCTGACATTGCCGTCCTTTGGTCTCACCAGGCGGCCCGTGGCGAGCCAGGACGCCTCGACCTAGGCGCAGAGCAGCGCGCGGCCGACCGGACGCGCCACGGACTCACCGGGAGCCGTGCGGAACGTTGGTATTTCTCGCCGAGCCCTTGTGGCATATTCGTCTCTGTCGGGCGACACCACCCGCCCGACGAAGTCCCGCGCCGCCCGCGGGCAAGGCCTGCTCAGGCCCAAACGTGAGTCACCCGCCCCCGCCGGCCGAAGGGGGAACAAGGGTGCCTAGTCACCGCAGTGCTCGGAGACACCGGCCCCAAGCACCAGCCAATTTGGCGGGGCGAGTGCTTGGGGTCCGTGATCCGCCGAGCACCGGAGACTAGATATGTCGAACCCCACCTCACTCGCGCTGACGCTCGCCGAACTGCGCGAGCTCCACGCGCTGCCCGACGAGGCGCTGCTCAACGTCCAGGAGGCCGCAGCCTTCCTGCGACTCAGTCCCAACGCCCTGAACTGGTACCGCAGCCAGCGCCGCGGCCCGACCTACCAGCGCATCGGCCCCAAGACCATCCGCTACCGCGTGGGCGACCTGCGCGCCTACATGGTCGAGGTGCAGCCGCTGTCGCGCTCCTACGAGTCCCGCACCGCACGCCGCAAGCTCGCCGAGATGGCGACCGAGCGCGCGAGCGCGGAGGGCTGACCGATGAGCGCACAAAAGAAAACGCCCACGGGGGACGAGTCCGTGGGCGCAAAGGATCAACAAGCAGAGGAAGCGGGCATGACGACCCACGGGAAAGATCATGCCGCGACCCGGTCGGGCGCTAAGCCATCGTTTCGGCACAACGCCGAGCCGCTGCTGCGCGCTGGCCTTCAACTGATTCCCCTGCACCGCTGGAACGCGGTGGACAGCAAGGGACGTGACCGCGGCAAGACGCCTCGCGACGGCGCTTGGCAGGCCCGCGACTACGACAGCCGCGCCGTCCTCGCCCTGGCCGAGCGCGACGGGATCAACGTGGGCGTGAGGCTGCCGGCGACCGTGATGGTGCTCGACGTCGACCCGCGCAACTTCCCCGAGGGCCGCGACCCGCTGGCCGAGCTGGTGGCCGACGCGGGGCTGGACATGTCGCTCTGCCCGCGCACGGTGACCGGCTCCGGCGGCAGTCACTATTGGTTCCGCAAGCCAGCCGACGCACAGGTGCTGGACAGCCTGGAGAGCTACCCGGGAGTGGAGTTCAAGTCGCTCGGCCGCCAGGTCGTCGCGCCCGGCTCGATCCACCCGAACGGCCGCAGCTACGAGTGGTACGACCTCGCCCCCGAGCTCGCCGACATGCCGGACCTGCCCGATACGCTGCTGCGCCTTATCCGCCGCACGACCCGCGCTCACGGCGAGGCCGCCGGCTTCGGCGAGCTCACCCCCGAGATGCTGGCGACAACGCTGGAACAGTTGGACGCCGAGGACTTCCAGGACCACGACACATGGCGCGACCTGATGATGGCCTGCCACCACGCCACGGCAGGCGAAGGGCGGCAGGAGTTCATCGACTGGTCAACGCAGGACGCGAAGTACCAGGACGACGCCTGGATCATCGGCCGCCGGTGGGACTCGCTGCACGCCAACGGGGCGCGCGGCGGGCGCCCCGTCACCGTCAAGTTCCTTCACAAGCTGGTGCAGGAGGCTGGCGGCTTGGTCGCACGCCCCGACCCCGAGGACGACTTCGAGGTGTGGGAGGACCCCGCCGAGCTCGGCCAGGGCGTGGACGACTCGACGCTGCGGCAGCCGCCAAAGGCCGAGGGCAAGGAAGCGGTACTGGACGAGATGAACGCCCAGCACTGCGTGGTCATGGAGAACGGCAAGTTCCGCGTCTTCACCGAGGAGTTCGATCCCGTGCTTGGCAGGCACTTCTACCAGCGCTCCAGCAAGGAGGACTTTCAGAACCTCTACTGCAACAGCTTCGTCGAGCAGATGAACGACAGGCCGACGACGCGGGCACAGTTCTGGCTCAAGCACCCGCACCGTCGGCAGTACAAGGGCGTCATCTTCGACCCGTCGGGGGACCATGACGGCTGGCTGAACCTGTGGCGCGGCTGGGCCGAGAAGCCGAAGCCCGGCGACTGGTCGCTGCTGGACCAGCTCATCCGCGAGGTTCTGACCGACGGCGACCGCAGGGCCTACGAGTATGTGATGAACTGGATCGCCGCCATGTTCCAGCGTCCGTCCGAGCCCGCGGAGGTGGCGGTCGCCTTCCAGGGCGCGAAGGGCACCGGCAAGGGTACGCTGGGCCGCGTGCTCCAGCAGCTCGCGGGGCCGCACGGCCTCCACATCAGCTCGCCGGAGCACATCACGGGGCGCTTCAACTCGCACCTCCAGAACTGCATCTGCCTGTTCGCCGACGAGGCGTTCTGGGCGGGCGACAAGGCCGGCGAGGCGAAGCTGAAGGCACTGGTCACCGAGCCGACCGTCGCCTACGAGGGCAAGGGTCGCGACGCCGTGATGGGCAAGAACCTGATCCACATCGTCATGGCGTCCAACAGCGATTGGGTGGTGCCCGCCGGCCTGGACGGCGAGCGGCGCTTCGCGGTGTTCAAGGTGAACGAGTCGCGCAAGGACGATCACGCCTTCTTCCGCGCCCTGAACCGCCAGCTCGACGAGGGAGGCCGCGCCGCCTTCCTGCACGACATGCTCGCCCGCGACATCGACGGATGGCACCCGCGCAACGACATCCCCCAGAACAGCGCGCTCGCCGAGCAGAAGCTGCGCGGCATGGAGCCCGAGTTCGCCTGGTGGCACTCGCTGCTCTACGACGGCGAGTTGCCGGGCTACGACGAGGACCGGGACTGGAAGGGCGGCGAGGTCGAGCTCGACAAGTCCGACCTGTACGACAGCTACCTCTCGTTCGCCCGTACCCGCACCCGCCACCCGAGGCCGTTCCCCGGTCTGGCGAAGGTGCTGCTTTCCAGGGTGGGCGTGACGACGCGGCAGATCAGGAGCGGTGCGCGCAAGGACAGGCGCGTGTACGTGGTCCCCGACCTCGGCCAGGCCCGCGCCAGGTTCGCCGAAATCGTCAAGGCAAGCTCCTCGCAGCTCTGGGGTTGAGGGAGCACGGCATCGAGGCCGTTCGACGCGCTATGTGTCGAACGGCTTCTTTTTGGCATTTTTTCTTTACGGATCATGCGCTTACGCATCGGCGAACGGCGTGAACGCGTTTTTCGGCTCCGAAATCGTTTTAGGATTTTCGGCGCTGCCCGGACCCGACCGATGCGCCTTGCGTGCGCCCGCCTGATGAGGGGGGCACTACGGTTTGTCTGTCATCGGAAATAAGCTGTTCTTGTTGTTCAAGCTGTTCATAGATAAATAAAGTATTGATCTACAAAGAAAAAACACGAACGGCTTTGCGCACGGCTTCTGCTTTCCCAGTCGTTGAAGCCGAGCGACGGCTGATCCCCGTGTCGGGGTGACCTGAGCCTGGCCGGCGTTGCGGGCGTGGCGACCGATGCGGGGAACGCGGCCGATTCGGCGCCTGACCTGCTGCGCCGAGACCTTCGCGCGCGAGGCCAACGATCCGGGCCGCCTCACCCCCTGATCGGTGATTCGCGGGCCAGTGCCTTCCAAGCCGTTGATGTGCTTGAAAGAACGATGGCGTGCCTGCGCGCATAAGCACGACACGATAACTCCGTAAGCCATTTTTCGGAGAACAGACGTGAGCCGCCCATCTATCCCCAACACCTTCACACCGGAGAGGAAGGCGATCTTCCTCGCGGTGCTGGAGGACACGGCGAGCCCCAAGGCGGCGGCAGCCGCTGCGGGGATCGTGCGCTCGACGGCCTTCTATCACAAGGCCAACGACCTGGAGTTCCGCACGCAGTGGGAGGCCGCCGTCGAGGTGGCGCTCGACAGCCTGCTCGAAGAGGCCTATCGGCGTGCTGCCGTCGGCGTCGATGAGCCTGTCATCCACCAGGGCCGCGTCTCGACCGTGGCCGACCCCGAGACCGGCGACGAGCGCCCGCTGACAGTCCGCAAGTACAGCGACCGGCTGATGGAGGTCCTGCTCAAGTGGCGCTACGGCGACCAGATGGCGGATCGCCTGCGGGTCAAGGTGGACTCCACGGGCCTCGACGCCGAGGCGCTGCTGCGCATGTCGGCCGACGAGCGCAAGGCGCTGACGGGGCTTCTCTCCAAGTACCACGCGAACAAGGAGCAAGACGATGACGAGTGAGACGCTGACCGTCGAGGAGGCGCTGCTGCGCGCCGAGCAGATCGACCGCAACCTCGACGCCTTCGACGAGACGGCGCCGAAGGCGGTCGCAGCGATGGGCGGGCGCGATGCCCTCGCCCGCAGTTGCGAGATGACCTGTATCGGCCCGATTCCGCGCATCGACGCGGACGCGTGGCAGGCGATGTCGGACGAGTACGAGGGCAGGCGCGAGCATGGCGCTGTCAACCGCGGGCAGTAACGGGCACGCCATCGGCGTCGAGGTCGATGGGGTGCGATACCCCAGCGCCCGGCAGGCGGCGGAGGCGCTCGGTCTGCCCACCTCGACGGTGCAGCGGCGGACCCACAACCCGAACTTCCCGAACTACCGCTGGCTCGGCGCGACGCCGGGCAAGCGCGCGGTCCACGACCCCGAGAACAGCCTGCTGGCGAAGGCGCTCATCGAGCCGACGCCGTGGCCACTCGACGGAGGCGCGCGACGTGCCAACGTCCTAGACCCCAACTTCGACCCGCCGCGCGTCATCAGGCGCGTGGGCTGGGTCAGGTGCATGCGGTGCCAGCGCTTCCACTTCAGCGGCGACGTGGTGGCGGTGAGGCTCTGCTCGGTCTGCGGCGGCGCTGGCGGCTGGCCCGTGGGCGCGGACCCCGACGCGGACGCCTGACTCTCCATCGGCGGGCGAGACGCCCCCAAGCCCTTGACGCGCAAGCCACCGCGACGGCGGCAGCGAACGGGGGAACACGGTCGGAGAACGATGGCGTTCTCGGCCAGCGCACCACGACACATTGAAAGCATCCGGTCAGCGCATTGGCGCGCATGACCACCCCGCGGCTGGGGACGCGCTCGAAGGCGACCGGAGGACCCTCAACCTCATAGGAGCCAACGAGCCATGAACCTGAACCAAGTCTCCCCGCTGCTCAGCCCGCAACAGATCGGCGAGCTCGCGTCCAACCTGGACGCCATCCACACCCGTGCCCTGAAGGCCATCGAGCGCCTGAACCAGGACGTGGCCTCGCGCAAGGCGGACATCGCCAACCGCTGGAAGTCCGCCGGCATCGACGCCGCCGACAAGGCCCGCTTCGCGCAGAGCGAGACCGTGGCCGCCGTCCGCCAGATCAAGGACAACTCCGCCAAGGAGCTCGACAAGCTGCTGAAGGACGCGGGCGCACCTCACGCCCAGCTCGTCTCGCAGCGCGAGTTCTACTCCAGCCCCGCCAAGGTGCTGGCCCGCGCCGCCCTCGGCGACCCCAAGCGCACCGAGTACCTGCACCAGCTCGCCTACGCCGGCCCCGCCGAGCTCGGGCACATGGCCCAGGTCGCCGTCGCCACGCAGAACATCCCCCTCGCTTCCGCGCTGCTGAGCCTGCTGGACCGCATGCCGTCGAAGGACCGCCCGGTCGGCCCCGCCGAGCTCGCCGCGGCGATGAAGCTGGACGACTACCTGAAGGTGCAGGAGTACATCAAGCTGGGCGACGCGCGCCTGCAGGGCATCCTCGTCGCGATCCGCACCTGGAACCAGGGCAAGGCGAACCCGCTGAACACCGTGCAGCTCGCGCTGCGCGAGCAGGCCATCGACCGCGACCTGATCGGGGGCGGCGATGAATAAGCAGGCCGTCTACCCCGCGCACCACCCGGTGGCCCTCGCGCTCACGGGCCTCGCGTGCGCCCTGCGCACGGGCTGCGAGGTCATCGACGCACTGGCCGAGCGTGCCGCCAGCGTGGGCGTGCCCTTCGGCTGCGAGACCTTCGACGACGCGGCGGCGCTGGCGGGGGTGCCGTACTCGCGCCCGCTGGACCTGTACGTCGACCGCGAGACCAAGCGCCGCGCTGACGCCCTCCCTTACGACCGCCTGCACCTGGCGTTCATGCACTGAGTTTGGTGCCAGCGGCCGGGGTCGGAACAGAGGCCGAGGTTGCCCCGGCCGTGCTTCGGAGGGGATGCCCACAAGGCATCCCCTTCTTTTTCATGCGCTTAGGAATCACGGCCCGCTGATGGACAGTCAGCGGGCCAATTTTCTTCAGGGGGCCCCGCTCCCGAATCCCCGCGAACACGACCTAATGACCTCACACCCAACCACTTGGAGCGTGAGATGAACCTGCAAGAGATGAGCACCAAGGACCTGCTGGCCCTGCACAACCAGATCGCCGACAAGGCCGCTGGCCCCAAGACCTTCGCGACCCGAGGCAAGCTGCTCGACCGCATCGGCTCGATCGTCGAGGCCAAGAACATCGACCTCGCGTCGTTCGGGCAGCCCAAGGCCGCCGAGGTGACCGAGACGCATGCACAGCCGCAGGCCGACGTCACCGAAGCGACCGAGGCCCCGACAGAGACCGAGAAGAAGCCCAGCGGCAAGGGCATCGGCCGACTCGCCCGCGAGCTGCTGATGGACCCCGCGGGCTACCCGCACGGCGTCATCGCCGAGATGGTCAACGCGCAGATCGAGGGCGCGCAGGCATCCGCCAAGTCGGTCAGGTGGTACGCCCACGACATGCGCAAGAAGGGCGCCGCGGTTCCCGAGCGTCAGCGCGCCGAGCGCGGGGAGGACGAACCTTGCTGAAGCCGCGCCCCAAGATCAGACCCCGGCGCGTGAGGGTGCGCCGCTCGGCGGGCGGGGACGTGTTCGTCATCCGCGTGGCCGACTTCCCCGAGGGCGACAGGACGGGCGATGCCGCGCTGGCTTGGCGTGAGGCGTGGTTCCACACTTGGGTGTGCCTGCCCGACCTGCTGGACGAGCCGGGGCCGTTCGACCTCGCCGTCGAGGAGTGCGCCGTGCCTGTGCCGCCCGAGGTCGGTTGGGACGACGAGGCGTGCGCGACCCTCATGCGCCCGACGCTGCTCAAGCGAGACCTCACCCTCGGCCAGCTCGGCGGCGCCGTCCTGCGCTATCTGAGGAAGAGCCGCGGCCCGCTGGCCGTGGACATCCCTCTATGACGCGTGCCCCCGCCGTGCATGGAAAAGGGCCACCTCGACGGTGGCCCTTTCGTTTCATGCCCTTGGGCACGATGGCCCGCTGACATCGGATCAGGCGGTCGCTTCCTCGGGCTGCTCCTGCCGCTCCGTGCTGGCGCAGGTCTTGAGGCGCGGGGGCCACTCGCCCTCGGTCCATTGCAGGCCCAGCGCGTCGAGCACGTATGCGCTCGCCCGCTCTTGGTAGCCGCGCAGGTGGTCAAGGCTCGGGTTCAGGTACCCCATCGTCACGTTGCCCGCCGCGTGGTTCAGCAGGAACTTCAGCTCGGCGATGGGCACGCCCGACTGCAAGGCGAGGGTGGCGTAGGTGTGCCGCAGGGCGTGCCCCGTGAGGCCGTCTAGCTCGTGCTGCGCCACCTCGGCGACGTGGCCCGACTTCGAGTCGGCAGGGAACAGCCACTGCCCCTTGCGCTGTAGGCGGGGCGACTCGCGCAGCCGCTGGCCGAGCAGGTCGGCGAGAGGCCCGGACAGCGGCAGGTCGAAGGCGCGGGCCGCGCCGCCCTTGGGCTTCGGGACGTGCAGCCGCCTCGTGCCGAGGTCGAGCTCCGAGACGCGCGCCTCGCAGGCCGACGTGCGCCGCATGCCCGTCAGGATCATGAACAGGTGCAGGTCACGCCTCACGGGGTGCAGGTCGAGCACCGCCTTCCCCCACGCCCTCAACTTGTCGGCGTTCGAGTCCACCTTGCGCCGCCGCAGCCCGTGGTAGTCCACGTTAGCGGTCGGGTTCGCGGGCAGGTCCGGGTGCTCCCGCAGCCCGCGGTTGTAGACGGCGCGGAAGATGCGGAAGACGTTGTCCGCCGAGGGCGCGCCGTGCTTCTCGGTGATCCTGCGGTGGCGCTCGCGCACGCCCGCGCGGTCCGCGCCGAGCTCGGCCAGCGGCTTATCCATCCACTCCCCGAGGTACTGCTCGCAGTTGTAGCGGTAGTCCTCCTTGGTGCGCGGGGACAGCGGCTTTGCGCCGAGGTGCAGGTCGAGCGCGTCGCGCAGGGTGATGCCGCGCGCCTTGGCCTTGCGGCGCTCCTCGTTCGGGTTCGCGCCCGCCCGCATGTCCACGAGCGTCCTGCGGGCGGCGTCGCGCGCCTGCTTGGCGTCCATCGATGGGTGATCGCCCAGCTTCGTGCGGACCTGCTTCCCGTTGACGAGGGACTGCACGTAGAAGCTGCGTTTCGTTGGCGTGACGATCAGGTAGAAGCCGCGCATCTCGCTGTCGGCGTAGAGGACGGACTTGCCCCTGTCGGGTGCTGGCGCCCTCTCGACGAGGGCCTGTGTTATCTTGGACTTCATGCGTTGGCTCCGAGTGAAGCGGGCCACGGCGCGAACACGGTTTAGCACCACAAGGTGCCGTGTGTTCGCACGACGTATTGCCCGCCGACAGAGCCATTAAGTCGCGGTTTTGCTTGCTTGTAAGCGCCCTATGCCATCTGATCTCAAATCATGGCATAATGCGTGCGTGCCGATTCGTAATGCGAAGGTCGTAGGTTCGACTCCTATCTCCGGCACCAAAAATTAAAAGGCCTGCGCAAATGCGCAGGCCTTTTTCAATTTTGCGCTCGACAATCCCGCGTAACGATGTCCGTGAACTTTCTGCGCGTTATTCTCGCGGAACGCCTGAAAGCTCGGTAAATGTCAGTTTTTCAGGCGTTGTCGGAAATGGTGTGCCGTTTGGCGTAGAGAAAGAGTTCCAGTCTGCTGGATAGCCCGAGTTTTGCGTAAATTGAATTAAGGTGGTTGCGCAGGGTGTTTTCGCTGATATTCAGTCGTTGGGCGATCACCTTGCCGGTTGCCGAGGCATCCATGGTTATTTCCGAGATTGTCTGGAGTTCGCGCTTGGTCAGCGTGTCGATTTTCTTTTGATCCGGAGTCTTGAAGGTTTGGCGGGTCTTCTGCGATAGCTGATCGAATATTCTGCCGGTTGATGCACGGTCGACCCAGAGTTCACCTTCGTGCACTTTTTCGATGGCCTTGACGAGCGTTTCTATCGATTCGCGCATGGATACCACGCCGTGGGCGCCAGCGACGACCGCGCTATCGCGTTGCACGGCATTGTCGGCTCCGGTCAGCGCCAACAATTTGGCGGAGGTGAGCGAACACAGTGTCTCGATGCTTTCGCTACCATCGCTGCCATCGAGATCCAGCAGGATGACATCGACGGGCTGATCGAAAGTCTGCGCCACTTCGGCGCAATCGCTGAACGATCCGGCAAGCTCCAGGCGCGGAGAGGCGTTTTGTACAAGTTTTTCAAGTCCCCAGGATACGATCTGGAGATTGCTGATCAGCGCGACCCGAATCGGCTTGGATTGTGGTGTGTTCATGTTTGGGTTGGCGCCTGTGATCTGCGCTTAATGGTATTTTGATACTATTACTTTGGTTAGTAATTATAGTATTTCTATCCCTTCGGTGCTGCTCACGTAGTTTGCGCTGTTGCGGTTTTTGGCGTGCGGTCCCGCCGTTGGGGTGCCGTGCTTCGCCGGACAAATACTCTATACTTCGCCACCCCGTTAGCCTCGAAGGTTCTCGCGAACCTTGTCAACTGCATGTCCCAAACCTCCTGTTATCACTGCGGTCAGCCAATTCCCGAAGACGTGGACTTGTCCGTCGGCATGAGGGGGGAGGTGCGTGCAATGTGTTGCCATGGCTGCCAGGCGGTGGCGCAGGCGATCGTCGATAACGGGCTTGAAGATTACTACCGTAGCCGGGACGCGCTTCCGGAATCGCAACGCGAGGCGATCCCGGCCATTCTGGAGCAACTTGCGCTATACGATCATGCGGAGTTTCAGAAGAGTTTCGTGCGCAATTTGGGCGAGACAGAGCGCGAAGCGTCGTTGTTGCTCGAAGGAATTACCTGCGCTGCGTGCATCTGGCTGAACGAAAAACATATCGGCAGTTTGCCGGGGGTGATAGCGGTAGATATCAACTATGCCACCCGGCGTGCCCGCGTGCGCTGGGACGAGACGCAGATCAGGTTGTCCGACATTCTGGCGGCGATTGCCAGCATTGGCTACCGCGCTTACCCCTACGATGCAGCCAAGAACGAGGAAATTTCTCGCAAGGAGCGGCGTGATGCGCTGTGGCGCCTGTGGGTTGCCGGTTTCGGCATGATGCAGGTAATGATGTACGCGTATCCGGTGTATATCGCCGATGGCGATATGACTGCCGATATCGAAAGCCTGATGCGCTGGGCCAGCCTGCTTTTGACCACGCCGGTCGTGTTTTATTCTTCGGCGCCGTTTTTCCGCAGTGCCTGGCGCGATCTCAAGTTGCGCCGGGTCGGCATGGATGTTCCGGTGGCGCTTGGGGTCGGGGCAGCCTTTCTGGCAAGTTGCTGGGCAACGGTAACGCAGCAGGGTGAAGTCTATTTCGACTCGGTCACGATGTTCGTTTTCTTCCTGCTAGGCGGACGTTACCTGGAAATGACGGCGCGTCAGAAAGCGCTTAGCGTTACCGAGGCATTGGCCAAGTTGTTGCCGGCGTTCGCTCAAATCATGCCCAATTTTCCGGTCGACCGCAGCACAGAGCAGCGGGTGGTCGCCGATCTGCGCCCGGGGGACACTGTTCTGGTTCGTCCTGGCGAAGTTGTGCCGGCAGATGGCAGAGTCGTCGAAGGCGTCAGTTGCGCAAATGAGTCGCTGTTGACAGGCGAAAGCCGGCCGGTACCGAAATCACCCGGGATGCTGGTGACTGGCGGCTCGATCAACGCTGAAAGCCCGTTGGTGGTACGCGTCGAGGAGGTTGGCGAAGGTACCCGACTGTCGGCGATCATTCGTCTGATGGAGCGTGCGGCAGCCGAAAAGCCGCGCATTGTCGAGTTGGCTGACCGCATTGCGAGCTATTTTGTCGGTGTGCTCCTTTTTGTGGCGCTCGCAGTCGCCATTGGCTGGTATTTCGTCGATCCATCAAAAGCCTTGTGGATTACCGTCTCGGTGCTGGTGGTGACCTGTCCCTGTGCCCTGTCGCTGGCAACGCCTATCGCGCTGACGGTGGCGGCCGGCGCGCTGGCCAAGGATGGTCTGCTGGTGACGCGCGGCCATGCGATCGAAACGCTGGCACGGGCAACCCATTTCGTTTTTGACAAGACGGGAACCTTGACGACGGGCCGTATGCACCTGGTTGATGTAATGCCGACTGGCGCGCTTTTGCGCGATGACTGTCTGGCAATTGCAGCGGCACTTGAGCAAGCCTCGGAACATCCGGTGGCCACCGCATTGCGGGGGGCAGTATTGGATCGCCCGCTGCCGCTGGTCGAGAACGCGATGAGCGAGACCGGGCAGGGTATCGAAGGCATGATCGCCGGATGCCGTTTCCGAATCGGTCGCCCGAATTACGTGCTGGATATGAGCGGGGGGCGACTGCCCGATACTGCATCCGCGTGGTTCGATGGCGGAGATACCGTAGTGATATTGGGGGATGCGAGCGGTTGCTTGGCCTTGTTCCGACTTGGCGACGAGATTCGCCCGGAGGCGAAACCCCTGATCGAGGCCTTGCAGGCCGAGGGCAAGCAGGTCGTCCTGTTGACCGGCGATTCGCCCTCCGTCGCCCGGCGAGTCGCCAATACCTTGGGGATCGCCGATGTGCGGGCCGGGGTAACGCCACAAGGAAAGCATGAGTGTGTCAGCGAATTGCAGGCAGGCGGCGCCATCGTGGCGATGGTGGGCGATGGTGTCAACGATGCACCGGTTCTTGCCCAGGCGCAGGTTTCCGTAGCGATGGGTGGAGGCGCGCAACTGGCTCGAACCCAGGCCGATTTTGTCCTGCTTTCGGAAAATCTCGATCATCTGCGGCGCGGATTGCTGCGCGGGGGCAAGACGCTCCGTGTAATTCGTCAGAACCTCTGGTGGTCTTTTGCCTATAATTTTGTAGCCTTGCCGTTGGCGATTGCCGGGTTCGTGACACCTTGGCTGGCGGGTATCGGCATGTCTGCCAGTTCACTGCTGGTCGTTCTCAACTCGTTGCGCATTCAGCGCCTGGAAGATGACTGATGGAAAGTCTTTATCTGCTCATCCCGTTCTCGATCGTTCTTGTGTTTGCCATTGCAGTTATTTTCTGGTGGTCGGTGCGTAGCGGTCAGTTCGACGATCTTGAGGGGCCGGGCTTCAAAATTTTGATGGACGACGACGGGCCCAACATTCCGAAGGACGGCACTGCCAAAAAAGAGGATTCGGACAAAGTTTGACCTGCGTCAACGCACGGCCGCAGAAAATGAAGACAATGGAGCCATGTGAAGTGATCGCTTCACGAATGTTCTCTGTTGGGGTTGGGGTGCGTTGCGACGCACCCTTTTTTTGTCCGCAATCCCCTGATTGTGGCTAGTTGCTACGCCCTTCGACCTAATTTGATCCAGATAATCGCTAGGTTGATCTAGGTCAAATCCCAGCTTCTAATCTAGAATAACATCCGCTTTCATGTGCCGCTCTGGGTTCAGGGGGGCGGGCATCCAGTTTTTAATTAACGAGAGGTGGGTTCATGTCTGGAACGCAAACCACATACAACGACAAGGTCGTACGGCAATTTGCTGTCATGACCGTCATCTGGGGCATCGTCGGCATGCTTGTCGGTGTCATCATTGCTGCGCAATTGGTCTGGCCGGAGCTGAATATTGGCTTCCTGCACTTTGGCCGTCTGCGTCCGCTGCATACCAACGCGGTTATTTTTGCGTTCGGTGGCTGCGCGCTGTTTGCAACGTCTTACTGGTGCGTTCAGCGTACCAGCCATGCGCGCCTTTGGGGTGGCCCGCTGGTTCCCTTTACCTTCTGGGGTTGGCAGATCGTCATTCTTCTGGCTGCAATCACCCTGCCGTTGGGTATTACCCAGGGTAAGGAGTACGCCGAGCTTGAGTGGCCGATCGACATCCTGATCACGCTGGTCTGGGTTTCGTATGCCCTGGTGTTCTTTGGCACCATTGCCAAGCGCACGGTTTCCCACATTTATGTGGCCAACTGGTTCTTCGGCGCCTTCATCATCGCCGTCGCCCTGCTGCATCTGGTGAACAGTGCGGCCATGCCGATCACGATGACCAAGTCCTACTCGGTCTATTCCGGCGTGCAGGATGCGATGATTCAGTGGTGGTACGGACACAACGCGGTGGGCTTCTTCCTGACCGCCGGCTTCCTTGGCATGATGTACTACTTCGTGCCGAAGCAGGCAGGGCGTCCGGTTTATTCCTATCGCCTGTCCGTGGTTCACTTCTGGGCGCTGATCTTCACCTACATGTGGGCTGGCCCGCACCACCTGCATTACACTGCGCTGCCTGACTGGACTCAGTCCGTCGGTATGGTCTTCTCGCTGATTCTGCTCGCGCCGTCCTGGGGTGGCATGATCAACGGCATCATGACCCTGTCCGGTGCCTGGCATAAGTTGCGTGACGATCCGATTCTCAAGTTCCTGATCACCTCGCTGTCCTTCTACGGTATGTCTACCTTCGAAGGCCCGATGATGTCGATCAAGACTGTCAATGCCCTGTCCCACTACACCGACTGGACGGTCGGCCACGTGCACTCCGGTGCGCTGGGTTGGGTGGCCATGGTTTCCATCGGCTCCATCTACTACCTGCTGCCGAAACTCTTTGGCAAGTCCGAGATGTACAGCACCAAACTGGTTACGACCCACTTCTGGATCGCTACCATCGGTACCGTGCTCTATATCGCTTCAATGTGGATTGCCGGTGTGATGCAGGGCCTGATGTGGCGTGCGGTTAACGCTGACGGTACGCTGGCATACAGCTTCGTCGAGTCGGTCAAGGGTTCCTACCCGTTCTGGGCGATCCGCTGGCTGGGTGGTGTCCTGTTCCTGACCGGTATGCTGATCATGGCTTACAACATGTTCAAGACCATGGCCGGTGGCAAGACGCAGGATGCACCGGTGCTGGCTGCGGCTGGTCATCACGCCTGATTGGGGAGAAATAATAATGTTCAAGCATGAGCAAATTGAAAAAAGCGTTGGGCTCCTCATTGTCCTTACGTTTCTGACCGTAATTTGGGGTGGTCTGCTGGAAATCGTTCCGCTTTTCTTCCAGAAGTCGACCACGACGCCGGTTGAGGGTCTCAAGCCTTACGATGCGGTTAGCCTTGCGGGGCGTGATGTTTATGTCCGCGAAGGTTGCTTCCTGTGCCACTCGCAAATGATTCGCCCGTTCCGTGCCGAAACCGAGCGATATGGTCACTTCTCCGTTGCCGGTGAATACGTTTATGACCATCCGTTCCAGTGGGGCTCGAAGCGTACTGGGCCGGATCTGCATCGCGTTGGCGGTCGCTACTCCGACGAGTGGCAGCGTGCCCACCTGATCAATCCGCGTGACGTCGTGCCGGAGTCCAACATGCCAGCCTTTGCTTTCCTGGCAAATAACAAGGCCAAGGACACCGTCGCTGCCGATATCGATAAAAAGATGGAAGTAATGCGCGGATTCGCTAACGTGCGCGGTATTCCCACCTACAGCGATGAAGAGATCAAGGGTGCCAAGGCCGCAATTGGCGACAAGACCGAACTGGATGTTCTGATTGCCTACCTGCAAGGAATGGGTACGGCGCTGAAGACAGCCAAGCAATAGTTATGGACATCAACGATCTGCGTTCCATCGTCACGGTTGCCGGATTGCTCTGCTTTCTGGGAATCGTGTGGTGGGCCTACAGCAAGGGCAGCAAGAAGGGGTTTGACGAAGCTGCCAACTTGCCTTTCGCGGAGCACGATGATCTGGAGCCGACGTCCCGTACGTCGCCTCCTCGCTGAAAAGAGGAAAGCAAATGAGCGATTTTGTTAGCGGTTTCTGGAACATGTACGTGATTGTGATTGTGCTGGGCAGTATTTTTGCCTGCGCCCTCCTTCTCTACATGCAGGGCAAGGCGAAGTTCACACCGGGCAAGACCATGGGTCACGTCTGGGATGAGACGCTGGAGGAGTACAACAATCCGATGCCCAAGTGGTGGAGCTGGCTGTTCGTCATCACCGTCATCTTTGGCCTGGTTTATCTGGCGCTTTATCCGGGTCTCGGTAGCTTCAAGGGCTTGCTGGGCTGGACTTCTGTTGGTCAGTACAAGCTTGAACGCGAGCGGATGGATGTGGTTGTCAATCCCCTGTACGCCAAGTATTCGGCCATGGATTTGCAGGCGGTAGCTGGCGACAAGCAAGCCATGGAAATGGGTAAGCGGCTGTATCTGACGTATTGCATGCAGTGTCACGGTGCCGATGCGCGTGGTGCCAAGGGCTTCCCGAATCTGACCGACGGCGACTGGATGTATGGCGGTGAGCCGGCACAGATCGAGCAGACGATTGCCGATGGCCGTATGGGTGTGATGCCCGCACACGCCCAGCTGGGTGCCGATACCATCAAGGATCTTGCGAACTACGTCCGCTCTTTGTCTGGCCTGCCGAACGATTCTGTTCGTGCTGCCAAAGGCAAGGAAGCATTTGCCTCCGCCGGCTGTTCCGGATGTCATGGCCCGGATGGCAAGGGTATGGCCGCAATCGGTGCGCCCAACCTGACCGACAAGGTTTGGTTGTATGGCTCTTCCGAGGCGACTATCGTCGAAACCATCACGAACGGTCGTCAGAACAAGATGCCAGCCTGGAAGGAATTCCTGGGTGAACCCAAGGTTCATTTGCTGGCAGCGTATGTGCTGAGCTTAGGCCAAGGCGCCAAGTAATAAATAAACGGGGCGGGTAACCGCCCCGTTTTTCTTTTGAAAGAATATTAGCAACTTCTGATTTGTGTCAAAATTGCGTTTCGGCAAACGCCGCAAAATCATATTCCTAGCGCAATTTCGAAACGGATACAGCCAAAATGGAACCCAGCGAGAACAGCACCCCAAAGCCAGCCCCGGCGCCGGCCCCGGTTTCTTTTTACGAAAAGCACAAGAAGGTCTACATCCGCGACGTCAAGGGATGGTGGAATAGCTGGCGCTGGACATTTGTCTGGATTACCCAAATTCTCTTCTACGGCCTTCCATGGATCGAGTGGAATGGCCGCCAGGCAGTTTTGTTCCACCTCGCCGAACGCAAATTCTACTTGTTTGGCATGGTGCTGTGGCCGCAGGACGTCTTCTACCTGGCGCTGCTGCTGATTATTAGCGCCTATGCGCTGTTCCTGTTTACAGCGATAGCGGGTCGATTGTTCTGTGGGTACGCTTGCCCGCAGACGGTCTATACCGAATTGTTCATGTGGATCGAAAACCGCATCGAAGGCGATCGTTCGGCACGGATGAAGCTGGACAACGGGCCAATGACCGCGAAAAAGTTTCGCCTGAAAGCGCTCAAACACCTGATCTGGATCTCGGTTGCCTTGTGGTCGGGCTTCACGCTAGTAGCCTACTTCACGCCGGTTAGCGAGTTGTTGGCGGCTTTCCCGTTCAATCTTTCCGGTTGGGAAACGTTCTGGACGTTTTTCTACGCCGGGTTCTTCTACATGCAAGCCGGTTTCCTGCGTGAGCAGGTGTGCAAGTATATGTGCCCGTATGCCCGTTTCCAGGGCGTCATGTTCGATCCCGATACGTTGATCATTACTTACGATCCTGATCGTGGCGAGCCGCGTGGGGCGCGTAAAAAATCGGTTGATGCCAAGGCTGCCGGGTTGGGTGACTGCGTCGATTGTGGCCTGTGCGTCGTGGTTTGCCCGACGGGTATCGATATTCGCAAGGGACAGCAGTACGAATGTATCGGTTGCGGTGCCTGTATCGACGCCTGCGATCCGGTGATGGACAAGGTTGGCCTGCCGCGAGGCCTGATTCGCTACACGACGGAAAATGCCCTGGCCAAACGCTTTAGCTCGAAGGACGTGGTGAGCCATATTCTTCGTCCGCGCATCATTCTCTACACAGTCATTCTGGTGGCGATCACGCTTGCCACAATCTGGTCGTTGGCGAACCGGGTTCCGCTTAAGGTCGATGTCATTCGCGATCGCTCGTTGCTGGCTCGTGAGGCGGATGATGGCCGTATCGAAAACGTCTACAACCTGAAGATCATGAATACCACCGAAGAGCCGAAACGCTATTCCTTGTCGGTCGAAGGGATGGATGGCATCGAGATTGCCGGTGATCGCATTGTCGAGGTTGCCAGCGCCGAAAATCATGAAGTGACCATCGTCGTGCGAGTTCCTCCGGAGTCCGGCAAGAAGGGCGCCAACACGATATATTTCGATATCAAGGCCCAGAACCACGACAAGATCGCGGTTCACGAAAAGGCCTCTTTCCTGATGCCCTGACATGAGTAATTCAATGACACTGCGTGGTGACAGCAAACCTTGGTACAAGGAACCGTGGCCCTGGATTCTGATGGCGGGGCCGGCGATCGTCATCGTTGCGGGGTTTATTACGGCCTGGATGGCAGTTGTCAGCAATGACGGCCTGGTGGCCGATGACTATTACAAGCAGGGATTGGCCGTCAATCAACGACTGCAACGGGATCACCATGCGGCCGAACTTGGTTTGCGTGCAGACCTGATGCGGGCCGACGATCAACTTCGACTGATGGTCGCAGCAGATAAGGATGCTGTGTTGCCGGAGGTGTTGATGGTGAAGTTGGCTCACCCGACGCGAGCCGGATACGATCAGATGGTCAAAATGGTGTCAGAAGGGCAGGGTTTTTATGGGGGCAAGCTGAGTGCCGACGTTTTTGGTCGTTGGCATGTCTCGATTGAAGATCCTGCCGGCAAATGGCGTTTGCAGGGGGAGTGGCACGCTGATGCAGAGGAGCCATTGCACCTCGCGTCGCGGTCCGAGAAGTAGCATTCATTGTTCTGTTACAGGGAGGTGACACATGGCATGGGAACTATTGTTTAGTAGCGACATCGGTTTGATGAGCCTGGGGGTTATTGTCGGCGTGCTGGTTATCGGCGTCGTCATGGGCAAGATGTACGCGAACAAGATGAACGAAGAATCGCGCAAGCTTGGTAAATAGGCGTTGCGGTTAACCGCCTTTCGAGGCGGTACTTGCCCCCGGTCGGCAATGCCGTCGGGGGATTGTTTTTTTGTGGTGAGGCAATGTGTGGGGATGGCGCGATGTTGAGGCTGGCATTTTTCGTCTCCCTCGTCTTCCACCTGGCGGTGCTGCTTTCATGGCGGCAGCAGGTCCTATTGTCCGAGCCGGCAGGGCATTCAATCAGCCGTATGCCCAACATATCGGCAAATCTGGTCTCTCGGCGGGAAGAAAGTGCAGTACCTTCGCCGCCAAGCCCAATTCCCGTTCCGGAATTCAGAACCGAGGTATTGCCGACAGAGGTACTTGCCAAAACCGGTAGTGACCCAAGGCGTTCGGTTTTTGGCACTTTTTCGCCGTCGACCGCAACCGACGACATTGCGGTGACCGAAAAATCGTCAGCTCGCCATGCAGACCCGGTAGCACCACCCAGTACGGCGTCCACTCAACACGAAGACCCGAGTCCGGATGGCGTGCGCCAATATCGCCTCAATCTGGCCCGGGAGGCCCGCCGGTTCAAGCGTTTTCCGCAATTGGCACGGGATCGTGGGTGGGAGGGGGCCGTCGTGGTAGTCGTCAGCACGGTCGCGGGGATGCCGGTTCCGCAGGTCAGCCTGAGCAACTCCAGCGGCTATGAGTTGCTGGATCGGGAGGCGCTGGAACTCGTTGCGCAGGCAATCAACACCGCAGCTCTGCCGGAAAGCTTGCGTAACCGTCCATTCGCGTTGACGCTACCGATTCATTACCGCCTGGACGACTGATCAGCCGGGATGGGCAAGGGGGGCCAGCGAGGTTTCGTGAAAACCGAACTGCCCTTGCGCAACATCCGCAAGGTAGCGCTCCAGGCAATGCGTTACGCTGCGAAAGGCAATTTCCGCCCAGGGAATCTCTTCAGGCAGCGCCAATCTGACCTCAAGGCTTTCTTCTCCTGCCGAGTAATCCGGTGTTGCCAGCCGACCACGATAAAAGAGATGGACCTGATTGATGTGGGCGATGCTTACCATGGCAAACGGGGCATCGATGATGATGCGTGCGCCGGCTTCTTCGTTGGTTTCCCGGGTGGCGGCTTCGGCGGTGGTTTCGCCGTTTTCCATGAAGCCGGCGGGCAGCGTCCAGAACCCTAGTTGGGGCTCGATGGCGCGCCGACAAAGCAGTATCCGTCCTTCCCAGGAGGCTACGCAGCCGACCACGAGCCGGGGGTTTTCATAATGGATATGCCCGCAACGCCTGCAGACGTGCCGAGGTAGCGCATCGCCCGCAGGTATCTCGAAAGAGACCTCGGCGCCACAACGAGTGCAGAATTTGATCATCGGATTAGCGCATTGGGAACGATGTCGGAAGTTTAGCATTTCGAAACATTTGCCGACCGGGTGAGTATCGCTCGCTGACGGGTTTACCACCCGGATTCGGTACAATGGCGATACGGGCCTGCTTTTTTGCGGCCGCCAATTCGTTGCCATTGTCGGTTCTTCCGGGGAATCGCCATTGCGTTAGGCTAGTTCGCGCCGGGGCTCGCTATCCGGGGTTTTGCGCTGCAAAACCTTACCAGAAACAAATCAGGGAAATAAATGCACGTAACTGTCAGCAAAGAAAACAATGTGGCAATAGTTCGGCTTTCAGGCCGCTTCGATTTCAATACGCATCGCGAATTTCGCAACGCCGTTGATCCGTTGGCCAACGAAACGGCGATTGCTGGCGTGGTCATTGATTTTTCAGATGTTGAATATCTTGATAGTTCAGCACTCGGCATGTTGCTGATGGTGCGCGAAAAAATGGGTATCGCCAAGAAGGGTGTTACGCTTGGTGGCGTCCATGGCAATGTGAAACAGGTGCTCGAAATTGCCAATTTTCGCCAGCTTTTTCAGATCGTTGAATGACATATCCTTCTTGAGTGCAGACGGCGATCCTGTTTCAACTGCGTCATGCCTGCATGCAAGACTCCCGTTTCCGGGTGGGCCAAATTTGTTCCCCAAGTTATAATTCGGCCCCGTTGATGTTGCCCCCGTAGCATGAAGGTCGTGCAGTTGATTTGTAATCATCAGGTAGCGGTTCGATTCCGTTCGGGGGCACCAAATATATCAAGCACTCAAGCCGCTTTCCGAAGCGGCTTTTTTGTTGCCCGGATTTCATTGCCGCACTGGTTGCGAAGACGGATGGGCTCGCCAACTTGTTCAGTTTGTATCCTTGCCGCTTCGGATATAGTTCCCCTGTCGACAACCATGAGCGATCCGAATGCCTCGCCAAGTCCTTAACAGACGCCGCCACGCCACCCTCCGCTGGGTTTTTTCTCTTCTCGCCGGTTGCGTGACATATGCGCATGGCCAGACCCAGGCCCAATTCGAGCAGTGTCTGGTCCGGTTGCAACCGGCGGCGCAAAAGAGCGGCGTAGATGCAGCCAGTTTTCGGCAATTTACGCAGGGGATTCAGGCTGATTTCTCGGTGTTGGAAAAACTCGACTACCAGCCTGAATTCAAGCTGGCGATCTGGGACTATCTTGCCGGTCTGGTCGATGAGGAACGCGTCGCAGATGGCCGCGAAATGCTGCAACGCCATGCGGCCACGCTACAGCAGGTTGCGGCTGCCTACGGCGTCGATCCGGCAACCGTAGTTGCCGTCTGGGGGGTTGAGAGCAATTACGGTCACATTACCGGCAAGTATCCGCTGGTGCAGGCGCTAGGTACCTTGTCGTGCTTCGGACGCAGGCAGAATTATTTCCAGGGGGAATTCTTCGCTGCGCTACGCATTCTTCAACGTGGCGACATCGCGCCGGAGCGCCTTTATGGATCATGGGCCGGTGCTTTCGGACACACGCAGTTCATGCCTGCCACTTACGAGCGCCTGGCGGTTGATTTCGACGGCGATGGTCGACGCGATCTGGTCGATAACAGTGCCGATGCGCTGGCTTCGACGGCCAATTTTCTACGCCGTGGCGGTTGGCAGAGCGATTTGCCCTGGGGTTTCGAGGTTCGCCTGCCACCGGGCTTCGATCCGGCGCTAGCCGGGCGTAAGAACAAGCGCCCGGCTAGCGAATGGGCAGCGCGCGGCATTGTTGCGGTCGACGGCAAAAAACTTGCCAATTCCATGCTGGCCGATGGCGAACGTACTGCCATCCTGTTGCCGGCCGGCCCGCAGGGCCCCGCCTTCATCGTGACCCGCAATTTCGATGTGATCTATGGCTACAACGCAGCCGAAAGCTATGCCTTGGCGATTGCGCATCTCGCCGACCGTTTGCGCGGCGGGGCGCCATTCGTCACGCCGTGGCCGACGGATGACGCCGGACTTTCGCGCGCCGAGCGTCGCGAATTGCAAACATTGTTGGCCGCTCGCGGACATGACATCGGGGAGGTCGATGGCGCGCTTGGGGAGCGCAGCCGGGCAGCGATCAAGCTGGAACAGACGCGGCTCGGACAGGAAGCTACCGGCCGTGGCGGTCAGAAAATCCTTAATGCGCTACGCAACGGCAAGCCACTGCAGGAAAGCGGAGTGCGTTGAGTGGCGGGAGTTGAATTGCGGGTGGGTCAATTGGCGACTTTTGACCAGCCTTTGGCTTCCATGCAGGCAAACATCCGACGAACACTTTCGTTGGTGACCGCTCCGGTCGTATCGGGATAGGTCGCAAATTTGCATTGGTTGAGATCGGTTGTGTAGTCTTGCTCCGACGCGCCCGGTTTTGCCCAGTGCCAGGCTGGTTTCAACGCACAGCCTGCGACTACCAGAAGGCTGCAAGCTGCCAGGCAGGCGGTTCCGTGTTTGGTTCGTATCATTCGCGGCGATCCTGTGTCCTCGAAAACCTGTGTTCGTGCCGTCGATGCATGTCGAGCCGGGTTGTCGGGG
>ERZ1645187.1199-NODE-1199-length-24232-cov-7.036853_pt1 | contig 24232 bp, 23 predicted proteins | sample MGYA00575352_ERZ1645187 | MGnify/ENA primary metagenome ERZ1645187 (study PRJEB40837, sample SAMN11349314) | freshwater sediment metagenome | isolation source: river sediment | host: Sediment | place: India: Wazaribad , New Delhi | collected 2017-02-21 ...
TGATTTGATAATCGTTCAGATACATCGTATAATTTTTGTGTAGAATTAACGTACTTGTCATACATTTAATTTTACACTGCCGGGCTTTTTGAGTCCGGCTCTTTTGATTTTTTGCACAGAAAAAGGGGCCGCTGCACTAATTACTTAATGCAACAGCCCCCTGGATCTTCAGGATCCTTATTTCATCTGAGCTGCGACTTCCGCCGCAAAATCTTCGTTCTTCTTTTCGAGACCTTCGCCCATTTCGAAGCGCGCGAAACGTCTGATCTTGACATTTTCACCGATGGTCGCGATCTGTTCCTTTACAAGGTCGCCGATTGTCTGGTCAGGATTCTTGACGAATTCCTGGTCAAGCAGGCAGATTTCCTTGAAGAATTTGTTGATGCGGCCTTCGACCATCTTATCGACGATCTTTTCCGGCTTGCCTTCGTTAAGCGCCTGAATGCGGAGAATTTCCTTTTCGTGATCGACTTCTTCCTGCGGAACATCTTCGCGGGACAGGTACTTCGGATTCGCCGCGGCGATATGCATCGCAACGTCTCTTGCGAAACGCTTGAAGTCGTCGTTGCGCGCGACAAAGTCGGTTTCGCAGTTGATTTCTACGAGGGTTCCGATCTTTCCGCCCATGTGGATATAGGATTCGACGATGCCTTCAGCCGCAATACGGCCGGCCTTCTTAGCGGAATCCGCGATGCCCTTTTCTCTGAGGTATTCGCCGGCTTTTTCAATATTGCCGTCGCATTCCTGGAGCGCACGCTTGCAGTCCATCATGCCTGCGCCGGTTTTTTCTCTGAGTTCCTTAACGAGTTTAGCTGTAATTTCTGCCATTGGTTTCTCCCGATTTTTAAATAAGCCGCTCCGGATGGAACGGCCTCTGTTTTAATTAAACGGCCGCTTCTTCAGCTGCCGCCGGTGCTTCTTCTTCGACTGCCGCAGCTTCGTCAGCCGCGCCCTGCTTGCCGTCGATAATCGCTTCTGACAGAACGTTCAGGATAAGCGCAACCGCACGGATCGCGTCGTCGTTGCCCGGAATGACATAGTCGATTTCGTCAGGATTGCAGTTCGTGTCGACGATAGAGACGATCGGGATACCGAGTTTCTTCGCTTCCGCAACCGCGATGCGTTCCTTCTTGCTGTCGATGATGATCATCGCGCCAGGCATCTTGTCCATATCTTCGATTCCGCCGAGGAATTTTTCAAGCTTTTCGCGTTCGCGGCGAAGGTTGATAACTTCCTTTTTCGGGAGCAGATCGAACGTGCCGTCTTCTTCCATGGCCTTGAGTTCCTTCAGACGGTCGATCCGCTTTCTGATCGTTTCGAAGTTGGTAAGCGTACCGCCCAGCCATCTGTGATTGACATAGTTGGAACCGCTTCTCTTCGCTTCGTTTTCGATAGAGTTCTGAGCCTGCTTCTTCGTTCCGACAAAAAGTACCTGATCGCCGTTAGCGGCTACTTCGCGGACAAAGTCACAAGCATCATCGATTTTCTTAACTGTCTGCTGCAGGTCGATGATGTAAATTCCGTTACGTTCCGTAAAGATATACGGAGCCATTTTCGGATTCCATCTTCTCGTCTGATGTCCGAAGTGAACACCGGCTTCCAGCAGCTGTTTCATTGATACAACGCCCATTTAAATCCTCCTGGTTAATTTCCTCCGTCTTCCCTTTGCGGTCCAGAGACCCCTGCGGGCACCGGCTGGATCACGGGAAGGCGTGCGTAATAGCATACCTGACTATAATACAACAGATCCGGAGGATAGTCAAACGAATCGGCCTGTCCGGATCTGCAATATGTTTATTATTCAATTCCCGATTCTTACGCCCGCTTGATCGCAGGGCTCAGATCAGGTACTTCGTGTAAGCCTGCTCGTCGACAATCTGAGGACCGAACACGTCGTCGACATAGGCACGGTCGATGATCACATGCTTGTCCGCGATATCAGGCGCCTCGTATGAAAGCTCTTCGAGCAGACGTTCGAGAACGGTGTGCAGACGTCTCGCGCCGATGTTTTCTTCGGTCTCGTTCTGGCTCCAGGCGATCTCGGCGATTCTCTGAATCGAGTCGTCCGTGAACTCGAGTTCGACTCCTTCAGTCGCCAGCAGCGCCTGATACTGCATCAGTATCGAGTTTTCAGTTTTGGTCAGAATTTCTTCGAAGTTCTTCTGAGACAGCGAATCAAGCTCGACATTGACCGGGAAACGACCCTGAAGTTCCGGGATCAGCTCGGATACCTTGGCTGAATGGAAGGCACCGGAGCCGATGAACAGAATATAGTCCGTTCTGACAGGCCCGTATTTCGTATTGACGATGCTGCCTTCCACAATAGGCAGAATATCGCGCTGAACGCCTTCCCGCGAGACATCCGGTCCCTGGGTTCCTGCGGAGCTTCCGATGATCTTGTCTATTTCGTCGATAAACACGATCCCGTTCTGTTCCGCATTCCGGATTCCAAGCTCCGTCGCTTCATCCTTGTCGATGAGTCTGTCCGCTTCCTGGTCCGCGAGAATCCTCCGGGCGTCCCTGACCTTCATCGTACGCTTTTTCGTCTTGGTCGGGATCAGACCGCCGAACATCTCGTTCACATTGATGTTCATGTCTTCCATTCCCGCCATGCCGATTGACGTACCGCCCTTGTCTTCGACCTCGATCGTGACCTTTTCGTCTTCCAGCTCTCCTGCAGCCAGCCGCTTTCTGTACGCTTCGCGTTTTTCCTTGCGGCTTCTGAGCTTGGCTTCCTGTTCCTCTGTCGACACAGGCTTCTTATTCGGCAGGATCGAGCCGAGAGCCACCGATCCTGATTCTTTCTTTTTGCGTCTCAGACCCGCCAGCGTATCCGCGATAATATCGTCCGCCGCCGCTTCCGCCTGAGGTCGGACCGCTTCCATCAGGTCCTGCTCGGCTTTTCTGACGGACGTGGATACGAGGTCGCGGATCATCGATTCGACATCTCTGCCGACATATCCGACTTCCGTGAACTTTGTCGCTTCCACCTTGACGAGGGGCGCGTTGACGAGCTTCGCGATCCTTCTTGTGATCTCCGTCTTGCCGACGCCGGTCGGTCCCATCAGGATGATGTTCTTGGGTGTGACTTCCTCGCGCATTTCGTCTGTGAGCAGCGCGCGGCGATAGCGGTTTCTCAGAGCGACCGCCACAGCCTTCTTCGCCTCTTCCTGCCCGATAATATAGCGGTTGAGTTCTTCGACGGTCCTGCTGGGCGTCAGCTCGTTCAGATCATACTTGTGAGTCATCGACGACCTCCGAAACGATGTTGTCGTTGGTGAATACGCAGATTTCAGAAGCAATCTGAAGTGCTTCGCGGGCGATGTCTTCCGCGCTCATCTCCGGAGCGTGGCGCTTCAGAGCCCGGGCAGCTGCCAGCGCGTAGTTGCCGCCGGAGCCGATCGCGGCGATTTCGTCGTCCGGCGCGATCACTTCGCCTGAGCCTGAGACCACAAGAATCGCCTTTTCGTCCATGACGATAAGCAGCGCTTCGAGCTTCCGCATCGCCTTGTCTGAGCGCCATTCCTTGGCCAGCTCTACCGCCGCCCGTTCCAGATTGCCGTTATAGGCTTCGAGCTTCTGCTCGAAGCGGTCGCACAGCGTGAATGCATCGGCGACGGAGCCTGCGAAGCCTGCCAGAACCTTTCCGCCGTACAGGCGTCTGATCTTGCGGGCGGTCGCCTTCATGATGACGGACTCGCCCATCGTCACCTGTCCGTCACCGGCGATCGCCGCCTGTCCGTTATTTCTTACAGCGCATATTGTCGTTGCTTCAATTTTCATAGATCCTCCTGTCAGGCCTTCGCTGCATCGCCGTTCTGAGTCTCTTTGCTGTCTGTCTGTTTCCCGGCTTCCTGGGGGCCGTGATCTTCGCAGTAATATTTTTTACGCTTTCCCAGCCCCTTCTGAAACATCGTCTTTCCGCATACCGGACACTGGATGCTTACCGGAAGGTCCCAGTTCATATAGTCGCATTCGGGATAATTCGAGCATGAATAAAATGTACGCCCTTTTTTCGACTGACGCTTGATCATATCGCCGCCGCATTTCGGACATTTTCCGCCGGTCTTTTCGAGGAACGGCTTCGTGTTCTTGCATTCGGGGAAGCCAGGGCATGCGAGGAATTTTCCGTAGCGGCCGGTCTTGATCACCATGCGGCGTCCGCACAGCTCGCAGATCTCGTCGGATTCGGGATCCTTAAGTTCGACCTTTTCCGCGGCATCCTGCGCCGCGTCGAGCTCCGGCTTGAAATCTCCGTAGAACTCTCCGATCAGTTCCTTCCAGTTGCGGGTCCCGCTTGCGACTTCATCGAGGCCTTTTTCCATATCGGCGGTAAAGTTCACATCGACGATATCCTGGAAATGATCCTTCATCAGATTCGTGACGATATATCCAAGCTCCGTCGGCTTCAGATAACGGTTCTCCACTTCCACATATCCGCGGTTCTTGATGGTCGAAATTGTCGGAGCATAGGTGCTCGGACGTCCGATTCCGTTCTCTTCAAGCTTGCTGATGAGCGTGCCTTCGTTGTAACGTGTCGGAGGCGTCGTAAATTTCTGTTCCTTGACGATCTTCTTCTTTTCGAGGATTTCGCCTTCTTCCATTTCAGGAAGCATCGTATTCTTGTTTTCCCGGTCTCTGTAGACCGCGGTGAATCCGGGGAAATTCAGTCGTTCTCCGCCTGCTCTGAACGTGAGCGGTCCCGCCTGCATTTCCGCATTCGTCTTATCGTACACGGCCGGGGCCATCTGAGATGCCAGCATACGGGTCCAGATCAGCTTGTAAAGCCTGTACTGGTCTTTATCGAGTGAATCTTTGATCTCTTCCGGATCGTTGAGCAGAGACGACGGACGGATCGCTTCGTGAGCATCCTGCACGTTCTTTTTCGGTTTCTTCGCTCCTCTGGATGCGCCGTGATAGCTGTCACCGAAATTCTTATCGATAAAATCTGCCGCTTCGGCTACCGCTTCCGGCGCCAGCCGCGTCGAGTCCGTTCTCAGATATGTAATCAGACCGACCTGGCCCCTTCCCTTGATCGGAAGCCCTTCGTAAAGCTGCTGAGCCACACGCATCGTCCGCTGCGAGGTCATTCCGAGCTGCGAATAGGCAGTCTGCTGAAGCGTCGACGTCGTGAACGGCAGCGGCGGACGACTCTGTCTCTGGGATTTTTTGATTTTTGAGACGACCAGATCGTTCTCTTCGGCGATCTTTTCAAGTCTCGCAGCCTCCTCGGCATTCGCTACTCTGATCTTCTTTCCGTCTTCGGAATGAAGGAGCGCCTTGAATACCTCCGGAGAGCCTTTTTTCTTCGCGTCGATAGTCAGCGTCCAGTATTCTTCCGGAACGAACGCCTTGATCTCATCCTCACGGTCGCAGATCATGCGGGTGACGACCGACTGTACCCGTCCGGCGGAGAGCCCTTTCTTGACTTTCTTCCATAAAAACGGAGAAATCGAGTAGCCGACGATTCTGTCGACGATCCTGCGCGCCTGCTGCGAATCTACAAGATCCAGATTGACAGGCTGTTTGTTTTCGATCGCCTCGTTGATCTCACGCTTCGTGATCGAATGAAACATGATGCGGCAGTCGTCCTTCGGATCCAGACCGAGAAAGTTTGCGACATGCCATGCGATCGCTTCGCCTTCCCGGTCGGGGTCAGTTGCCAGCAGAACTGTGTCTGCTTTTTTTGCTTCTTTAATAAGCGAATTGATGAGCGGGGCTTTCCCCCGGACCTTGATGTAATCCGGTTCGAAATTGTTCTCGAGATCCACGCCGAGTCTGCTCTTGGGCAGATCGACCAGGTGGCCCATCGTCGCCTGGACCTCGTATCCTTTCGGAAGATATTTTTTAATTGTTTTTGCTTTTGACGGCGATTCGACAATCACCAGTGTTTCAGCCATATTCCCACCTTCTGCCTAATCACTCAATGGTTTCGGAACGGGTTCCGTGACATGTAATTATACTACAGCGCGTAGAGTCTGCCAAACTCGATCCGGATAAAACCGCTGAGCTCGAGCTCGGAAAGCGCCAGATTCATGACTGAAATATCCAGTCCTGCAGCTTCCATCAGCTCGTCCGGCGTCTCCGCTCCGTCGCGTATCTTCGTGAGTACCAGGCGGTTCAGATCGGTCAGTGTCTTCTCGCGTTCCGTATCGTAAGAGGTACCGGAAAGCGCTCTTCCTGCCGTCTCCGGCACCGGACTTACCTGATTCCTTCCCGGTTTTACCTCGTAGCGGACGCGTACGTCGCCGCAGAGTCCGAAAATCACATCTTCGGGCTCTGTCGCCATATGCGCGCCTGCCTTAAGCAGTTCGTTGCTTCCGGATCCGCGATTCGTGTTGATATTCTGCGGAATCGCGTAAACTTCCTTCCCTTCGTCGAGGGCGTAGCCCGCCGTGATCAGCGCGCCGGATTTGGCACGAGCTTCGATCACGAGCAGACATTGAGACAATCCGGAGATAATACGGTTGCGCTGGGGAAAATGGTACCGCAGAGCCGCCTCCCCGGGATAATACTCGGTAACGACGACACCGTCGCGGGCAATTCTTCGAAAAAGCTCGCGGTTTTCCGGCGGGTAGCAGACATTGATTCCGCTGCCCAGAACCGCGACGGTGGAACCCCGGAACCGCAGCGCGCCTTCATGCGCAGCAGTATCGATCCCGTACGCCATTCCTGAAACGACCGCGATGCCGTTTTCTGAGAAGACCCGCGCAAACTTTTCCGCCTGGCTGCTGCCGTACGGCGTACAGCTCCGGCTGCCGACGATACCGGCCCTGAGCGGCGCGTTGAGCAGCTCCGTACGCCCCCGGGCGAAAAGCAGCGCGGGCGGATCTTTTAATTCGAGCAGCGACTGGGGATATTCGGGATCGGTAACCGGAAGAATACTCACTTTGCTTTTAGCCAGCTGCTCCGCCATCCTCTCAACAGGCTCCAGCGAGCGGTGCGCTTCAAGCTTTTCAATATTATCCGGAGTAAATCTCGGGATCCTGCGAAGCTGCGACGGGCTCGCCTCGTATATTGCCTCCGGATCGCCGAATGCTTTAGCCAGTCGTGATTTTTTGATCGGAGAAAGTTCAGTCACCGAAGCCAGCCACAGCCAGTACAGCGCTTCTTTATCGATAGGTTTCATATTTCACCAGATGCAGTTTAACTGGATTCTTCGGTTCTGTAACGGACTGCTTCCGACAGGTGTGCACAGGAGATCCGTGTTTCACCGGCAAGGTCCGCGATGGTCCGGGCAAGCTTCAGAATGCGGTGATATCCGCGGCCGGAAAGCTTGTAGTGTTCGTACATCCTCTCCATCATCTGCTGTTCGCCGATGCCAAGTCTGCAGAACTTCTCAACGTCAGAAGAGCGAAGTCCCGCGTTGCAGTAAACGCCCGGAATCTGACGGTACCTCTCTGTCTGCAGCCTGCGGGCGGCTTCCACTCTGCGTGCGACCGCGGCGGACCGTTCTCCGTGTTTCTGCGCGGTAAGCTCCGCATAGGTCATAGACGGAACGGTTACGAGCAGATCCATCCGGTCTGTCAGCGGACCGGAAATTTTCGAACGATATCGCTGGATCTGGGACCTCGTGCAGCGGCACTCATGCTGCGGATCGCCGTTCCATCCGCACGGACAGGGATTCATGCTGGCTGCCAGCATAAATGAAGCCGGATAGGTGACTGTGGCCATGACACGTGTGATCGTAATCTGAGCGTCTTCGAGAGGCTGTCTGAGCACCTCGGTCGCTTCCCGTGAAAATTCCGGCAGCTCGTCAAGAAAAAGAACTCCCCTGTGCGCCAGCGAAACCTCCCCGGGTTTCGGGACAGCGCCTCCCCCCGCAATCGAATTCGGAGAAACCGTATGATGTGGAGAGCGGAACGGACGATGCGCGATAAGCGGACGCCCGCCGAGTCTACCGGCTACCGAATATATTTTTGTGATTTCAAGCATCTCTTCCGGAGTCAGAGGCGGCAGGATAGAGGGAAGCGCTTTGGCCAGCATCGATTTACCGGTCCCCGGAGGTCCCGACATCAGAATGTTATGACCGCCGGCCGCGGCGATCTCAAGCGCACGTTTCGCGTTTTCCTGTCCTCTGATCTCTGAAAAATCAACGGTTCCCGAAGGCCGCCCTTCGGCCTCGGCAAGCTCTCCGATTCCTGTTCTGACCGGTTCAAACCGCTTCGGATTCTTCAGAAAATCGGCCGCTTCTGCCAGCGTCGCCAGCCCGTACACGTCTATCCCTTCGGCAAGCGCCGCTTCCCGTGCGTTTTCCGCCGGTACGATAAGCGTCCTGCAGCCCGCCTTCTTCGCTTCAAGAGCGATCGGAAGTATCCCTGCGACAGGCTTGAGCTCTCCGCCGAGGGACAGTTCGCCTGCCGCGACGACAGACCGGGCTGCCGCACTGTCCGTTTCAATCTGGCCGGACGCGCCGAGTATCGCCAGCGCGATCGGAAGATCGAAGCTGCTTCCTTCCTTTTTCATATCGGCTGGTGCCAGATTCACCGTAACTCTGTTCGCCGGATAGCGAAAGCCTGAATTGCGCAGCGCGGAATGGATCCGCTCCTTCGACTCCCTGACGCTGATGTCTGGCAGACCGACGATCAGAAACTGCGGCAGACCGTTTTTGACATCCGCCTCGACGGTGATAAGTCTGCCGTCGAGTCCCGTAAGCCCGCAGCTCAGAAACCGGGAGAGCATTATTCTTTTCCGTCCCAGCAGTAGGTACAGAGGCGGCACGGATCGATTCCCACCGCTTTTTTCAGATCCTCGAGCTCATGGTATTTCAGACTTGTGAAATCAAGCTCTTCGGTAATTTTTTCTATCATTTTCTGATGCTTGTCAGTCGTCGCGTCGGCGTATTCTGCGATGACCTCATCCGATGCTTCGCCGCCTTCAAGATCTCTGATCACGCGTCTCGTGATCAGGTCGTACTCGGAGGTAGACCGCGAAAAGTTCAGATATTTGCAGGCGTACATGATCGGAGGACAGGCGGAGCGGACGTGAACCTCTTTCGCTCCGTGTTCGAACAGGTAGCTGGCTGTATCGTGCATCTGGGTTCCGCGGACGATCGAATCATCGATGAACAGCAGCTTCTTTCCGTTAATAAGCGGATTGACCGTGATCAGCTTCATCTTCGCAATCATTTCACGCATGCTCTGATTCGGAGGCATGAAGCTTCGCGGCCAGGTAGGCGTGTATTTGATAAGCGGCCGGGCGAATTTTGTCTTAGACGCGTTCGCATAGCCGATCGCATGCGCCGTACCCGAATCCGGAACACCGGCGACATAGTCGAGATCGATCTGATCCGCGTCCCGCTCCGCCAGACGTTCCCCGCAGCGGTTGCGCATCTGTTCGACATTGACGCCCTCATAGGAAGAGGTCGGATATCCGTAGTAGGTCCACAGGAACGAACAGATCTTCATTTCGTTTCCCGCTTCCCTGAGTATTTCAAGCCCGTCCGGCGTAATTCTGACGATTTCTGCCGGACCGAGATTTTTTTCGTCCGCGTAGCCCAGATTCTGATAGGCAAAGGACTCGAAGGAAACCGCGTAGGATTTTTCGCCGTTTTCCTTACGGCCGATGATCAGCGGAGTCCGCCCGTATTTATCCCTGGCCGCATAGACGGCGTCTTCCGTCATGGCGAGCATCGTCAGAGATCCGTCCACCGTGTCCTGAACGAGGGCCAGTCCCTCCTCGAGGGAATTCTGCGTGGAAATAAGCGCGGCAGCGACTTCCGTCTGGCTTACCGAACCGTTCGTAAGCTCCTGAAAATGGGCGTGATTATTGTCGAAGATGGACTGCAGAATCGCATCCGAATTGTTGATTTTCCCGACCGTCGCAAGCACGAAGCTTCCGAATTTCGCACGGATAATGATGGGCTGGGGATCGGTATCCGAAATACATCCGATTCCGATCGTTCCCTTCATCTCCTGTACGTCGCGTTCAAACTTCGTTCTGAACGGCGCGTTCTGAATATTGTGAATCGCCCGCTGAAATCCCTCCGGCCCGCAGACGGCCATGCCGCCTCTGTGCGTCCCGAGATGCGAGTGATAGTCGATTCCGAAAAAAAGATCGTTGACGCAGTCCCCTGTAGAAACAGTTCCGTAAAGTCCGCCCATTATTCACCTCTGTTTTAATTTACTATAATACTGCTGTAATTTTTCAATGTAGCTGTAAAGTTAAATTCGGGTTAATTATACATGATAAACCCTGTTTTGAAGACAAAAAAAGCGCATCCGGCAGATGCGCTTAAATTTCTTATTTGTCGTCGTTGTTGTCGTCGTTATCGAAATCGAGTCCTTCGAAGAGGCTTCCGAAAGCATCGCCGAGCGTAACATTCGCGTTTTCTTCATAAACGGTCTTGTTTCTGCTGTACTGCTGCTTTCTGTTTCTTCCGCCTTTTCCGCCGCCTTCAGAATTTCTGCGATAACCGCCGCCGCCGTTGCTGCCGCTGTTGTCAAAGCTGCGTTCATTTCTGGTATGGCGCTGCTGTCTCTGCGGACGTTCCTGTTCCGGAAGAGTCGCTTTGATTGACAGAGAAATCTTTTCTTTTTCCTTGTTGATGCCGATGATCTTGACGGTAACCGTCTGTCCCGGTGAAAGAACGGACGATACGGATTCAACACGGTCGTAGGAAATTTCAGAAACGTGGATCAGACCTTCTACGCCCGGGATAATTTCCGCGAACGCACCGAAATCGAGAGTGTTCGTAATACGAACATCGACTTCGTCGCCTTCTTTGTAGTTCTTGACGAACTGTTCCCACGGTCTTTCCTGGAGCGCCTTGACAGAAAGTTTAATCTTCTTGTCATCTTCGTTCTTGGAAATAACTTTCGCTTCGATTTCCTGGCCTTTTTCGACGAGGTTTTTCGGTTCGTTGTTGCGTTCCCATGTCAGGTCCGATCGATGAACGAAACCGTCGATGCCGTTCAGGTCTACAAAGATCCCGAAGTCGGTGATGGTCTTGACGCGGCCTGTTACGACGTCGTCGATATTCAGTTCGCCGAAACGTTTTTCCTTCGCTTCACGCTGGATCTTCTGACGTTCCTTGTATTCTCTTTCGAGGATAACTTTCTGGGAAAGGATCGCTCTGCGGCGCTTTGCGTTGTAATCGATGATGATACCGCGGACTTCGTTGCCTACGAGGGCGTCGAGGTCTTTGACGTAGCGGATATGATACTGTGACGCCGGCATGAAGATTTCGGCAAATCCGATATCAACGATGAGACCGCTGCCGGAAACCTTCTTGACGGTTCCGTGAAGTTCGGTCTTGTTTTCATACGCTTCCGCGAGCTGCTGCTGTACCTTCTGATTGTCAAACTTAATCTTGGAGAGCTTGACTCTTCCGTCGCCGTCGTTCATGTCCGTAACGATCGCTTCGACTGTATCGCCGACTTTTACGAGTTCCGGAAGAGATTCTTCGTCTTTCCACGTGTAATCTCTTTTCTGGATAACAGCATCGGCTTTATATCCTATATTTAAAATCACTTCGTTGTCATCGACGCTGAGTACCGTACCTTCGATCGGAGAATTCTTTCTGATCGTGGGCATTTCCTCGATTTCAGCCGCGAAGTCGAAATCTTCATCTGCGACATCTTCCGCGGGCTTTACAGCCGGTGCTTCCGGAGCGGTTTCTACCGCCGGTGCTTCCGCGACTTCTGTCTGAACGCCGTCGACAACCTGTTCCTGTGCCATTTTGTTTTCTTCCATGCTTTCCGTAACCTCCTGGATGATCCAGTCCGGGGTGGACGCGCCTGCAGTAATGCCGACCGTTTCGCACCCGCTGAGAGCTGCAAGGTTTAACTCTCCGGCTGTCTCAATATGCCAAGTATTTTTGCAGTAGGCCCTGCAGAGCTGTGCAAGCTTCTGCGTGTTTGAACTGTGATACCCGCCTACCACGATCATTCCGTCTACGTTCTTCGCGGTCTCGGCCGCCGCCTTCTGGCGTTCGGCTGTCGCACTGCAGATCGTATTCTGAATGACGATATCACGCGTTTTTGTTTTAAGCGCTTCCGTTATCTCGTTAAAATTCTTCTCGATAATGGTAGTCTGCGCCACTACACATAGTTTTTCGTATTGACCGAGTGCCCGCGCTTCCGCGAGACTTCCGATAACGATCGGCGTTCCGCTGCACCACCCGCAGGCGCCCGTTACTTCGGGATGTTCTTTGTCACCGACGATAACGATCTGGTACCCCAGGCCGCTGTAGCGCTCGATCTTCTTCTGCATGGAACGGACAAACGGACAGGTCGCATTTACGACAATTAGTCCTTTTGCTCTGGCTTTTTCAATTTCTTCCCTGCCGACTCCGTGTGAACGGATGACAAGATAGCCGGAATTCACTTCGTCTACGCTTTCAGCCTTCTGGATCCCTTCAGCTGCAAGTCTCTCAGTTTCCTGACGGTTATGAGAGATATCTCCGAGCGTCGCGATAGGCAGCCCGTCATTTTTCTGACGGATCTCCCGGACCATCCGCATAGCGTTTTCGATGCCGAAACAGTAGCCTGCTTTTTCAGCTACAACAACATGCATAAACTATCCACCCTATTTTATTTTAATTGATAGATATTGTCCATAACTTTCTGACTTATTTCGCCAAGTTTTTCCGGTTTAAGTTTCTCACCGTAATATTCGGACAATTCGAAGGGTTCCCCGATCGTTACCTCAAAGCGGCTTCTGAAGCTCATTCCTCCCTGGACGTACACAGGAAGGATCGGCGATTTCGTCCTGACCGCAAACATCACGAAGCCGTCCATCGGCTTGATGGGCTTGTCCTTGACACGGGTTCCTTCCGGAAAGATCCCGAGAACTTCCTTATTTCGAAGAACCCGGATACAGTCCTTGACGCTTCTCGGCGATACCTCTTTGCGGTTCACCGGTATGACCATCAGCTTTGTGAAGAACCATCTGCCGAATTTCGATTTGAACAGCTCCTGCTTCGCGAGAAAATGTACCGGCCTCTTCAGCTGGAGCGCGATGGCGACCGGATCGAAATTGCTCTGGTGGTTGGATACGATGAGAAGCGGTCCTTCGTCAGGGATGTTTTCTTTCCCCTTAACTTTCAGGTTCCACCAGATAAACGCGACGATCCGCGCGACTCCGCGCATAAATTTATAAAACATCTCTTATTCTCCGTTCCGGATCAGAGATATCATTTTCTCCGTCACCTGTTCGGGCGTCATATCGTCCGTCATAATCCGTACGGCGTCGTCCGTGCAGACCAGCGGACTCTCATCCCGTTCGGAATCGTTTTTATCCCGGACAATAATTTCTTCCAGAATATCGTTGAAGCTTTTTTCGCCTGCAGTTCCCTTATCAGTCATTTCGGTGAAGCGTCTGCGAGCCCGTTCTTCCGGAGTCGCGCTGATAAAAAACTTGAAATCGGCGTCGGGAAGAACGACTGAACCGATATCGCGTCCGTCCATAATCACCGTCCGGTCTCCCGCGATCCGGCGCATCTGATCCGTCAGCTGCGAACGCACCTCCGGCACCGGAGCGACGTCCGACGTATGGCGGGCCACCCGCGACGTCCGGATCTCGTCCTCGACGTCTTTTCCGTTGAGAAGCACACGGCCGTCCGGTCCGAAATCGACGCTGCACCGGCTGGCCTGTCTTGCGATCGCCTGCGGATCTGTCAGATCCGTTCCGCTGTCGAGTACCCCGAGGGTCACCGCTCTGTACATCGCGCCCGTATCGAGATATAGACACCCGAGCGTACGGGCGAGCATTTTTGCCGCCGTGCTTTTGCCCGCGCCGGCAGGACCGTCTACTGCAATCTGTATTGTTTTCTGAGTCATCTTAACTTTCGTATTTAATCGGCTTGATCCGCGTCGGAACCCTTATCGGGACGTTCGAGACTGCTGCCTGCAAGCCATCCGGTACTGCAGGCGATCTGAATATTGTAGCCGCCTGTCACCGCGTCGACGTCGATCATTTCCCCTGCGAAGGACAGGCCCGGAACGAGCTTCGAGCGCATCGTGCCGGGATCGATCTCTCTGACCGGAATGCCGCCGCTCGTGATAATCGCTGCATTGATATCGCCTAAAGCCGCCACATGAACAGGCAGAGCCTTAAGCGTTTGAACCATCTCGCGCCGCTCCTCTTTCGTCACGCTGTTTACCCGCTGCTTCGGGGAAAGACCGGCCTGTTCGATCACTACCGGAACCAGACTGGACGGCAGAAGTCCGGAGAGCGCGTTTACCAGCTCCTTGTTCTGGGCTGCGGAAAAGTCTCTGAGCAGCCTCGCTTCAAGCTTCTCCGGCGTAAGTCCCGGCTTCAGATCGATATCCGCTTCATACTGCGTCGGACTGCCCTTGATCCGGGCCGAAGCCGACAGGACCAGCGGTCCCGTGATTCCCGTATGTGAGAAAAGCATCTCTCCGAGCTCTGAATAAAGCTTCGTCCGTTTTCCGCCGGCATGCCGGTACAGCGTGAGCTTGACGTTCTTGAGCGTAAGACCCGCAAGAGTTCCGGGCCACGTCTCCTTCGTATCGAGACCGATCAACGAGGGCTTGAGCTCTGTAACCGTATGACCGGCTTTCTCGGCGATACGCAGTCCGGAGCCGTCGGAGCCCGTCGAACGGTAGGAAACTCCGCCTGTGGCCAGAATCACCGCGTCGTAGTCTCTGATCTCGCCGGTTCCGAGCCGGATGCCCGTGACCTTTCTGTCTCTGTCCAGGACGAGACCGGCTATGTGAGTACCGAGCATCACATGCACATGATTCTGAGACAGAAGCCTGTTAAAGGCCTTGAGCACATCGCTCGATTTATCGCTCCGGGGAAAGACCCTGCCGCCGCGTTCCGTTTTGAGTCCGCATCCGGCAGCCTCGATCATATCCTTGAGCTGATCGTTGGTAAAACTGTACAGCGAAGCATACATAAACTTGCTGTTCGTGACGATCTGATCGAAGAAATCTTCGATGGGACGGTCGTTCGTCAGATTGCACCGGCCCTTGCCCGTAATAAACAGCTTCTTTCCGGTCTTTTCATTATGATCGTACAGATCGACCTCCCAGCCGTTCTGCGCCGCAGCCACAGCCGCGCACATTCCTGCGGGGCCCGCTCCGATCACAGCTACTTTCGGTTTCATGCGTCCTCCTTGACCACGACCGCCAGATACGGCGGCCGGCTGCGGTTCATCCGTTCAATCCGGAAGGCCGAGAGAGATCCTGTCAGTCCTGCGCACCATTTCTCGACAGTCTCGATCTCCTCCGGATTGTGCGGATACAGACAGATCGTGATCACGCCGCCGGGCGCGAGGTGCCCGGCCGCCCCCTGAAGAGAGGCCAGCGTATCCTCCGCCGTTGTGGCGAGTCTTGAACCGCTTCCCGGCAGGTAGCCGAGATTATACATAAAAACATCCACCGTTTCCGGCAGTACGCCTTCGTCCGCAAAGCAGGCGTTGTTTTTGAGCTGGATCCGGGTGTTGTCCGGCGCGCCTGCGTCAGCCAGCCGCTGCCGCGTACTGTCGACAGCCTCCTGCTGAATGTCGAAGGCCAGCACCTGGCCGCAGTCTCCCGCAGTCTGTGACAGAAACAGCGTATCGTGGCCGTTTCCCGCAGTCGCGTCGACTGCGGTTCCGCCGCTTCTGAGAACGCCGCTGACAATCCGTTTCGCCTGTTCCGATACTCTCAGTTCCGCTTCCGTCATCAGTCTTCACCAGCTTCCCGGCGCAGCGCCTCGATCTCTTTCTCCGTAAGCTCCCGGTACTGTCCCGCGGAAAGTCCTTCCAGCGTAAGCACGCCTTCGCGTATCCGTCTGAGCTTTCTGACCGGATGACCGACCGCGGCGCACATCTTTCTGACCTGACGCTTTCGTCCTTCGTGAATAGTCAGCTCGATCAGAGCCGCGTTTTCAAAACGCCCCGTCACCTTCACCTCTGCAGGCGCGGTCAGCACCTTTTCGCTGTTTTCATCATCTGCCCGGATCATCACGCCTTTTCTCAGTCGTTCAAGCTCCGCGTCCGTCGGCAGGCCGCTGACGAGGGCTTCGTAGGTTTTGTCGATCCGGTGCGAGGGATGCGTGAGCATATTCGTAAGCTCTCCGTCGTTCGTCAGGAGAATAAGCCCTTCCGTATCCTTGTCGAGACGGCCGGCTGTATACAGACGTTCAGAGCCGCTGACAAGCTCGTGGACAGTCTTACGGGCGTGAGCGTCCTCCGATGTGCATACATAGCCGGCAGGCTTGTTGAGCAGAACATAGCGCTTCCGTTCCGGTTCGACAGGTATTCCGTTTACTTCGACGATGTCCCTGCCCGGTTCGATTTCCGTTCCGAGACGGTCCTGAACGATACCGTTAACCCTGACCTGCCCCGATGTGATGAGCGCTTCCGCCTTACGTCTCGATGCGACGCCGCAGTGCGCGATATATTTTTGAAGTCTCATGTATCTATCATACCCCCGGAACAGGTTATGGCTGCTCTGAATTTAAATCGTTTTCTTTTTTCTCCGCCGTGCCGGCTTCACCCGGTTCATCATCGGATTCTTCGTTTCCTCCGAAGCTGTTCCAGTCCGGCAGCTCTTCAAGACTCCTGATTCCGGCATTGATCAGAAACGTCTGTGTCGTTCTGTACAGGTAGGGTCTCCCCGGCGCTTCAAGACGACCGCATTCTTCGATAAGATCCGAGTCGAGAAGCTTCTGTATAGAACCCGCGCTTCCCACGCCGCGAATCTGATCGACATCGACGCGGGTTACCGGCTGTCGATATGCGACCACCGCCAGCACCTCGGCAGACGCTCGTGTCAGCGTACGCCTGCGGCTTCTGCCGAGAACGGCCGCGATCTGCGGATAATTTTCCGGCTTCGTAGACAGACTGTACCGGTCTTCAGTCCGGACGAGTCTGATCCCCCGTTCTGAGGATCTATAGCTTTCTTCAAGCCGGTCCGCACAGCTGTCGAGTGTCTCTCTCGTAATTCCGAGCGCGTCGGCAGTATCGGCGGCTGAGACCGGTTCACCGGCTGCAAACAGAATACTTTCAAGCAGACCTGTCAGCTTCGCTTCGTCCCGGATCAGAAAGTCCATCTTCTCGTTTCGATATTCTGATGTCACTGTGAAGGCCCTCCTGACTGAAGTCGATCTCTCCCGTTTTAAACATTTCGAGGACGGCAAGAAGCGTCACCGCAACCTCCTCCGGACTTCGCGCCCGATGTGAGAGGAAAAGCGAATGGAATAAAACGCAGCCCCCCTCTTTCAGACTTTCCCTGAGAAGCAGCTTTTTTTCGTCCACCGTAAATTCTTCAAGAACGATTCGTTCCGGAGCCGGTCCGGAATCCCTGCCCCGTTCGAGCAGTCTGCGAATCGCGCTGCGCAGCGCGTCAAGCTCGAATTCCGGCGGTTCCGTTTCTCCCGGGTCCGGAAAGTATTCAGGATCTCGCGTAAACGAACGCGCTTCGGTTTCTTCCCGGTCGATGAGCCAGACGGCGATCTGCTTGACGGCAGCGTATGCCAGCAGCTGAGCCGCAAGCTCCGCTCTCGGATCTTCCTCTTCACTCTCGATTTTCGGACGGGGGAGCATCATCCTGGATTTGATCTCGAGAAGACGGGCCGCCATCAGAACGAATTCGGACGCGACGTCCATATCGAAGGCCTTCCAGCCTCTGATCACTTCAAGATACTGACCTGTGATCTCGGCAATCGGAAGGTCGAGAATATCGATCTTGCGCTGGGCGATCAAATGCAGCAACAGATCCAGCGGCCCCTCGAAGTCGCCGACGTGAATATCCATCAGAATGCTCCGAAAATCATCCCGAGGATCCATCCGTAAAACTGGTAGATCCAGTTTACGATGGGCGTGATGATATAGCCGAACAGGCCGAATACCATCATCGCCAGCAAAACGATCATGCCGTAGCGCGAAAATTTCATATAGGAGACCCGGGCTTTATACGGAAGGAATTCCGCAAGAACGTCGGCTCCGTCAAGCGGAGGGATCGGGATCAGATTGAATACGCCGAACATGATATTGTACATTGTCATGTACATCAGAATGATCTGCAGGTAAATATTGCCCAGACCCTGGGTCGCATACATCGCAGCCATCGAGATAAACCCGAGCAGCAGATTCGTCACGCAGCCGGACAAAGCGACGACGATCATTCCCTTTCGTCTGTTGCGAAAACGTGACGGATTTACCGGCACCGGCTTCGCCCAGCCGAAATGAAAGATCAGCATCGACAGAAAGCCGATCGGGTCAAGGTGCTTAAGGGGGTTCGGGGAGAGCCGGCCCGCAAGCTTTGCCGTATCGTCTCCCATTGATTCCGCCGCATAGCCGTGGGCCATTTCATGAAATGTAATGGCCAGAATAATACCCGGAAGGCTGAGCAGCATCTGCATCAGTCCCGCCGAGCTGAAAAGACTTGTCATATTTCTCCTCCGGTCAGAGCCAGTCTGGAATCCTGTCGCGGGATGTCAGGTCCTCGTAGGTTTCCCGTTCGACAATCACGCCGGATTTCTCTCCGGACAGCAGAACCACCGCCGGCTTCGCAAGCCGGTTGTAGTTGCTTGCCATCGTATAATTATAAGCGCCCGTATGACGGACAGCCAGAATATCTCCGGTCCGGGGCGCAGCAAGCTCGATCTCGCCGATAAGCGTATCGGTTTCGCAGGCCTTGCCCGAAACGCGCACCTTTTTCGCGTTTTCAGGGGTAAGTCTGCGACCGCATACGAGCGCTTCGTAATCCGCTCCGTACAGCGCAGGACGCGGATTGTCCGCCATTCCGCCGTCTACGGATACATAGGTCCTGACGCCTTCTATTTCCTTGACGGTTCCGATCGTATACAGCGTGATGCCGGCTTCCGCGCTCAGAAACCTGCCCGGCTCGATCATCAGTCTGGGCATCGGAAGACCCTCTGTTTCAAAAATCCCGCGGATTCGTTCCACCATTTTCGGAATATAGATCTCAGGCTCAAAGGTCTCGTCGCCTGTTCTGTAGGCTATGCCGAAGCCTCCGCCCAGATTAAGCTCCCGCAGGGGAAGTCCCCGTTCGAGCAGCTCCCTGTACAGGCCGGACATGATCTCGGCCTCCGCAACAAAAGCTTCCTCGTCCGTTACCTGTGAGCCGATATGGGCATGCAGCCCGATCGTATCGACATATGGCATCTGCGCGGTCTGAAGGATTACCCGCGCTGCGCAGTCGAGAGGCAGTCCGAATTTCGTATCCGTCTTTCCCGTGTTGATCAGCTCGTTCGTATGGGCGTCAACACCCGGATTGATCCGAAACAGAATCTCGGCGCGGATCCCGTACTCGCGGGTTAGCGCATCGATGCGTGCGAGTTCATCCTCTGAGTCGACAACGATCCTGCCGATCCCGGCTTCCAGCGCTTCTCTGAGCTCCCGTTCCGACTTGTTGCTTCCGTGGAGCGTGATCCGGGCCGGATCAAATCCCGCGGCCAGCGCCGTATAAAGCTCTCCGCCGCTTGCCGTATCCAGCGAGAGTCCTTCTCTGTCCAGGATCCTGCAGACAGCCGTATTCAGGAAAGCTTTTCCCGCATAATTGATTTCGTAATCCGCGCCGGCCGACTCAAACGCGTTTTTCAGTGACGCAGCCTTGGACAGGAGAATATCTTCACTGAATACATACAGCGGCGTCCCGTATTCTGCCGCGAGATCTTCGGTATCATGACCGGAGAATATAAAATGTTCTGTCATTTTTCCTCTGCTGAATAAATTTGTAGTAATACGACGATATGTCAAATCATTGAATAATCGTATAAAAAAAGGTGACCGGAAGAGGTCACCTCTATTTATCTGCTGAAATAATAACCGAGCGCGCAGACCGTTTTTGCATCTTCAAAAAATCCGTGTTCGAAAAGCATGCGTGCCGTTCTGATCGGAATTTTTACGATCTGTAAAAATTCGTCTTCGTCTTCGTCAAGCTTGCTCACTTCAAAAGATTCCGCCATAAATATCGTATGTTCTTCATCGAGAAAACCCGGTGACGGCTGAATACTGCACAGATATTCGAGTCTGAGCGGTTTTAGACCGATCTCTTCCTGAAGCTCGCGGACCGCCGCTTCCTTTGGCGTTTCCCCCGGATCGATGAGTCCCGCCGGTATTTCCGTCATCAGACGGTGTACCGCATAACGGAACTGCTTTACGAAATAAAAACAGCCGTCTTTAACAGGCAGTATTGAAACACCCGGAAGGTGATCCACTACTTCCCTCATCGCTTCCGCCCCGTTGGGCAGAGAAATCTGGTCTACATGCAGACGGACGATTCGTCCGTCGTATATCTCTTTTTCAGAAATTTTTGTTTCTGTCTGATCCATCATGAATCTGTCAGGCCTTTTCCAATAATTCGCGCAGTTCGTCCATAAACGATTCCGCGTCCTTGAATTCTCTGTACACCGAAGCAAATCGGACATAGGCGATCTGATCGATCTCCTTGAGCATATCCATGACCTTTTCTCCGATGCGGGCGGAGCTTATTTCATTCTCTCCGCTCTGATTGAATTCCTGTTCCAGCGCGTTGACCCGGCTTCTGAGAAGATCCACAGGCACAGAGCGCTTGTAGCAGGCCTTCATTACGCCTGAAAGTATCTTTCCGCTGTCAAACGGAACCCTTGCGCCGTCTTTTTTAACGACGGTGAGGGGAATTACCTCGGTCTTTTCCCAGGTCGTGAACCGTTTCCCGCAGTTCAGACATTCGCGTCGTCTCCGGATCGCGTTCTCATCTTCTGCCGGACGCGAATCGGTAACGCGGCTGTCCGGACTTCCGCAGAATGGACAGCGCATTATTCTCTTGTCAGGAATCCGGGAATATCAATTTCCCCGTCATAAGACTTGCGGCTCTTCTGACTCTGCTTCAGATTCTGGGCGTGTTCCGCCTTCGCCTGAGCTTTCGCCTGTTCCGCACGTTTCTGTTCTACTTCTTCCGCCGGCAGGAACCCTGTGGCGATGACTGTGACCTGGATTCTGTCTCCGAGGCTTTCGTCAATAGTAGCACCGAAGATAACGTTGGCGTCTTCGTCGGAAGCTTCACGGGCGATAGTCGCCGCACGGTCTACTTCGAACAGAGACAGATCTTCGCCTGCAGTGATGTTGAGCAGTACGCCTGTCGCGCCGTCGATTTCGGTTTCGAGAAGCGGAGATTCGATCGCTTCCTTCGCAGCTTCTTCAGCTCTGTTTTCACCCGAGCCGAAGCCGACGCCCATGTGCGCCAGACCTGCATCCTGCATGATGGTCTTGACATCGGCAAAGTCAAGGCTGACAAGACCGGGCATCGAAATCAGGTCGGAAATCGATTTTACACCCTGGAGAAGAACGTCATCCGCCAGCTTGAACGCGTCTCTGAGAGACGTAGATTTATCTGCCATTCTGAGAAGTCTGTCATTCGGAATCGTAACGAGGGCATCGACATTGTCCTGAAGGAAGCCTGAAGCGATCTGCGCGTTGCGCATACGTACCTTTCCTTCGAACGAGAACGGCTTTGTGACGACACCGATTGTCAGAATACCCATTTCACGGGCAAGCTTCGCAATGATCGGCGCGGCACCGGAACCGGTTCCGCCGCCCATGCCTGCGGTAATAAACAGAAGGTCGGTACCTTCGATCAGTTCCTTGATCGCTTCTGCACTTTCTTCCGCCGATTTCATTCCGGTTTCAGGATTACCGCCAGCGCCGAGGCCGCCTGTTGTCTTTTCGCCGATCTGGAGCCGCTTTTCAGCCAGCGTCAGAGCCAATGCCTGATTATCCGTATTCATCGAAATGAAATCCACGCCCTTCAGGCCGGATTCGATCATCCGATTGACAGCATTGTTTCCGCCGCCGCCTACTCCGACAACGCGGATTTTGGCGAAATTATCATTATAGCCGTCTAATTCAATCACTTTGGTCCTCCTGTAAGCGAACAAACTTTTAAATTTATATAAAAATTTATTTCCTTAGTTTACTGTCACTATACACTAACTGCATTTTGACTGTTTCAGTTTAACCTTTTATTACTAAAATTTCAAGAAACAGGCCTGTATAATGCTTTAAATTATCAGTTTTTCTTAATCAGCTTCTCGGCTTCTGGATCGGATTGTTGCCTGCTGTCAGATTGATATCGAGTTCACTCTCTCCATTTTCAACAACCGTCTTTATATACCCGAAATAATCGTGAAAATTATCCAGGTCCTTTACCGTGAAGACAGTACCGTCTACGGTTATAATTCTGTAGGTGTTGTCGCTCTTGAGCGATACCTCAGAAATCCTGTTCAGCAGTCCGTTATTTTTGAACGTTCTGAGCATTTCAACTATTATATCAAACTTATACGCAGGTTCCGCAGTGAGCGCGTCCCCGACCGATCCGATCTGATACGACGTCAGGCCGGAAACGAGGGGCACGTCCGATCTTGTCAGATATTCGCTCTTCGTAATAAGCTCCAGGTTTTCCCCGAAGTAACAGATCTGTCCGTTGTCGTTCACGGCGAACAGAACTGGCTTTTCTTCGACCTGAATGACGATCTTGTCAGGCATTACCTTGCGGATCACCAGTCTGCGGGTGATCAGCGAATCGCTGATCCTGCCCTGGGCTTCGTTGACATTGACGAGAAATATATTGTCGCCTTCCCTGATGCCCGATTCCTCGATAATGGTTTCTTTCGGAATCAGCTCGCTGCCTTCGACTTCGATGGTCCTGACGTCAAACACGCCGTCGTTAAGCGCGACGACAAAGGAATAGCCAAGAACTCCGAGTCCTGCGACGCAGATCAGGAAAACCGCGATCCGGCGCAGCATATTCAGCCGGTGCTTTTTTTTCAGATCCCGGCGCCGCTGTTCCTTCGGACTTCGTTTATTCCTGCGGCGCATCGGGCACTCCGAGCAGCCTGTCCGCTTCGGCGGCGAACCTGTCGGCCGCATCGACAATCTTCAGACCGTCTGCCGCCTGCGACATCTGCGCGCAGCGGTTCGGATCCTCGAGAATTCCCTTTACTGCGGATTCGAGCAGCATCGGCGTGAGCTCGGAATCCGGAATCAGCATCGCGGCGCCGGCTTTTTCAAGAACCCGCGCATTGAAGGTCTGATGGTCTCCCGCCGCAAGAGGGTACGGAATCAGGATGGACGGAACTCCGCAGGCACACAGCTCCGCGACAGACATCGCGCCGGCACGGCCCGCCGCCAGGTCGGCGGCTGCCAGCAGCGTGTCCATCTCTTCGGAATACGGCTGAATCGATATACTCCCGGGCACGCTTCCCAGCTCCTGTTCGATCAGTGCCGCTGTCTCCGCATCCTGTCCTCTGCCGGTCAGAAGCTTCCACCGGATCGGCTTTACAGCGTTGTTTCCATCTGCAGTCTGTGCCCGGTACAGCGAGGCCGCGGCGCCGGCGGCGCTGCGGTTGATGCTCGCCGCACCTTGAGATCCGCCCATGACGACGACAAATCGATCATTCTCCGTAAGTCCCAGTTTTTTTCGGGCGGCCTTCCGGTCCGGCGAGACAAAGGCTTCACGTACCGGATTCCCGCACAGGAATGTCCGCTCCTGAGGAAAATATTTTCTGGCTTCCTCGAAGCTTACCCCGATCCGGTCCGCATGCTTTCCGGTGAGCCTGTTGCTGCGTCCCGGAAACGCGTTCTGTTCGTGGATCATTGTCGGGATCCTGCAGCGCTGCGCTTCTCTGAGCAGCGCCGCGCCGGTAAAGCCGCCCGACGTGATCACCAGATCCGGCTTATGCCTCCTGATCAGCTCCTTCGAATCGGTACGGCTTTCGAACAGGCCTTTTACCGCTTCGAGGGTTTCCTTTGAAAATCCGCGTTCGAATCCCCGCGCCCGGATCAGTTCAAGCGGAAATCCGTATTTCGGCACGATGTCCTTTTCCATTCCCACATGACTTCCGACATAGACGATCTCCGCTTCGGGATGCTTTTCCCTGAGCTTCTGTCCGATTGAAAGTCCCGGATAGATATGGCCGCCGGTCCCCCCGGCGGCGATGAGTATCTTCACTGTTCACCTCTTGCAGGCTGCCGCTTCCGGCGGCGCTGCTTTTTCTGACCGACCGTCATCAGCCTGATCCGCTTTCTGCTGCGGCCGGGAATCCTGACCTGTCTTGAAATATTCATAATAGGCCCCATCATCGCGAAAAGAACGACAATGGACGTGCCTCCCGCGCTGATAAACGGCAGCGCCATACCGGTAACCGGAAGCGCGTTAATCGCAACTCCGATATTGACAAAAACCTGAAATCCCAGGAGCGTCATAACGCTGGCCGTATACAGCCTGCCGAATTTGTTTTTGCATGCGAACGCGATCTTGTAGCCCCGGTAGATCAG
>ERZ1645187.1200-NODE-1200-length-24227-cov-40.136853_pt1 | contig 24227 bp, 22 predicted proteins | sample MGYA00575352_ERZ1645187 | MGnify/ENA primary metagenome ERZ1645187 (study PRJEB40837, sample SAMN11349314) | freshwater sediment metagenome | isolation source: river sediment | host: Sediment | place: India: Wazaribad , New Delhi | collected 2017-02-21 ...
ACTTCCTGATCCTGCGCGGCGTGCAGCAGGCGGCGTTCATCAACAGCATCGTCACGGTAGCCAAGGTCATTCCGATCCTGCTGTTCATCGTGATCCTGTTCCTCTCGTTCAAGCTGGACCTGTTCAGCTACAACCTCTACGGCGGCGACCTCACCACCGGCCTGTTCGAACAGGTGCAGGCGACGATGCTGGTGACGGTGTTCGTGTTCATCGGCATCGAAGGCGCGAGCGTCTATTCACGGTACGCAAAGGAGCGCAAGGACGTCGGCTGGGCCACCATCGTCGGTTTTATCGGCGTCACCGGGCTGATGGTGCTGGTCTCGCTGCTGCCCTATGCTGTGCAGAAGCGGTCGGACATCGCGGGCATGCGCCAGCCGTCGATGGCCGGTGTGCTGGAAAGCGTGGTCGGCCCTTGGGGATCGGTGTTCGTCAGCGCCGGTCTGCTGGTGTCGGTGCTCGGCGCCTACCTGGCCTGGGCGCTGATCTGCGCCGAAGTGATGTTCGCGGCCGGGAAGTCGAAGGACATGCCCAAGGCGTTTGCGAAGACGAACGGCAACGGCGTGCCGCACGTCGCGATGTGGTGGACGAGCATCATCATCCAGATCATCGTGATCACCACCTACTGGTCGCGCGACGCGTTCACGCTGATGCTGAATCTGACCAGCGCGACGACACTGATCCCCTATTTCCTGGTCGCGGCGTACGGCTTCATGATCGCGCGCCGCGGCGAGACCTACGAGCTGCGCCCTGAAGAACGCCAGCGCGACCTGGTGCTGGGCGGCATCGCCGTCCTGTACACGGTGTTCATGCTGTGGGCCGGCGGGGTCAAATACATCCTGCTCGCGGCAATCCTGTTCGCCCCGGGCACGGTCCTGTACTTCATCGCGCGCCGTGAGCAAGGCAAACCCGTGTTCAGCGGCACCAGCGACTGGCTGATCTTCGGCATCATCGTGGCCGCGGCGCTGTATGGCGTCTATGGCCTGGCCACCGGCGCGATGGCGCTCTGAGTACTTTCATTCGTTCACCACCAACGCCAAACCAAGGAGACCCACATGGCTACCAGCAAGACGAAAGCACCTGCCAAAACGACCGCCAAATCGAAGGCCGCTAAGAACGAGCCGACGTTCGGCGTCCACTCCGAAGTCGGCCAACTGCGCAAGGTGATGGTCTGCGCGCCGGGGCGCGCGCATGCCCGGCTGACGCCCAGCAACTGCGACCAGCTGCTGTTCGACGACGTGCTGTGGGTCGAAAACGCCAAGCGCGACCATTTCGACTTCGTGATGAAGATGCGCGACCGGGGCATCGAGGTCGTGGAGATGCACAACCTGCTGGCCGAGACGGTGGCCGTGCCCGAGGGCAAGAAGTGGATCCTGGACAACCAGGTGGTACCTAACCAGGTGGGCCTGGGCTTCATCGACGAGTTGCGGAGCTACCTCGAAGGCCTGAGCGACCGCGAACTGGCCGAGACGCTGATCGGCGGGTTGTCCACCAACGACTTCCCCGAGAAGGTGGGCGGCAATGCGCTGAAGGTGGTCAAGCAGGCCGCCGGCACCACCGAGTACCTGCTGCCGCCGCTGCCGAACACGCTCTACACCCGCGACACCACCTGCTGGATCTACGGCGGCGTGACGCTGAACCCGCTGTACTGGCCGGCGCGGCATGAAGAAACCATCCTCACCACCGCCATCTACAAGTTCCACCCCGACTTTGCGGGCAAGGTCAACGTCTGGTGGGGCGACCCCACGCAGGACCACGGCCTGGCCACGCTCGAAGGTGGCGACGTGATGCCCATCGGCAAGGGCAACGTGCTGATCGGCATGAGCGAGCGCACCTCGCGCCAGGCCATCAGCCAGCTCGCGGCCACACTCTTCAGGAAGGGCGCAGCCGAGCGCGTGATTGTCGCGGCGATGCCCAAGATCCGTGCGGCCATGCACCTGGACACGGTGTTCACCTTTGCCGACCGCGACTGCGTGCTGCTGGCGCCGGACTTTCTGGCCAAGACCACCACCTTCTCGTACCGGCCCAGCAACCACCCCAGCGGCGTGGAGTTCGTCGCAGAGAAGAAACCTTTCGTCGATGTGGTTGCGCAGGCGCTGGGCTTCAAGAAGCTGCGGGTGGTCGAGGCCGGCGGCAGCGACTACCAGCGCGAGCGCACCCAGTGGGACAGCGGCGCGAACCTGGTGTGTGCGTCTCCGGGGGTGGTCTACGCCTACGACCGCAACACGTACACCAATACGCTGTTGCGCAAAGCCGGCATCGAGGTCATCACCATCGTCGGTGCCGAACTCGGGCGCGGCCGTGGCGGTGGCCACTGCATGACCTGCCCGATCATCCGCGACCCGGTGGATTTTTGAGGCCCATGACAGCCCGCTCCCTCGCCGTTGACGGAGAAGCCTTTGGAAAGAACGTCACTGAATCAATTGTTTGACGCGAGCACTGAGCGATTGGCGCTTGCCCGAGCGCTCCGCGCCAATCAGATCGGAGCGGATCATGGCTGCCAGTGACGTCGAGGCCGAAGCCCGTCCACCGCGCAGCAATTCACGCTTTCCTGGTGCGGTGGCCACCCTGGCCATCGTCACGCTGCTGGTCTGGGTGGCGGCGCTGTTCATTCCGTCGGGCCAGTACCAGATTGATGCCGACGGATCCCCGATTCCCGGCACCTACGAGCAAACGCCCTCTCCGCTCAGCGCAACCGAAAGGGTGCGCCAGCTGGCGCTCGCGCCCGTCAATGGGGTGTACGGGCTGCGCAGCGCCGAGTCGGGCTTCGTCGACACCGAAACGGTCGGCCGCCTGTTCGGGCAGATCGGGGTGATCACCTTCATCATGGCCATCGGCGCGTTCATCTCGGTGAGCTTCGCGACCAAGGCGCTGGAGGTGGCGGTCGCGGCCTTGGCGAACCGGTTGCGCGACAAGGGCTGGCTGTTGATCACCTCGGTCATGGTGCTTTTTTCTCTCCTGGGCTCGACCATGGGTTTCTCGGTCGAAACACTGGGGTTCTACGCGCTGTTCATGCCCTTGATGGCCGCGCTCGGATACGACCGGCTGGTCACGGCATCGATGATCATCCTGGGCGCGCTGGTGGGGGTGATGGCGTCCACGGTCAACCCGTTCTCGATCGGTGTGGCCGCTGGCGAGGCGGGTGTGTCCATCGGTGACGGCATCGGGCTGCGGCTGCTGTTGTGGGTGGTATTGACCGGAATGGCGGTCGGATGGGTCCTGCGTTATGCCATCCGCGTCCAACGCAACCCCTCCTCGTCCCTGCTCGCGAACGACCGGATCGAGGACGCCGGGTCCGAAGGCGGGCCGGCCGAAGAACCCGCGTCGACGGCTTCGCAGCAGGCGCGCCTGAGCGGCATGCAGAAGACCGTGCTGGGCATCACCGTGGTGGCCTTCGGGCTGATGATCTTCTCGGTCATCCCGTGGTCGGCAGTCCTCGGTGGGCGGGCCGCGCCGGCCGACTACTACGGCAGCCACACGGTTGCCGGCGTGACGCCCCGGTGGTTCGAGCTGAACTGGTGGTTCCCTGAGCTGTCGATGCTGTTCATCATCGCGTCGATTCTGGTGGGGTTCGTCGCGCGCATGGGCGAGAAAGAGACGGTGCGTCTGATCGCAGCCGGCGCCTCGGACATGATGGGGCCGGCCATGGTGGTGCTGCTCGCCGGCGGCATATCGGCGATCATGAACAACACCCAGACGATGGCCACCATTCTGCATTCGATGGAGCAGGCCATCAGTGGCGCCTCCGCCGGTCTGTTCACGTTGCTCACGGTGGCAGTGAACGTGCCTTTGGGCATGCTCATCCCATCGAGTTCGGGCCATGGCGCGCTTGCGATGCCGCTGCTCGCGCCCCTGGCCGACTTCGCCGGCGTCAGCCGCACCACCACCATCACCGCGTGGATCATGGGTCACGGACTGGCGCTGCTGGTGTCGCCCACCAGCGTCGTACTGGTCGGGGGTCTGGCCATTGCCAAAGTGGGCTACGACCAGTACCTGCGCTTTGCATGGCCCTTGCTGTTGGCCCTGTTTGCCGTTTCAGGCGCCATCCTTGCCGTCACCGCGACCGGTGCCTGAGGCGATGCCAGGCAGAACCGCTTCCGGCCTTGCCACCGTCGCGCCTGCCCAGGGCGGCGCACCGTCACCCCGCCTAACGCCGGCGGGGCCGTTGCCGCGCTTCGAAAGCTTCCTCGCACTCGGTCAGCTGCAAGGCGGCTCGTTGCCGTTGCATGGTCCCGAAGTCACTCCAATAGCCCACACACTGTTCCCGGGTCATCGGCCGGGCCCGCGGCGACGGCGGATACTTCACACATTGCTCGATCTTCCACTCGATGATTGCGGGCAGTATGGCGTCACGCGCCGCTTCGCACTTTCGGTCGAGTTCGTCGAGGCGCTGCAATTCGGCCCGGCTCTGGGCCACAGCTGGCACACACCACGCCGACGCCATCGCGGCGACCAGGGTCCACACAATCCGAATGTTCATGTCTCGACTCCAACAACAACGAGGCGCTCGAAGCTGACACCAGGGGTGCCCCACTGGGCAGCCGGACATCGGCCCGCCAGGCAGCGCCGACAGCAGCCCTCCCGCGGTGGCGCCTGCACGCTGTGGAGCATAGCTCGGTTTCGGTCTCGCCCGACCGGTTTGTTTCGGCTGTTGCGAGTTGAAGCGTGTCCAGGGACGCCCGGGTCGTGGCGACGATGCGGAGAAGGCTGGCACGTCGCCGGCCACCTGCGACAACCGATGCTACGATCAAAACTGACCCACCCATCCGGGCTGACAACGCCCACAAAGGAGCCGCACAGTGACTGAACGTCCTGCGTTGAAACGCTTTACGCCTGCTTCCCGCGCAGGTCTGATCCTGAGCTGCGCGCTCCTCGCGCTGTTCGCTGGCTGCAAGAAGGCCGCCGATCCCGTTGCACCGGAGGTGCGGCCGGTCCGGGCCAAGACCATCGACACCAGTGCCGTCGATGGCGTGGTGGTGCTGACCGGCACGGTGCAGGCACAGACCGAGATCAACCAGTCGTTCCGGATCGACGGGCGCCTGATCGAACGTACGGTGGACGTCGGCGACTACGTCAAACCCGGCCAGTTGATCGCCCGCCTGGACCCGCAGAACGAGGAAAGTTCGCTGCAATCGGCCCGCGCACAGGCTGCCGGAGCCAACGCCCAGCTGGTCGAGGCCCGCGCCAACTACAACCGAATGGCCGAGCTGGTGGTGGAAAACGCCGTTTCGCGTGCCCAGTACGACCAGGCCAAGGCCTTGCTGCAGTCGGCCGAAGCCCAAGTGCTGTCAGTGCAGGGGCAGGTCAATCTGGCCCAGAACCGCTTGAGCTATACCCGCCTGTTTGCCGATGTGGCCGGCGTGGTCACGGCTCGCGGGCCGGAGCCGGGCGAGGTGGTTTCCGCCGGGCGCATGATCGTGCAGGTGGCGCGCGAGGGCGCGCGCGACGCGGTGTTTGACGTGCCGGCGCAGATCAAGGATTCGGCACCGTTGGAGCCCAGTAGTTCAGGCAGCCCGGGGCGCGAGGGAAAAACCGCTTCCGCATCGCGAGACATTTCCATCGCGCTGGCGATGAACCCCAAGATCACCGCCACCGGCAGGGTACGTGAGGTTGCACCGCGCGCCGACCCGGTCACCGGGACGTTCGCGGTGCGCGTGCGCCTGATCGATCCGCCTTCGGCGATGCGCCTGGGCAGTACCGTGACCGGCCGCATGCGCCTTGAAGCCCAGCCGGGCATTTCGCTGCCCTCGTCCGCGATGATGCGCGCCGACGGCAAGGTGGCCGTATGGATCGTGGACCCGAAGGCTGGCACCGTGTCGTTGCGCAACATCGTGGTGGGCGCAGCCGATGCCACGACGGTGCAGGTCACCTCCGGGCTGAATGCCGGTGATGTGGTCGTCACAGCGGGCGTGCAGGCCTTGCGCCCCGGACAAAAAGTCCGCCTGACCGAGAACTGATCGTGATCGGACCGAACCTTTCCGAATGGGCGCTGAAGAAGCGCTCCCTGGTGGTCTTTTTGATGATCCTGGCCGTGGTCGCCGGCACCATGTCGTTCCTGAAGCTCGGTCGCGGCGAAGATCCGGCGTTCACCGTTCGCACGATGGTGGTTGCCGCAGGTTGGCCGGGAGCCACCAGTGACGAAATGCTGAAGCAGGTGACCGAGCGACTGGAACGCACCCTCCAGGAAACTGATCACCTGGACCGAATTCGAAGCTACACCATTGCCGGCCAGACCACCATCTTTGTCGACCTGAAGGGTTCCACCTCGCCCAAAGTGGTGCCCGACGTGTGGTACCAAGTGCGCAAGAACATCGGCGACATGCGCCATACGCTGCCGCAGGGCGTGCTCGGCCCCTTCTTCAACGACGATTTCGGTGACACCTTCGGCATCATTTACGCATTCACCGCCGACGGCTTCAGCTTCCGCGAGCTGCGCGATTACGTTGAATCCGCGCGCTCGCGACTGCTTCATGTGCCGGATGTATCGAAGATCGAGGTCTTGGGCGCCCAAGACGAGCAGATCTACGTCGAATTTTCGACCGAGCGGCTGGCCGGATTGCGTTTGAACCTCAACCAGATCGTTTCGACGCTGCAGTCTCAGAACCTGGTTCGCCCGGCAGGCACGATGCAGGGCGAGCAGGAACGTGTGTTCCTGCGGGTGTCGGGTGCTTTCGACTCCGAGCGCGATATCGAAGCGGTCAACATCGTTGCGGGCGATCGAATCTTCCGACTGGGCGACATCGCAACTGTGCGCCGGGGTTTTTCCGATCCACCCCAACCGATGTTCCGCGTCAACGGTAGGCCCGCCATCGGGCTGGCCATCGCAATGCGTGACGCCGGTGACATCCTTGCATTGGGTGACAACGTGCGCCGCGAAATGGCCGACATCAAGGCCAGCCTGCCCGTGGGCATCGAGCCCACGCTGGTGGCGGATCAGGCGGTAACGGTGGATCTGGCCATCAGCGACTTCATGACCTCGTTGTGGCAGGCCATCGTCATCATCCTGCTGTGCAGCTTTGTCAGCCTGGGCATGCGGCCCGGCGCGGTGGTGGCGCTCGCCATTCCGCTCACCATGGCCGTCGTGTTCGCGGTCATGAACGTCGCCAACATCGACCTGCACCGCATCTCGCTCGGTGCACTGATCATCGCGCTGGGGATGCTCGTCGATGACGCGATGACCACCGTGGACGCGATGCTGCGCCGCCTGGGCGCCGGCGACAGCCCCGACGAGGCCGCAACCTTTGCCTATCGCACGCTGGCCGCGCCGATGTTGATCGGCACGCTGGTCACGATCGCGAGCTTCGTGCCGATCGGCTTTGCAAGAAGTTCGGCTGGTGAATACACCTTCTCGATCTTTTCCGTGGTCGCCATTTCGCTGATCGTCAGCTGGCTGGTGGCGGTGCTCTTTGCGCCCTTGATCGGCAAGGCGGTGCTCAAGGCGCCAAAGCAGCAGCAGACCGAAGCCAAACCAGGCAAGCTGTTGACCCTTTACAGCACGTTTGTCCAAGGCGCCATCCGGATGAAGTGGCTGACCATCGGGCTGACGTTGGGCGCCTTTGTTTTGGCGCTCTTCCTGTCCGGCTACGTGCCGCGCCAGTTCTTCCCGGCCAGCGACCGGCCAGAACTCACGGTCGATCTGACCTTGCGCCAGAACGCTTCCATCTTTGCGACCGAGCAGCAGGTCAAACGCCTTGAAGAGGTGCTGAAGAAGGACCCCGACGTGGACCACTTCAGCAGTTACGTGGGCCGCGGCGCGATCCGATTCATCCTGACGCTGAACGTGCAGCTGGCCAACCCCTTCTTCGGCCAGTTCGTCATCGTCGCCAAGGATCTGGAAGCCCGTGAACGCCTGCAGGCCAAGCTGGAGAAGGTGTTGTCCGAGCAGTTCCCCGAAGTGGTGGCGCGCGTCTCACCGCTGGAGCTGGGACCGCCGGTGGGTTGGCCTCTGCAATACCGCGTGACCGGCCCTGACAAGGACCAGGTTCGGCGGATGGCGCAGGAACTGGCCCAGGTGATTGGCAGCGATGCGCGCGCGCGCCAGGTTCATTTCGACTGGATGGAACCGGCCCGCCAGCTGCGCGTGAAGGTGAACCAGGATCAGGCCCGACAGTTGGGCATCAGCTCAGCCGCGTTGGCGGGCGTCCTGCATGCGGCGGTCAGCGGCACGGTGGTCACGCAGGTGCGTGACGACATCTACCTGGTCAACGTCGTCGCGCGCGCAACCGATGCCGAGCGCGCGTCGTTCCAGACCCTGTCCTCGATCCAGGTTCCCACGCCAAGCGGACGCATGGTTCCGCTGAAACAGTTCGCCACCTTCGTCGAAGACCAGGAGTTTCCGCTGGTGTGGCGCCGCGACCGTGTTCCCACGCTCACGGTTCGCGCCGACGTGCTGCCAGGTGTGATGCCCGACAGCGTGGTGGCCGAACTGCGGCCCAAGATCGCCGAATTTGGTGCCAAGCTGCCCAAAGGCTACAAGGTCGAGACCGGCGGCCTGTATGAAGAAAGCCAGTCGTCCCAGGCTTCCGTGTTTGCGGTGGTGCCGGTGATGATCGTGCTGATGTTGCTGGCGATGATGGTCATGCTGGTCAGTTTCCGCCGCCTGGTCATGGTGGTCGCAATCCTGCCGCTGGGACTGATCGGGGTGGTGTTGACACTGCTGGTATTCAACCGGCCACTGGGATTCGTGGCGATCCTGGGCATCCTGGCGCTGATCGGCATGATTGCCAAGAACGCGGTGATCCTGATCGTCTCGATCGAGGAGGAACGTGCCGCTGGGTTGACGGTGCGAGACGCGGTATTGAATTCAGCGACCAACCGTCTGCGGCCGATGATGTTGGCCGCGATGTCCACCGTTCTCGGTCTGATCCCGATCGCACCCACCGTGTTCTGGGGGCCGATGGCCTTTGCGATCATGGGCGGCCTGATGGTGGCGACGCTGCTGACACTGGTGTTCCTGCCGACCGTTTACATGGCGGTCTTCGGCAAAGAGGATGCCGTCGCCGCGTCAGCGGCAGTTCCCGGCGCCGCCTCGACCTGACTTCGGAAGCACCCATGATCTCGGCCCATGACCGACGCGCGCTGCTTGTCCGCGCCCTGCTGTACTTCTGCGTCTGGATCGTTGTCGACCAAAGTGCCAAGCCGTCGCATCTCGTCGTCGGGGTGGTGGCCAGCGGCATGGCTGCATGGGCCAGCCTCTGGCTGCTGCCGCCCGCAAAGGGCCGGGTAAGCCTGGGGGCGCTGCTGTTGCTGCTGCCGCGTTTTCTGTGGCAGTCGCTGGTGGCAGGTCTTGATGTCGCGCGGCGGGCGTTTGCACCGCATGTGAATCTGAACCCAGGCTTCGTCCAGTACCACACCGGACTCCGACCCGGTCCTGCACGCAACGCGTTTGAACTGATCGCCAGCCTGATGCCCGGTTCGGTGGCCAGTGACGAAGGCCGCGACCACATCGAGTTCCATTGCCTAGATGCCGCTCAGTCGGCGCAGGAACAACTGGCGGCCGAAGAGCGGGCGTATGCACCAGCGCTGCAGGAGCGGGGCCACCATGGCTGAATTCCTGCTGTCGGCAGCGGCCTTCGTGGTGCTGATGGTCGCAATAGGCCTTGTGCGCGTGGCACGCGGTCCGGGCCGTGCCGAACGCATGATGGCTGCACAACTGCTTGGCACCGGCGCCATCGGTGCCCTGTTGCTGGTGGGTGCGGCCACCGGTGAAGGATCAGTGGTCGACGTGGCGCTGACACTGGCTTTGTTGAGCGCTTTCGCATCCATCGCCTTTGTCAAATTCGCGATGCGGCAAGATCAGCCTGCTGCTCGGGCGGAGGATGCCCTGTGAGCACCGTGCTCGACGTCTTCAGCATTGTCGCCATCATGGGGGGTGCGTTCTTTTACCTGGCCGGCACGGTCGGCCTGCTGCGCTTTCCAGATGCCTACACCCGCTTGCATGCGCTGACCAAAGCGGACAACCTCGGACTGGCGCTGGTGGTCGTCGGCTTGCTGCCGCAGATGAACGGAATCTTGGCGGCCGCCAAACTGATACTGGTGTGGCTCCTGGTGATGCTCTCCAGCGGCGCGGTTTCGCAGTTGATCGCACGCTCCGTTCGGCGACAGGAGCCGCAATGATCGCCCCGGTCGTCAGCATGGTGGTCGTCGCTCTGCTGCTGTGGCTGGCGGTATGGTCGGTTGTCGCCCACGATGCTTTCCTGGCCGTGGCGGCGTTCGTGGTCTACGGGCTCTTGCTGGCCTTGGTCTGGGTCCGGCTGGCCGGCATTGATGTGGCGTTGACGGAAGCGGCTATCGGCGGAGGCCTGACCGGCGCCTTGCTGCTGGGCGCGGTCGGTCGCCTGCGCCGAACGGAGGCAGCCTTGTCAACTGAACACGCCGGCACGGGGACGCGCATCGCCGCCGCGCTTCTGGCAGTCGGTGTCGCGGGGGGGCTGATGATCGCCGTGACGATGCTGCCCGAGCAGCCTCCAACCCTGGCTCCGCTGGTCGTGCCCGCGTTGCCCGCAACCGGTGTGGGCAATCCGATCACCGGGGTGTTGCTGGCCTTCCGTGCGCTGGACACCTTGCTGGAGGCCATCGTGCTCGTGATCGCCCTGATTGGCGTGTGGTCCTTCGGACCCGACCACGCTTGGGGCGGACGCCCGGGGCCAAGGTACAGCGCAGACCCCAATGGCATGCTGGCCTACCTGGCACGGGTCTTGCCGCCACTGGGCATTGTCATTGGCATCTATCTGTTCTGGGCTGGCGCCGATCATCCGGGCGGAAAGTTCCAGAGCGCCACGATCCTGGCGGCGATGTGGATGCTGGTTCAGATGGCGGCGCTGGCCGATACGCCTCGCACCGACCGCAACATCCTTCGTGCCGGCATTGTCGTTGGACCGCTGGTGTTCATCGTGGTCGGCGTGTTCGGACTGTGGACAGCGGGCGCCTTTCTGGGCTACCCCGACGGATGGTCCAAGCCGCTGATTCTGCTCATCGAGATGGCGCTGCTGCCAACCCTCGTACTGGTGCTGGCGCTGCTGATGAACGGGCCGGCAACACGGAAAGCGGTGCCATGACGATCGACAACCTGTTCGCGCTCGCGGCCTGTGCGCTGATTGGGATCGGCATTTACGGGCTGATCGCACAACCGCATCCTTTGCGAAAACTGATTGCCTTCAACATCATGGGATCGGGCGTCTTCGTACTGTTTGGGGCACTGGCCAAACGCGGCGCCAGCGCCGGACTGGCGGCTGATCCGGTTCCGCAGGCCTTGCTTATCACGGCGATCGTCGTCGCGTTTGCAGCGACGGCGGTGACCGTGGCGTTGATGCTGCGGTTGATCGAGGTGTCCGACTCGGCTTCGTTGTCCGAATCGGCACCCTCCCCTGACAGGCGTGATCGATGATGGCTGATGCATGGACAGCCACCGCAGGCGGCTCGCTGCTGGCTGCCATCGTGCTGCTGCCATTTGTCGGCATGCTCTTCGGCCTTCTGCTTGGCGGACGCTGGCTGTACCGCGTTGCCCTTGGGACGATGCCGATGGGTCTTTTCCTCACTTTCGCCATCGCGGACCGCTGGGCCGACGCCAAAGCGCCACTCGCGTATGTGCTCGGGAACTGGGTGCCCCCCCTGGGCATCGCCTTGCGCGCCGATGGCGCAGCCGTGGCCATGCTGGTGATGGTGGCTGGCGTCGTCTGCGCCATCGGCCTCTTCGCGCGCGCCGACTTTGCACCGAAGCCCGAGGCATCCGAGACGCGCAGCACCTTCACGTACTGGCTGTTGTTGCTGGCGATCTGGGGCGCTTTGAATCTGGTGTTCGTCAGTGGCGACCTTTTCACGCTGTATGTGGCGCTGGAGCTGCTGACCTTCGCCGGTGTGCCGTTGGTGTGTCTGGCAGGAACCGCCGAAACCTTGCGCGCGGCCTTGCGCTACATGCTGTTCGCACTCTTCGGATCGGTGCTGTATCTACTGGGTGCGGTGCTGCTGTACGGCGGTTATGGCACGCTGGATATCCCCTTGCTCGCGTCCACCGTGCGACCGGACTCGATCGCACGGATTGCGCTTGCACTGATGACGGCCGGACTGCTGGCGAAGACCGCCCTGTTCCCGCTGCATGTCTGGCTTCCGCCGGCCCATGGGGGCGCGCCCGCAGCGGCCAGCGCCGTCCTTTCTGCGTTGGTCATCAAGGGCTCATGGTTCCTGGTCCTGCGCTTGTGGTTTGACGCCATGCCGGCTGTGGTCACACTGCCGGCGGCACAGCTGCTGGCGGGCCTGGGCGCCAGCGCGATTGTGGTGGGCAGCATCGTCGCACTCCGCCAGGAACGCCTGAAGCTTCTGGTGGCCTACTCGACCATGGCACAGATCGGCTACCTGTTCCTGATGTTCCCGCTGGCGTTCGAAGGCGGACAACTCGTTCAGGGACCTGCCACGCACGCGGGCGTTCTCCAGGCCATCTCGCATGCCACGGCCAAGGCAGGGATGTTCATGGCGGCGGGGCTGGTCTATGCCGGCATGGGCCACGATCGCATTGCCGATCTGGCTGGCGCGGCGCGGGCCCTCCCGATCACGATGCTGGCATTTGCCGTTTCAGGTCTGGCATTGATGGGTGTGATTCCTTCCGGTGCCTATCTGTCCAAAAAAATTCTGCTTGACGCTGCTGAGCATTCGGGTCAATGGTGGTGGACCGCCGTGCTGCAAGGTGGCGCGGTGTTTACCGCCGGTTATCTGGTCCTGGTGCTCGGCAGCGCATTGCGCCGACCGGCTACGCCTTTGTCCGGAGTCAAGCCGGTTTCGAAACTCTCGCAATGGATGGCCTTGGCTTTGTCTGTGAGTTCCCTGTTGATCGCCTTCGCGGCGATCGGCATGGGCAACGCCGAGCTGATCAAGAACCCGATCGAACCCGATGAGCTGGCAACCACGTTGGCAGTCCTGCTGGGGGGCGCTGTATTGGCAATGGGTTTGGCGCGCTTCCCCCTGCCGCCCGGACCGACCGAGTCACCCTTGCGCCGCCTCGCGATGGCACCCGGCGTCGTCCTGGAGCGACTGGATAACTGGGTACGCCGATGGACCAGCGCCACCTTGCTGCTGATCCTGTTGGCTGCCGTGTTCGTCGGGTTGACGCGCCTGGGGCCAGCCGCATGAACCACCTGCATCGAGGTGATCGGTCATGGGGCCGGGAAAAATACAATCAACGTGAAGAGTACGCTGGGCCCCGGAGGAATCAGCGGCCTTTTCGAATCGCGATGACAACCCATCGCAGGAGGGAAACCGAATGAAGTTCAGACTGGTCGCGGTGCTGCTGAGCGCTGGCCTTGCGGGTTGCATGGTGGGACCGAACTACGTGCGCCCGGTGGTGGAAACGCCCGCGGCGTGGCGAATCGACTATGCCAAGGCGGCTGGCTTGGCCAACATCAAATGGTGGGAACAGTTCGGTGACACGGTTCTCAATGAACTGGTCGAAACCGCACTCAAGGAAAACCGCGACTTGCGGATGGCAGCAGCCCGCGTTGACCAGTTCATCGGCGCCCTGACCGCGACCGGTTCGCAGTTGTATCCACAGATCGGATACGGCGCCGACGCCACCCGGTCGCGCGCCAGCGCCGTTGGCGTGCCACCGCTGCCGCCGGGTGCCAACCCGTACTTCTCGCTGTACCAGGTGTCCGTGGGCGCATCCTGGCAACTGGACCTGTTCGGACGCGTGCGCCGACTGAGCGAGGCGGCACAGGCGCAGGTGTACGCCAGCGAGCAGGGGCAACGCGGTGTGGTGCTTTCCCTGGTGTCTGGCGTGGCCACCAGCTACATCGTGCTCCGGTCCCTGGATCGCCAACTGGAAATCGCCCGGGCCACGGAGCGCAACCTGAGTCGCACCTTGCGCCTGTTTGACCTCCGATTCGAGGCTGGGATTGTTTCCAAGACGGAAGTCATGCAGATCCGGTCGCAGGTACAGCAGGCCCTGGCGGCGATTCCGGCATTCGAACAGGCCATCGCCGCGCAAGAGAACCTGATCTCCATCCTGCTGGGCAGAAACCCCGGACCGATCCCGCGTGGCAAGACCATCGACGAATTGGTCGCCCCGTTGATTCCCGATGACCTGCCGGCAACCCTGCTCCAGCGCAGGCCCGACATTCTCCAGGCCGAACAGAACCTGATTGCCGCGAACGCGAACATCGGCGCGACCCGCGCCTTGTACTATCCGAATCTGTCGCTGAATGCGGCGATCGCAAGCACGAGCGCTGTGTTTGGCAACTTGTTGACCGGACCCGCGTCAGCCGGTCTCGTGGGCGCCAGCCTCACCGGTCCGATCTTCACTTTCGGCGCCATTGAAGGGCAGGTGTTCTCGGCCGAAGCCGCCGAGCGACAGGCGTTGGCGTTCTATCAACAAACCGTCCTCAACGCATTCCGGGAAACCAACGACGCACTGAGTGGTTCGAAGAAGAAGCATGAAGAATACAAAGTGCAACGGGAGCGGGTTGAGTCGCTGCGGGAATTTGCACGACTGGCGAAGCTGCGCTTCGACAAAGGCGTGACGGGGTACCTCGAAGTACTGGTCGCAGAAAATGAACTCTTCGCCGCAGAGATTGCCTCGGTAGGCCTCCAGGCCAGCCAATATGCGCAACTGGTGAACGTCTACCAGGCGATGGGCGGCGGGTGGGTCGACATCGCGGGTTCGATCGCGCCGAAGCCGATCGGGATCGCTGCGCGGACCCCCTGATCCCTGCCGCCCGAACCAGACCGGTGACCGCTTGGCTCCAAGCGGTCGCCAGGCCAAGGCGTCAGAGCCCGTCGTTCAAGGCGATGCCGAGTCCGACCGTCGTCTGCTTCCAGTTGTAGTCGATCATGGTTTCGCCGTATCCCGAGAAGACCTGCACGTAGCCACGGAACGGTCCGAGCAACGGTGGCGAGAACCAGCCGACCTTGACCGCCCCCTTGCCGGTGGACAGGTTGCCGCGGGCCTCGGCAGCGAAGCTGTTGCCACGCCAGCGGTAGAAAGCCGACAGCTTGCCATGGCCGTAGTAATTCGTGATGTCCGGGTTGTCATCATTGGCCTTGTCTTCTTTCAGCCGGTACCAGAGCGTGGCTGACAGCGCCAGATCCTCCCGCTCGATGCCCACTTCCGCGAAGAGGCGGTTCCAGCTTCGCGACAGGACGTCCGTTCGTCCATTCGATTGATGATTGAAGCCGGCGTTCAGCAGCTTCCAACGGAAACCGCCACCAAGATCGACGTCAGGCCCGTAGCTCGCAAACACCTCTGGCATGTAATTGGTTTCTCGGAACGGGCGTGACAGATCACCGTTGTACACCTGCCATTGGCTTTGTTGCGTATAGGCCGCCCACAGGCCAAAACGCCGGTCGTCCGTCGCCCAGAAACGCCCTTTGAAGGACAACTGGAACTCGGCTTCGGTACTGTCCAGAGCAACCACCGGTTTGCCGGCGGCCTCGAACAGCGGGACGTACGGCGCGGTATTCACGTTGTTGGTATAGCGCCCGACCAGAAGGTAATTCGGTCGGTAAAAGCCGACGGTGTATTTCTCCGCATTGGGGTCGAACCCCCAGGCACTGTCGATCATGGATGGCTTCCTGAGACCGGATCCGGCCGCGGCGGTGGTGCCCACCATGCCCTTGGGCATCGACGTCGGGGGCGCCGGTACAGCGACAGGGGCCGCTACAGCCGCTTCCCTGGCGGCTTGCCCGGTACCTGCAGCAAGCCCGTCGTAACAGGCGAGGCGTTCCCGGTCCGCCGCAATGGACCGGCACTGGGAGATGTCGCCAGACTGCGCCTGTGCGACGGCCATCCACAGACTGCCGAAGGCCCCCAGGACTTGGGGAAACGTTGGTGCCCTTCGAATGTTTGATTGTTGGTTCATCGGTTTATCGTTTCTGGATGGGTGGGCTCCCTCGCGCGCAATGTGGCGACGCGCCACGTGCGAAGCCGGTTGTGTTTGCATCGGTCGGTTGTTCACTGGAGGAAATGTTCTATTCTTCCGGGCGGCAGTCTTGCCCAGGCGTCGCCGCGCGCACCCAACTGGTAGCCGATGTCGTAAAGCTGGCCCATCGCGACAGGATCAAAGACCTCCTCGCTGGACACACTCACCGCGTCCGGAATCGTGACCCAACGGAAGCTGGCTTGTTCCCGCGCGGCGTCACCATAGATGCGGAACAAGTCTCCCATCACGGCCGTCCGCCCGGTGACGTCAATCACCCGCGTCGAAATGGCGGGAATGGAGCGCCGGACTGGCTCTGGAACAGAAACCAGCTGACCGTTATGGATCACGAAGATGTCTTGGCTCGCCTCCCCTCGACCACCCCGCGTGCGAAGAACCGCCGATCTGAACAAGCCCTCGTTGAAGAACACGCGTGCGCCGACACCGCCGTCGACATGCATCTCGTCAAACCGACGGCCCTGAACTTCGACTTCGAAAAAAACCGGCGGGAAAGCGACCGGAATCGATGCCGACGCCAGCATGATCTTGCGGAAAAGGTCGAGGGATTCGGGGCGACCGCTCTTTGCGACAAGTCCCATGTTCCAGACCACAAACCGGCGGGTGTCCAGATCCGTCGTGCCAATGTACAGCCGGCGTCCCCGATCGTGCGCCTGCGCAATTTGCTGGACAAACCTGGCGTCCACATGGCGCTCGATCAAAGCCCTGAGCGGCCCGGTGTCGGCAATGGCCTCGCCGACCAACAACTGCCGCAATAACGAGCCCAATAAAAAGATGTCCTGCGTTCGGGTGTTGGTGTAGAACTCACGCAAGGCGTCGTCATAGGCCGGCCCGAGAAATGCGAAGGGCGCCATCAGAGCGCCGGTCGACACGCCCGTCACGATCTTGAATGTGGGCCGATCCCCGCGGCTGGTCCATCCGTTCAAGAACCCCGCGCCAAACGCGCCGCTGGCGCCACCGCCGGACAAGGCCAGGTGAGCGTAGTGAATCCGACCGTCTTTCCCGACCTTGAAATCACTTCCGATCTCCTGTGCAAACGATTCGATCAGGTCGCGTTCCATCACCGGGCTCGGCTGACCGGCCAACGCGCGGATATCGGGCATCAGGGGTACCGTCGCCTGGGACACCAGATCGGGTGGGACCGCGTTTCTGGGTAGTGAAGCACAGGCCGCCAGCAGGAAGGGCACACAGACGGCACAGATTCGGACCCGATCCACGCAACCTCTCACCAACGACAATAACCTGAGCAGGGACATCTTGAATGAATGAGGCTTGAACCTTCCACCAAGGGACCAATGCCCTCGTAAAGCTTGATTGAGCCGGGTGCGTGCGCTGCCCCACCCAATCAATCGTCGGCTGCAGCCGACGAGGGCTTGCATTGTGAGCCTGGCAAGTACCGGCCCCAATGATCAAGCATCGCCGACCTTGACCGCTGGCCGAATCAAATGGCAGGGCCCCCTTCGCGGCGCGAGCCTGAAACTCGGGAAGGAGGATGGGCGCGAAAACTTCAGCCCAAGGCCTTGGCTTTGATTTTGGCGAACTCCTGTTCGTCAATGGTCCCGGCATCCAGCAGGGCCTTCGCTGCCGCAATTTCGTCGGCCGGAGATTTTCCGGCCACCTGGCGAATGTAGGCATCGGTGTCTGATTTGGCCCTCTCCATCGCAGCCTGCTGCCGTTCTGCCATGCCACTACCATGCGCAATGATGTAGATCAACGCCGTCAACATGGGGACAAAGATCAGACCGATGATCCACAGGGCTTTTGAGCCGCCGCCCATTTTGGTGTTCCTGAAGAGATCAGCAATGATTTGAAAGACCACCAGCAGGTATGCCACAAAGACAAAGGTCGAAAGAATCAGCCAGATCAAGTCCCAAAAATTACTCATGGTTATCAAACTCCATTGCACCGGTAAAGAAGAAGAAACAAGCACCCAGAAAGCGCTTCAAGACGACGCCCCAGACGCGCCTTGGATCGAACGACGAAGGAGCGACCACATCAGGCCGCCCGTGAGCATACCCAGCAGGTAAACACCGAAGACCAGCACGGAAACCGACATGGTTGCGCTCATGCCAAGCAAAGTGATGGTCACGCTGGTCAGATTCTGAACCTTGAAAAGAATGACCACAGCCAACGCGATAATCATCAGACCGATATTGACATACCGCATCCCAATTCCTTCCATAACCGCAAGATACTGCCCAAAGGGATACTCTCAGTTGCTCGTTGCCATTAATCGGCCCAAGCATTCATGAATAGTTGCACCATCTTCCAACTGGAACCGGGCATGATCAGTTTAGCACCCGACCGTGACGCGTTCGATCGGTGACGACTTCAAACTGTATCGACAACAAACCATCGCGTGTTCGCAAAATTTCTCGGCTTGGCGCTTTCGACGTGCGAGGCATGTCTTGACGCCCGTCAACTCGAATTGATTCCGCCAGTGGCTCTCCCCTGGCCCGGCCGTCGCGTGCCAGTTCTCGCGCCGACGACTTCAAGGAGTCGGCCAACGGGCCGCCCTTCCGGCTTTGGCATCCCGCTCCGAGAATTCATGAGCTCCCTTCGGTACCGCCGGCAGCCACGTCGCCTTCGCCAGCGACCACCGTGCCGTCCCCAAGCGGACTGTCAAAGGCCCGCGCGCTGGGCGTTGTTGAGTCCGACTTGCGGTGGGAAGATCGTGCCCGTCCATCAAGCCGGCGTGCTCAGCCGGGCAACAAACAAAAAGGGCCTACGACCAATTCGTAAGCCCTCAATTCAAGTTGAATGCCTGGTGGGTGATGCAGGGTTTGAACCTGCGACCCCTGCCGTGTGAAGGCAGTGCTCTACCGCTGAGCTAATCACCCGATTCCGAACAACTGCTTTCTGCTCGAAAGCCAAGGATTATGCCACAGACTTGGCGTGATCTTCCGTGTGCTGTTTCCAGATCGTCTTGTTGCCGCTGGTCTTGTCCAGTTGGGTCAGCACATCGTCATGGGCGGTCAGCTCTGACTCGTTCGGTAAAAGCACCGGCAGACTGAACTGGGAGAGATCCACATGCACGACGCCACTCCGTTCGCCTTCGACCGTGCCGAGATCGATCAGCAGCGCATCCTGCCCCCGCGTGAGGTTGATGTAGACGTCGGCCAGAAGTTCGGCGTCCAGCAAGGCGCCATGCAGGGTGCGCCCGGAATTGTCGACCCCCAGGCGGTCGCACAACGCGTTCAGGCTGTTGCGCTTGCCGGGGAACATTGCTTTGGCCATGGCCAGCGTATCGGTCACCGTCTCGACGAAACTGGCAAACGGTGGTTGGCCCAGCAACTCCAGTTCCTTGTTCAGAAACCCGACATCGAACGCCGCGTTGTGGATGATGATCTCGGCGCCTCGAACATAGTTGAGGATGTCTTCGGCAATATCTTCAAACCGGGGCTTGTCGCGCAGAAACTCGTTGCTGATGCCATGCACCTTGAGCGCGTCCTCATGGCTGTCGCGCTCCGGATTGACGTAGAAATGCAGATTGTTACCCGTGAGCTTGCGGTTCAGCAGTTCCACGCAGCCGATCTCGATGATCCGATCGCCGCCCTCGGCGGACAGTCCGGTGGTTTCGGTATCCAGAACAATCTGTCGGGCCATCAGTGATTCTCTTTGGCGTGGTTGATCGAGTACTTCGGGATTTCGACGGTGATGTCCTGCTGCGCCAGGTAGGCCTGGCACGACAGGCGAGAGTTGGGTTCCAGCCCCCAGGCCCGATCGAGCATGTCCTCTTCGTTCTCGTCGAGTTCGTTCAGGCTGTTGAAGCCTTCGCGCACGATGACGTGGCAGGTCGTGCAGGCACAGCTCATGTCGCAGGCGTGCTCGATGTTGATGTGGTGGTCCAGCAAGGCCTCGCAGATGGAGGTGCCGGCGGGCGCCGAGACCTCGGCGCCCTGCGGGCAGTATTCCGGATGGGGAAGTATCTTGATCACGGGCATGGCAGATCTTTCAGAGGCTTTCCACGCTGCGACCAGCCAAGGCCTGCTGGATGCTGTGGTTCATGCGCTCGGCGGCGAAGGCTTCGGTTCCCTTGGCGAGCGCCTCGGTGGCCGCTTCCACCTGGCCGGCATCCTGGCTTTCAGCCAACACGGCCCGCAAGGCGTCCATCAGGCGGTCGATTTCATGCCGCTGTCCGGCATCGAGCAAGGCGCTGTCCGCGTCCAGCGCACTTTGGGTGGCCAGCAGCATCCGGTCGGCGTCGACCCGGGCTTCTGCCAAGGCGCGCGCCTTGATGTCGGACTCTGCCGTCGAGAAGCTCTCCTGCAACATCGATGCGATCTGGGCATCGCTCAGGCCATACGACGGCTTGACATCGATACGAGCCTCCACACCGCTGCCCGTCTCGCGCGCGCTCACGTTGAGCAGCCCGTCTGCGTCCACCGTGAACGTCACGCGGATGCGGGCAGCACCGGCCGCCATGGGCGGAATGCCGCGCAGTTCGAATCGGGCCAGGCTGCGGCAATCGGCCACGAGGTCGCGCTCGCCCTGGACCACATGCAGCGCCAAGGCGGTCTGCCCATCCTTGTAGGTGGTGAAATCCTGCGCCATCGCCGTGGGGATGGTCTGGTTGCGCGGCACGATGCGTTCGACCAGGCCGCCCATGGTTTCGATGCCCAGCGACAACGGGATGACGTCCAGCAACAGCAGGTCGCCGGCTGGGTCGTTGCCTGCGAGCTGGTTGGCCTGGATCGCGGCACCGATCGCAACCACTTCGTCGGGATTCAGGTTGTTCAATGGCGCCTTGCCAAAGAACTCCGCCACGGCGCGCTGAATCTGCGGCATGCGGGTCGACCCACCCACCATCACCACGCCCTGAACGTCCGACCGGTCAAGTTTCGCATCCCGAAGCGTCTTGCGAACGGCACTCATCGCGCGAGCCGTCAGGGGTGCCGTGACGGCTTCGAAATCCTCCCTTTGGACCTCAACCTGAAGTCTTCCCAGCGTCAGATGGCCATCGACAGCTACTGAATCGGTAGCAGACAAGGCTTCTTTGGTTCGCCGGGCCCACGCTTTCAGTTGCGCCTTGTCGCCCGGCCCATCGATGCGCAAGCCGGATTGAGCCAGCAGCCAGTCAGCCAGCGCCTGGTCGTAGTCATCGCCGCCAAGTGCGGAATCGCCCCCGGTGGCGATGACCTCGAACACTCCGCGCGCCAGCCGCAGGACCGAGATGTCAAAGGTGCCGCCGCCCAGATCGAACACGGCGTAAATGCCCTCGCTGGCGTTGTCCAGACCGTAGGCGATCGCTGCTGCCGTGGGCTCGTTGATCAGGCGCAAGACCTGGATACCGGCCAGTTGGGCCGCATCCTTGGTGGCCTGGCGTTGGGCGTCGTCAAAGTAGGCAGGCACCGTGATCACCGCACCGTAGAGGTCGTCATTGAAGGTGTCCTCGGCCCGCTGCCGCAGGGTTGCCAGAATTTCGGCGCTGACCTCGACCGGCGATTTGACGCCATCTGCGGTGTGCAAGGTCAGCATGCCTTGGCCATGTTCGACGAAACGGTAGGGCAGCTTGTCTCGCCCCGCCACATCGGCCAGGCCGCGGCCCATGAACCGTTTGACCGAAGCGATGGTGTTCTCGGGATCCGAAACACCGGCTGCCAGGGCCGCGCCACCGATCTGGCGGCCTCCCCCTGCAAGATAACGAACCACCGAAGGCAGGATCACCTGTCCCTGGCTGTCGGGCAGGCATTCGACCACCCCGTGACGGACGGCGGCGACCAGCGAATGCGTGGTGCCGAGGTCAATGCCAACGGCCACGCGTCGCTGGTGTGGATCGGGCGCCTGCCCGGGTTCGGAAATCTGGAGAAGCGCCATGTGTGCTGAGAAAGAGGGACAAGCCCCGTTGGAAAGATGGTGACCGCCGGGATGGCGGATGTTCAGATGCCTATTGTCCCCTGCCCCAGGCCCCTGCCGCGTCTTGGACAGCGTCGATTCGAGCGTCCAACTCGGCGGCAAACCGCTCGATGAACATCAGCGACCGGACCTGTTCGACGGCAAGGGGAAAATCGCACGCTGTATCGATGGCCTCGCCACAGGACGCAAGCGCTTCCCGGCGGCTCCGGGCCACACGGTCGGCCAGCGCTTCGAGCGATTCGGAATCTGCAGCCTCCTCCAGCGCTTCACGCCAATGCATCTGCTGCATCAGAAAGGCGGCGGGCATCGCGGTATTGCTGTGCGCGTTGATCGACGCGCCGGCGAGTTCGCAGAGGTAGGCCGCCCGCCGCAGGGGATCACGCAAACGGTTATAGGCCTCGTTGATGCGCACCGACCATTGCATCGCCACCCGCTGGGCAGCGGGGCCCTGGGACGAGAACCGGTCCGGATGGGCTTCGCGCTGGAGTTCTTTCCAACGGGCATCGAGCACCGCAGCGTCCTGCGCAAACCGGCGCGGCACACCGAACAGTTCAAAATCGTCTGACTGCAGATTCATGTCGGGGCAAAACCATCCGGGCCGTCCGGCGGGTGGTGGGTGCAAGAAGGCGGCGGGGTCAGACCCGGAAGCTTTCACCGCAGCCGCATCGGTCGCGTTCGTTCGGATTGTTGAAGCGGAACCCTTCGTTGAGTCCCTCGCGCACAAAATCCAGTTCCGTCCCGTCGATATAGGCCAGGCTCTTGGGGTCGATCAGCACCTTCACGCCGTGCCCTTCAAACACCAGGTCTTCCGGCGCGGCTTCATCCACGTACTCCAGCTTGTACGCCAGGCCGGAGCAACCGGTGGTTTTCACTCCGAGGCGAACACCCAAGCCTTTTCCGCGCTTTGCCAGGTAACGGGTCACATGCCGCGCGGCGGCTTCGGTCAGAGTCACGGCCATCGGTTCGGCGCCTCAGTGGGCGTGTTTTTTCTTGTAGTCGTCCACGGCGGCTTTGATCGCGTCTTCGGCCAGGATCGAACAATGAATCTTCACCGGCGGCAGCGCCAGCTCTTCGGCGATCTGACTGTTCTTCAGTGCAGCCGCCTCGTCCAGCGTCTTGCCTTTCACCCATTCGGTGACCAGCGAGCTGGAAGCGATTGCCGAGCCGCAGCCATAGGTCTTGAAGCGCGCGTCCTCGATCACGCCGGTGGCCGGGTTGACCTTGATCTGCAGCTTCATCACATCGCCGCAGGCCGGCGCACCGACCATGCCGGTGCCGACGGACTCGTCGCCCTTGTCGAAGGAACCCACGTTGCGGGGGTTTTCATAGTGCTCGACAACTTTTTCGGAATAGGCCATGTTGCTTACCTCGTGTGGTCCGTCAATGGGCAGTCCATTGAATGGTTGAAAGATCGACCCCGTCCTGATACATCTCCCAAAGGGGACTGAGGTCACGGAGTTTGGCGACGTTGGCGCGAATGGTTTCGATCGCGTAATCGATTTCCTGTTCGGTGGTCCAGCGCCCGATGGTCATGCGCAGGCTGCTGTGCGCCAGCTCATCGCTGCGGCCCAGCGCCCGCAACACGTAGCTGGGCTCCAGACTGGCCGAGGTGCACGCCGAGCCCGACGACACCGCCAGCCCCTTGATGCCCATGATCAACGATTCGCCTTCGACAAAGTTGAAGCTCATGTTGATGTTCTGGGGCACGCGCTGCGTGGAGTGTCCGTTCAGGAACACCTGCTCCACATCGGCCAGACCCTTGAGCAGACGATCGTGCAGCGCTCTTGCCTTGGCATTGTCCTGAGCCATTTCCAGACGCGCCAGGCGAAACGCCTCACCCATGCCCACGCACTGGTGCGTCGGCAAGGTGCCCGAACGCATGCCGCGCTCATGCCCGCCGCCATGCATTTGGGCTTCGAGCCGAACCCGGGGCTTGCGCCGGACATACAACGCACCGATGCCCTTGGGTCCGTAGGTCTTGTGCGAGGCCAGGCTCATCAGGTCGACCGGCAGCGTCTTGAGGTCGATCTCGATCTTGCCGGTGGCCTGCGCCGCGTCGACGTGAAACACGATGCCTTTCTCGCGACACAGCTTGCCGATGGTGTCGATGTCCTGGATCACCCCGATCTCGTTGTTCACGGCCATCACGCTGACCACGATGGTGTCAGGACGGATTGCTGCTTTCAGCACGTCAAGATCCAGCAATCCATCTTCCAGGACGTCCAGATAGGTCACCTCGAACCCCTGGCGCTCCAGCTCGCGCATGGTGTCCAGCACGGCCTTGTGCTCGGTCTTGACAGTGATGAGGTGGCGCCCTTTGCTGTGATAGAAGTGCGCCGCACCCTTGAGTGCGAGGTTGTTTGACTCGGTGGCGCCGCTGGTCCAGACGATCTCGCGAGGATCGGCGCCGATCAGTTCAGCGACCTGCTCGCGGGCCTTTTCGACCGCAGCCTC